>ENA-UZXB01007239-UZXB01007239.1-metagenome-genome-assembly--contig:-Day-2-1m-contig-7239_pt1 | contig 17145 bp, 6 predicted proteins | sample MGYA00260339_ERZ794899 | MGnify/ENA metagenome assembly ERZ794899 | reverse complement strand
ATGGGGACTTAAAAGTGCCAAAAGAAAAACAAAACTTACAAAAACTACTCTCAATATATCACCCTTTAAAAGGTAGAATATATGAAGAGTTTAGCGCTGTTGAAGAAGCAGAAGATCAATTAGATATTTTAGATCTTCAAATAGACGCTTTAAATGCAGCGAGATCAATGGATGTAGATCAAGCAGAAGCAATATTAAGAGTTGAACTAGGGTCTAAAGTTAACTCTATGAGTTCTAAAGAGCTTAGAAGAGACTTGCTTTTATTTGCTAGACAAAACCCTGTATTGTTTATAAACTTAGCTAATGACGAAAATGTTATGCTACGTAATTTTGCTATTAGAGCATCTGAGGCGGGGATAATCAATTTATCTCAAGATCAAAGAACATTTACATGGGGTTCAAACGGTAGAAAATTAATGAACGTACCATTTGACGAAAACCCTTATTCTGCATTTGCGGCTTTCTTAAAAACTGACGAAGGTGTAGAAATCTATAAGTCTATAGATAAAAAACTATAAAAACAAGTAATACTAATATACTGGAGGCTGCGTAAGTGGTCTCCAATATATTATAATAAAAAATAAAAAATGGCTATAAACGTAAACACTGTATATCAAACAGCTCTATTGCTTTTAAACAAAGAGCAAAGAGGTTATTTAACTCCAACAGAGTTTAATAGTATTGCCACGCAAGTGCAGTTAGATATATTTGAAAACTATTTTGAAGAATTAAATCAACAGCTTAGAGTTCCTCAAGCAGATGTAGACTACTCTGATAGAATAATGAATTTAGATGAAAAAATATCTATATTTAAAGTTTTTGGTGACGCTGTTTATCAAGACGGTATAGGTCAAGGTTTTTTAACCGTTTCTGCCACTAATAGTTTTACTATTAATATATCAGTAATGAAACCTTTTATAAACGCAGGAGACGTAGTTACAGGTGCGGGAGTACCAATTAACACTACTGTCATTGGTTTTGTTAACGACTTAGTAACTTTAAGTAATCCAGTTACATTGTCATCTGGAGTGGTTCTAACGTTTACAGGATTAACAAGCATTAAGTATTTTTCTCTTCCCAACCAGTCTTCTTATGGAGATTATAATTCTACAACACCTAGTCCACAATTCCAAAACAATGTACATAAACTAGGTACAGTAGTGTATACTAATGACTTTGGACAAGATGTAGAGCTTCAGAGATTAACGAGACAAGACTTCTACAACGTAGAGAGATCTAAATTAACAAAGTCTTCAAAGCAATTTCCAACATATTTATATGAAAATCAAAAACTATATGTTAATCCAAAGTCTATAGCAAATAATTTAACTGTAGATTATATAAGAAAACCTTCAAATCCTTATTGGGGTTTTACACCGGGTAATTTAGGCCAATATGTATACGATGCTAACGTGTTTTTTACTAACCCTAACACTGGTGTCACCACTGGCTCCAACCAATTTGAGTTACATGAGTCAGAACAAGTTAATGTTATACTTAAGGTTTTAAAATATGCTGGATTAATAATAGAAGACGCAACTGTTATACAGGTCGCTTCTCAAGAACTTCAACAAAACGAATTAAACTCAAAAAGCTAACATATGCCATTTCCAGACGGAGGTTTAATAACCGAAACTAATCAACAATATTACGAAGGCGCTCAACCCTTTAGATCTACAACAGGCGAAGCTTATGAGTCTTTTGAAACTAACTTTAACACCAACTTAGTTTTTGGAAGTTGGGATATAGATTCACTAGAGTACTCTTTAAATAATTTTAAAATATACACTAGCCAAACAGGTTATCCTGGTAGCTTTGATGAGTACACATTACCATTTACCGTAAAAGGCAACATTATAACTATAAATAATATTTTACAACCAGCAACTTATGTTGTTGTACAGTTGAAATCTATAGACGGAGGCAAGTACGGTCAAACTGAACAAGAAAAAGCCTACGGTCAAGTTGTTGAAGATAATTACGGAGGTTATTCTTACATAACTTTAAACGATATAATTAATAATTTTTTAATAGCTTATGTTGGTGCTGGAAAATTAGTTTCTAGTGTTAAAAGAACTGATTTAATATTTCACGCTAAAAGAGGTTTACAAGAGTTTAGCTATGATACCTTAAAAAGCGTGAAGACTTCTGAACTAACTATACCTCAAAGCTTAACACTAGCTCTACCACAGGACTATGTTAATTACGTTAGAACTTCTTGGACTGACAGAAGCGGTATTAAACATATTATATACCCAACTAATAATTTAACAGATAGTCCTTACTACACAAATATTCAAGATTCAAAAGGAGTGCCAACTCAAGATAACTTTGGAGAAAACGTAGAGGGAACTTCTATTATACAAGAAAGATGGCATAGTAATAGTAACCCAGAACTTAACGATTACTTAGCGGAAAACCCAGATACTTTAGGGTTTAGCTTTGGAGATAATGGTAATTTTATATATTCAAACAATAGAAGCCAGTATGGTTTAGATCCTCAATACGCTCAAACAAACGGCTATTTTAACTTAAACGAAAGAGAAGGTAAAATGTCTTTTTCTAGTGGACTAGTTGGCGAGTTGATATTATTAGAATACGTGTCTGATGGTTTAGCTTATGACATAGATTCTAAAGTACCTAAGATGGCTGAAGAGGCTTTATATGCTTATATACTGCATGCTATACTGTCTACGAGAATAAATCAACCTGAATACGTGATTCAAAGACTTAAAAAAGAAAAGTCAGCTAAATTAAGAAATGCTAAAATTCGTTTATCAAATATAAAATTAGGTGAAATAACTCAAGTAATGAGAGGTAAATCTAAATGGATAAAACATTAAAATCAAATGGCAGAAGCTAAAAACAGTTTTGTAAAATCTAAAATGAATAAAGACCTAGACGCAAGATTATTGCCGTCTGGAGAATATAGAAATGCTATAAACGCTCAAATAAGTAAGTCTGAAGGATCAGACGTTGGAACTTTACAAAACATACTTGGTAACACGGAAATAGTAGATTTCGCAGAGCTAACTGGAGTTTCTGGTTTGAAAACTATTGGTCATTTAGTCAATGACTTCAATAGCACTGTTTATTTATTTTTAACAGATACAACTCCTGATGTAACTGATCCACCTTTTAAATATTACCCAGACGCTAATAACTTTATAGTATCTTACGATACACTTCGTAAAGTGTCTTCTATATTAGTTTCTGGAGCTTTTTTAAATTTTTCTACTGATAGCCCTATATACGGCGTTAATATTTTAGAAAATTTACTTTTTTGGACAGATAATAGAAATCAACCAAGAAAAATAAACGTAAACACAGCTTCTGGTAATAGCTCTTACTATAATAACGAAGACCAAATATCAGTAGCTAAATATAATCCATTTCAAGCAATGGAACTTTGGAGACAAAGATCAGATGCTGAAACTGCACCTGGTGAATATGAAACAACTATGTATGATGTTGTTAGTAAGTTTTACCCCAACGGAGGCACTGCCTTAGTTGATGGAGCTGTAGTTGGTTTAGATACTTTTCCAATAGATAGTATAGTTAACGATGTGCTTGTTGGTTCTACGGTTACAGGAGAAGGAGTTGTTGCTGGTACAACCGTTCTTAGTTACAGCGCTCCAAATATACAACTAAGTGTTGCTCAGACTTTAGATAATGATACTGAGTTAATTTTTAACGCAAATCCATACTACGAAGACGATTTTAATGGTGATTCGGATTATTTAAAAGACAAGTTTGTTAGATTTGCTTATAGGTTTAAGTTTGATGATGGCGAATATTCTATATTTTCACCATTTACTCAACCAGCTTTTATACCTAAGCAAGATGGTTATTTCATGTATAACCAGTCTACTTCACCGCCATTAGATATTCAAGATGAAAATGACGCTTTCAGAAGTACTGTCGTTCAGTTTATGGAAAACAAAGTAAACAAAGTTTTACTAAATATACCTTTACCTTTTACTAAAGCTAGTATAAATATATCTCCTGGAAACCCGCTTAGAGTTACAGGTATAGATATATTATATAAAGAGTCAGATGGTTTGTCTGTTAAAGTATTAGATTCTATTGATATATCTACAGTTGGTTTAAACACAGACGGGGGTGATGATAATAATTATGTTTACAATTATCAATCTAAAAAACCATATAAAACTCTACCTGAAAAAGAACTAATTAGAGTTTACGACAAAACACCTGTTAGAGCTCTTGGCCAAGAAATTATAAGCAATAGAGTTGTTTACAGTAATTACCAAGACAAGCACACTCCACCAAGCACTATAGATTATAATGTTTTAGTTTCGCCTAAAGATGATTTTAGTTTGAATATAAATACCGCTGAAGTTAATGGCGATGTTACTGACTCTAATGAGTTTGAGGTAGACAATATAAATACTTCAATAGTTGTAGGTTTTAAAGTCACTGGTACAGGTGTTTCTGAAGATACTTTTGTTGTATCTATAGATAATACAACATTAGTTGTTAGTGAAAATCAAACACTAACAAATGATACAGTGTTAACTTTCACACCAGTAGGCAGTGACATAAATACAACAAGTTCTATTGAATATCCAAATCACTCACTTAAAGAAAATAGAAACTATCAAGTTGGTGTGGTTCTTTCTGATAGATACGGAAGACAATCTACAGTTGTTTTGTCTTCAACTCTAAACAGTGTAGCTAGAGGTGATTTAAAATTTGTTGGTTCTACAATATACTCTCCTTATAGAAATGAAGGTGATGAAGATTCTTTATCATGGCTTGGAGATTCATTAAAAGTTTTGTTTAATAGTGTTATAGGACCATCTGCAGCTAATTACAATACTTTAGAACCTGGTATATATAATGGAGACCCATTAGATGAAAACTATAATCCTCTAGGTTGGTATAGTTATAAAATTGTAGTTAAACAAACAGAGCAAGATTATTATAACGTATATTTACCAGGCGTTATGGCTGCTTATCCAGACAACACTACATTAGAATTAGGTAAGACTTCTTTCTCGGTGTTGATAAATGATAATATAAATAAAGTACCTAGAGATTTAACTGAAGTTGGTCCTCAACAAAAGCAATTTAGAAGTAGTGTTAAGCTTTTTGGAAGAGTTGAAAACACTTTAGATGGTGGCAATGCTTTAAAAAACACGCAGTATTATCCAGGTAGAACATCAAGCGTTGTAAGTACCATAGCGGACAATGATGACTTATTTAATGGTGATAATAACGAATACTATGTACCTAGCTCAGAATTTTACCAAATTGAATCAGACCCATTGATAGGTAAGATATCTACAAACAAACAGTTCGGTGTTGTAGCTCAAATACGACAAGGCACAGTTAATGTCACCACAACTGATTCACCAACTGTCGACATAGATAACCTACTTAACACACCAGCTGCTGGAGATTTAATAACAGGTTACGGCGTAACGCCAGGGACGTCTGTTGTAAGTTTTGCAGATCCAGCGTTAACAATGAGCTCTAGTCAAACCTTGCTAGATGGTACTGTGCTAACTTTCACGCCACAATTTGGTAGTGATAGCGTGCAGAATTTAGCTGTTTTTGAAACAGAACCAATAGAATCTTTATTAGATATATTTTGGGAAACCTCAACTTCTGGTATTGTTTCAAACTTAAATAGCTTTATATTAAACGAAGGCGGTGGTTCAGACGCTTTTGGTAATTGGAATACTGACGATTTTTGTGAAAACGATGACATAGGGACATCTATAACTAACGCGCCTTTTTATCCAGTAGACAACTTTGGTCAACAAGTGCCTTTAGCTAATATAGACGGTCTTGTAATAACTCAAATACTAGATAATCAAAACCCATCTGTAAACGTTTATTTGCAACCTAGTCCAGCCTTTACACTTGTTGATAATTTAAATGGAACATATGAAGTAACAACAAACCAAGTATTTGTTAGAGGAAGTAATGCTGCTCAAGATAGATTTTTTACTTTTTACTTTGAGTTAACAACCAATGACGGTTCTGGATCTCAGACAATAAGCAGCTTTACAGAAACAGCTAGCGTGTGCAACCAAGATCCATTGTTTGGAGGAAGTGTTTCTGGTTCTTTTAATGGTATAGGATCTTGTCCTACTACTTCACTACAAACATCAGCTCAAGTTAACACTGCTTTTTATACTTTTTACGGAAGAAATGGCTCTGTTGATAACGCTGCTCAAGCCAGCAATGGAGGTGTGTACGAAGATGTAACTTTTGAGCTTGTAAGTGTTCTTGATTCAGGTGGACAGGAAATTTCCAACGCTTTTGAGCTAGGAGAAGTTATACCTTTTAATTCTACAACTTTAGAGCCAACTAAAGTAGATTTATTTAGATCTTCAGAGTTTACAACTCCAGGTAATTACGTGTTAGTTGTTAGAGTTATTGATGGCGACGGCGCGTTTGATGATTGTGTTTTTGGTGTTGATGTTGCTAACCCAGGTTGTTTGTGCACGCAGTTTACAAAGGCTATTGGTTTGTTTCAAACTTATACCGATTGTGATGGAGAAATTGATTTCGTACAATTTTCACAGACTGATCCTCCAGGCGCAAAGCAGTATAGATGCGCAAGAAGCGAAACACCTGGAGATATTTGTGAACCATTAACAGGCGTACCTGCTTCTGATGAATCTTGTGGGGGATAGTAATATAATTTAAAAATAAGTGATAATCATAATATGGGAGCAGTAGTAGAAGTTAAATATTTCAACACGTTTTTGTTAAAAAAAACAGTTTCAGCAGCAAATAAGGGTGATTGGAATGGGTCTAGTGGAATACCACAATCCATAGGAGGATATCCACAAGGTGGAATTTCAAGTGCTGAGTTTAATTGGACAATAGAAGAGTCTAGAATTAGAGGTGGTTATAATAACACAAATGTAGATTATGGTGTTAAAGCTTACTTAGTTGAAGACGAGCCAAACGGATCTCTTAGAATTAACTCTCTTATATATTCTGGCATATTTAATTCAAGAACAGGTATAAATAATACTAATGTTTTTTCAGTTGGAGAAGATATAACTAAAAGTGCAGATCCTGCAAATGGGTCTATACAAAAGTTATACGCTGAAGACACTAATCTTGTAATTTTTCAAGAAGATAAAGTATCAAGAGCATTGATAGATAAAGATGCAATATATTCAGCTGAAGGCGGTGGAAGCGTAACGTCTAGCAACTTAGTTATTGGTGTTATACAACCTTACGCTGGTGAGTTCGGTATAAGTACTGATCCCGGTAGTTTTGCTGTCTATGGTTATAAAAAATATTTTACAGACAAACACAATAACGTGGTTCTAAGGTTAGACCAAAGCGGTATATTTCCAATTTCTCAATATGGCATGCTGGATTTCTTTAGAGACGAGCTTGAGGGTGTTGATCCCCAGTTTGGTGTTTCTGGAAAAATAATAGGTGGTTGGGATATACATAATAAACAATATGTTCTTTCTACTCAAAAAGGAGGTAGCGAGTCTTATAAAACTACATCTTTTGATGAGCAAGTTTTAGGTTGGCCTAGTTTTTACAGCTACAAACCAGAGCAAATGTTTAGTGTTAGAAGCAATTTCTACACTGTTAAAGACGCTAAGATATATGAACACTACGCTGAAAGTAATATACAAGGACAACCTTTAAATACAAATAGAGGCACTTTTTACGGTGAACATACACCTACTTCTATAGAGTTTGTTTTTAACACTCAATCAAGCACTTCTAAAAACTTTAAGACAATAGCCTACGAGGGTGATAATGGTTGGCAAGTTAACAGCTTTATCTCAGATGGCACAGGACAAGATTTCTTTGTATCTGAATCAACTGGCTCTTGGCAGATACCAGCTTTTGACCAAACATTAGGTATATATAGTTATACGCAAGGCGCTTACGATAATTATGGAAATTCTTATCCATCTACTTTAGTTGGAAACGTAAATTACGCTGGTTTTGCTAGAAAAGAAAATAAATACGTAGCTAGTTTAATAAACAATACTCAAGCTTCTCAGCAAGAGGTTATTTTCGGTAACCAAGTAAGTGGAATAAAAGGTTATTTTGCTACTGTAACAATAAGTACAGATTTAGTAACAAATCAAGGAGCTGCAAAAGAACTATTTGCGGTATCTTCAGAATACACTTTTAATAGTGGATATTAATAATAAATTTAAAATATAAATATATATGGGCCCAATGGCAGTGAGTGCAATAATAGGAGGAGTAAGCTCGATAGCTGGCGGACTTTTCGGAAGTAGTGCGGCTAAAAAAGCGGCAGCTGCAGCAGCTCGAGAAAAAAGACGCCTTCAAGGTAAGCTTAATCGTTTGGAAAAAAATAGACAAGAAGTTATAAACCCTTACGAAGACGTTAAAAGCTTAAGTAGTATGATAACTAATCCTTTTGCTAATTTAGGAGTAGCTACTGGAGCTGCTGAAATAAAAATTGAAGAAGCTGACATATCATTAGCTAACAGCTTAGACACTATTAGAGCTACTGGAGCAAGTGCAGGAGGAGCAACGGCTTTAGCTCAAGCGGCTTTGAGATCTAAAAAAGGTGTTGCGGCTAGTATAGAACAACAAGAAAAATCTAACGAAGATAAAGCAGCAGCTGGAGAACAACAGATGCAACGAGCTAAAATGGCAGAAGAGCAGAGAATTCAATCAGCTGAAGCGGCTGGAAAACAATTTGTGTTTGGAGCCACTGAAAGCAGAGAGCAAGGAGCTATTGATAGAACTTACGGAGAGTTGCAAGCTGTTTCTGGAGCTCAAGCGCAAGCTAAGGCGGATCAAACAGGTGCTATGACAGGTATGTTTGGATCTTTAGCTTCTATCGGTGGTAGTTTACTTAAACAATAATAAAAAATGGAAAAAAACTTAAATAAAAACCTTTTTCTACAGCAATTCAACGAAAGTGATGCCATTGCTTATAATAAAGACTTTACATCAGGCATTAGTGATTATAATTTTCAATTGCTGGACAATGCTTATAGAAACACAGGTAGGGTTTACGCTAAGTTAAAGCTAGCCATAGATTCAAATAGATGCCAAGAAGAAACTTGCGCTTACGAACTAGCTGAAATTAAACACCTGCAAGAAGCTCCGCAGTTATCTTTAGACTTTTTGTCTTCACTTATAGCTGAGTTAAGCGTAACAGGTGATCCGAACTTTGATTTAAACAATGATTCTAAATATACAATCGCAAATAGTATAATAAGCGCTAAGCCTGGGTTTTCTAAGTCAGATGGTTACAATGTTTATTTAGATTTATTACAAGATGGTGCTCAGCAAATAGTTTTTATAGGTCCTGCTTTTGAAGAGCCGCTGGTTATAAACAATACAGCTTTAAACGCCTTAGCTGAGTCAAACACTTCACTTGTAGCGCCTACGCCAGACATTAATAAAGACATGCTTAGATTATTAACCGAGGTTGGTATCTTCTCACCTGATATGGTTGGTGAAAACGGAGAGCTTACAGCTGGAGCTAAAATAACTCAAGAATATGTGATTATGAATCCTGATGGAACTCCTGATTACGAGATCATAGACATCGGAAATGGAAAAGGTAGAAACATACTTAAATACGATTTAGATAAAATAGAAAAGAAAGTAACTCCGTTTATAAATGCTGAGGTTGCTGGTTTACTGAGCTCTGAGCAAGATGCTGTTGCAGCTTGGAACGTTTATATATCTAAAGGCACAAGTGTTGAAGAGGACGATCAGATGGCTCAGAACGCTAACGCTGGCGATACTTCTTGGAGCTACACAGAAGATTTGCCACTTATGCAAGATAAAAAAGTTTTATTTGAAAAGAAATATAAAGAATACTTTATGAATAATTATCTGAAACAATTTACTACGAACCAATTACCTACGGTTCAGGCAGACGCTGCGGTGTTTGATTTAGCTGAAGCTAAGAAAGCTAAAGCTCAAAAGTTTATTGACGATAATAACCTATAAATTTAATTAAATGACATTACTAGAATATGTACAGTCACTTCAAGACCAAGGAGCAACGGATATAGCTGCTAAAGTTAAAAAGTGGAAGGAAGAAAACGAATACAAAGCTCCAGAAGTTAGTAGTGAAGCAAAGATAAACCCTGCTGCGGCCCAAATGGGTGCAGCTGTAGCAGGGAAGAAAATGAAAGCGTCCAACAAAACGTTTTCAGATTCGGTTTCAATTTTTGGAAATGGAAAGTCTCAATATCAAGAAGGTGATTTTAGTAAGAACTATAAAGATACGTTTGGAGAGTCTATAGAAGATTCTAATAAACGTCAGAAAAAAAGAGAAGAATACGAAGCTGAGATAGATAAGTTAAGTAAAGTTTCTAACCAAGGAATAACACACTCTGCTAATAACTATGATTACAAATGGGATATAGACGATGAGGGTGTTTTAGAGTATTATACCAAGCCCACTGGTTCTGAAGACTGGATAGACCTTGTTGCTAATTCTAGTTCAGATGATGGATCTGTAGCTTTAGCCGCGGTTCAAGTTGAGCTTGGCCATAGAGACGACTATACTGTAGATGAGCTTTTGGAAATGAACAAAAAGCAAGAAGTTTCTACACAAGATTTTGACCCTAATAGAGAGGGAACTCAGTCTTTTGATGACATGTTAATTTTTAATTATGCTGAGCAAGAAATGCTTAGAAACATGGACATTAAAGATAGAGAAGTATATATAGCAGAGGCTAAAGTTAGATTGGATCAAATAGAGTTTGATGAAGCTATGAAAGATCCGGATAACAAGAAGTTACTTGATGATTTAAGATCTAAAAGAGGCAACTATGAAGTAGAAAAAGCTGAAATACAGAAAAAAATTGACTCATTACCTTCTGGTGAAATATCTAAACTAGAAGAGTACGAGCAAGAATTAGTAGATTTAGAAGAAAAATTTAGTGACGCTGCTATACTTAGAGATAATTCTATAAGATCTGTACTAGATAAAAGAATTAATGAAATGCAACCTGAAATACAGGGATTAGCTTACGAATCTGCTATAATTAAAGAGCAAGAAGAACCTTCGTTATTAAACTTAGCTGGAGATGTACTTAAAAAAGCTACAGGACCTAGCAGCCTAGGTAATTTTGTTACTAAAATAGTAGGAGATATTGCGTCACCAGTAGACGAGGCTTTAATTATGCAACAAGAGTTTTACGAGGAAGCTAAGTTGAAATATGCTAAGAAAAACGGATTAGATGTTAGTGAAGTAACTAATGATCAAGTTAGGAGTTTAGTAGAGCAAAAATATATAGAATATTACACTCAAAAAGAAACTGAAAAAATTTATACTGAATTAGCAGATTCCGATGCTCCAATATTTTATGGCGTAAAAAGCCTTAAAGATTTATTTGGAGACACTAGTGAAGAGAAGAACGCGAAACTAACAGCTGTAGCTGAAAAACTAGACGTAAGAAAAGAATTATTAAAAGTTGATTTAGCTAATAAGAAACTAAGCCTAAATGTTATAGAATCGCTTGGTATTACAACTCAGACCTATAAAACCGAAGAAGAAGCAGAAGCCGCCAGAGAGAAACTAAGAATATTAAACATTGACACTAAGGCTAATTATAATATAATAAACAATACATATGACGGGTTAAGCAACAAGGTTAAGTCATCTAGTGATGCTGAATTGTTTTCTGATTTATATTCTAGAAACTATGGTATTGTTCCGAGACTTGCTGGATCTTTTGCTTCTAGTGGTCTAGATTTATTTGTCAACGGTGTAACTGAAGCTTTGACTAGATACGGCATAACAGATGTTGCTATGAGTGTTGGAAATCCTTTCATAGCAATGCCCAACCTAAGAGCTAAATTAAGCGGGGGAAAAACATTTGGAAGATTAGGAGTAGATAAGTTTGCTGGCTCAGTTGATGAACTTGTTACTGAAATAAACGACCAATTAGCTTTACCTAAAAGCTTTGACGAGCTCGAAAGCGGTGGTGATTGGGCGAGGTATTTAGCTAGAACAGCTGGAGAGCAATTACCTATATACGCTGTCTTAGCCACTACAGGAGGTGCTGGATTAGGTATTATTGGATTAGCTACTGCTGGTAGTAAGTTTAGAGAGATGCAAAAAGAAATAGACTTTTTTGGCGCAGAATACAGTTCACTTCAGATGTATGGGGCAGCTACTTTAACAGGTGCTTCAGCTGTAGCTACAGAGTATGTCACACAGGGTTTACTTGGTCGTTTAAGAAGCTCTTATAAATATAGCGCAGGTTTTAAAGTTGGTTGGAAAGAGGGTCTTAGAAATATAGGCTCAAGCATAAAAAAGTGGGGTATTGACATGGCCGAAGAGGTTCCAAGTGAAATACTAGACACCATAGTAGGAAACGTTTCAGACAGATACATATTAGGTAAAAAAGACGTAAATATTTTTGATGGCGTCAAAGAAACCGCGTTTAGCACCTTGTGGACCGCTGGTATAATGATGAGAGCTCCACTTATTGGTCATCAATTAGCTGCTCCGTTCAGAACTAAGCTATCTATGCAGACTATAGGTGAAAACACTTTGAAGATAAAAGATTTATCTGAGTCTTTAAAAAACCCAGATTTAAGTGTACAAGCGGCTCAAAATATACAATCCGAGATAAACACCCTTGTTGAGGCTAACATGCAAGCGCTGAAAACTGATTTAGCTAGAATAGATAAGTTAACAGACGAAGAAAAAAGCTTGCTTTTAACAAATAAGGCTAAAGAATATGAATTAGTTAGATCTATAGAAAAAACAGCTAATGACAAAACTATAGATGAAAAAACTAGAAAAATATTAATACAAGGCTATTCAAATACTCTTTCTGAGTTAAAAAATAATTCAGCTAAAGTACTAGCGCCTTACATATTAGCAGAAAATAAAGAAAAAAACTTACCTACAATAGAAAAAAGTATTGAGAACGTTCAGAAAGTAACTAAAGAAACTTTGGGCGAAGATATAAATGTTGTAGATGATATGAGTAAATTTACTGAAGAGACTGGACAACCTGCGTTTGTAGACGCTTTTGTTGATCCTAAAACTAACAAGATATACATTAATAAAGAGTGGGCGGCGAGTGTAGGAGCTGTCACTGCAGCTGAGCACGAGCTTTTGCATAAAATTCAAAAGTCTTTATTCGACACTAACCCGACTAAAGCTGTTGAGATAGTAAAAGACTTTCAAAAAACACTAAGTGAAACTGAATTAGATTTAGTTCAGCAGAGAATAGATAAAAACTATCGCTACGAATTAGATAGTGGCGGTAATTTAGTGTTAGATAAAAAAGGTAATAAGATAGAGAAACCTTTTGAGGAGTACGCAGAGGAATATTTTAATATATTTTCTGATCTTGTAGGTAAGAAAGAGATAGGTTTTACGGATAATCTAGGTGAGAATTTACTTAGGTTTCTCAATAAAGTTAAAAACAAAATATTCCCGCCTTCCGCTGGTTTTACAAACCTAGAATTTAAAAGCGGTAGAGATGCGTATAACTTTATAAAAGATTATAATAAAAACATAAAGAAAGGTAAAGTTTCTGAAAGAGCTTCAGAGTTAATTAAAAAAGGCGCAAAAACAACCAGTAAGCAGTCAAAGCCGTCTATCACTAAAAGAGCAGCTGAATATGTAGGGCTTGTAAAAGAAGGAGTTCTTACTAATGAAGATTTAGTTAATATTATAAACTCACCATCTTCAAAGCCAAATGACAAGTTTGGCGCTATAGATGCTATAGTTGAAAGCAATTGGCCTGTTATAAGCAACGCTATAAAATTCAACCCAACAGGTAGTATACCAATTGAAGCGGTTAAAACAGCGGTTACTGAGCAAATGCAAGGTATATTTCCTGGTAGAAAAAAAGAATTATTTAAAGACTTTGACGCAAGTAGAGACAATAAAGCTACTACTATTTTAGGTCCAAAGTTTCTTGGTATGAGACAAGCTGAAATACTTGAAAGAGCAAAACAAATAGGTGGAACTACCAGCGAAGGAACCAGCACTGATTCTGCGCAGGCAAAACAAATAGTTGACACTTCAGCTAAAAAATCAAAGGCTTCTGTTAAAGAAACTAAAATTGCTAAAAAACCTACTGAAACAACAGAGTTCTCTAGAGCTCTGCTAGAAAACGTAAGCTTTGAAACACAGAAAGAATTAGAAGATGCTATTTCCAAAGCTATAGAAGACGCGTTTAAAGGTCAATTAATAACAAGGTTTGGACAGACTAGAGATATACCTAAAAAAGTAGCAGATATTTACGGGGAGCTGTTTGGTATAAACCCTCAAACTATAACTGATAAAACTAGAAACTATCAAAACTATGACGCAGCAGGTTTAACGACAGCTAAACAGTTTTTACTTAAAAACGCTACGCAAGATTTTTCTCGTTTGCCACTAACTAAAGATGGATTTGGTAAAGGTACTTTTTTACCTAGAAACGTAATGAAAGCTCTTTACACTGATGGTGTTTTAACAGGTGGATTAAAAGACTATATAGAGCTTTTAAGACAAAAACCAGTAAAACCTATATACAGAGATGCTTTAGGTCAAACAATAAGAGGTTTATTGAACTTACATATTAGAAACCGTATGTTTGAAACCTTAGTACCTACTACACCTAAAAGAATACAAGGAGGCGCTAAGTTCAGCGTTACCTCTACAGGTGTAGAAGAAAATAAAAAACAAATAACCAAAGCACAAGCAGCGGAGGCGTTAGTTTTTAGAGGTAAGAATCAAGAGCTTACTATGGAAAAAGTTCAAGATCTTGTATCTGGTAAAAATTGGTCTGAACTCACTAGAAAAGAGCAAGTTGGTCAAGTTGTTGAAGCTATAAAAGTTTTAAACGAAGAACTAGGTTTTAATATAGCAACCTCTGTAAACTTAATAGAGAGAGGAGATCCGGACAAAGCTGGAAGTAAAAAACAATTATACATAACAGATTTAAGTGCAACTTTAAACAATAAAAATATATCAGCTAAGCGCAAAGCTGAGATCCAAACACAAATTGAAAATGGTGAGTTAATAAATCTTAGCACTATAAAAGATAAAAGTAAAATATCTTTAACAAATAGTGACGCAGCAAGAACGCAAACTACTCCAACTGGAAAAAACAAAACTAAAGAGCAAAGTGTTAAATCTAGAATTGATATTAATTTATCGAATATAAAAAATATTACTAAAGCTAAAGAAGATGTTTTTTTAAACCTATTGAAAGTTATTAATAAAAACCCTAGCCTTTTAGGTGCTATTAATTCTTTGCTATACAAGGTAAACAATAATGCTGGTGCTTTTAGAAACTTAGGTACTTTAATAGGTATGATACAGCAAAAAGGTTATAATCAAAACATTACTGTTGGGGAACATGTTCTTCAATATAACGAAATGATCAACTTATTAGAGGTGGCTGGAATAACTATGGATCCCGCTGGTTTTAAAGACATGTCTAAATGGCTAGCAGAGTCTTATATTCAAGTGCAAAGCACTAATAACACAAAGGCAGATGGTAAAAAAATAGGTAGTAGATCTGGATCTGGAATTGCTATACAAGAAAACAACTACCCTGCTGGGTCTAAAAATTTATTTACTAATAAAAATAATTTACCAGCTTGGAACGCTAAAGTGAGTATGCTGCCTGAATTGCAACAACAAATAGTAGAAGCTGTAAATGGAGAAAGAGCTTGGAAAGACGTTGGAAGCTCTTTGTCTAAGTATTTTAGCTCATATGGGTACTATAACGCAAACACCTTTAAGATAGGTGATGCTAATGGTAACTTGGTTCCAATAGCCGATATTTGGGGTGTTAAAGTCCCTAAAAAATATCAAGCTACAGACTCAAGTGGTAACTCTATTTTTCCTGACGTAGTAGAGAAACAAGCTGAAATATTAAGTCAAACTCTTCTCAAACAAATAACAATTGCTGAAGGTCAAAAACAAGTAGATGCTTTTATTTCAACTCTTGCACAGGGGAAGTCAATGGCTTCTAAACGTGACAGCGATTTAATACCTGATGCTATAAAATATGACAGACCTATAACTGTACAAACAGCTATAAATGCTTTAGAGAAAACCGACAAGTCTTTAGAACTTGCTAGAAAACTAGATCAACCTGTTAAAAAGATTAGAGTATTTGATTTTGATGATACATTGGCTAGAACTAAAAGTAATGTATTGTATACAATGCCTGATGGAACTACTGGTAAAATAGATGCTGCTACATTTGCTAAAGAAGCGGGTAACATGGAAGCTGAAGGAGCTCAGTGGGATTTCTCTGAGTTTAGTAAAGTAATGCAAGGAAGTAAAGGACCACTATTGGATGTAGCTAAAATTATAGCAGACAAGCGTGGAACTAAAGATGTATTTGTTTTAACAGCAAGACCTGCAGATGCGGCTGGACCAATTAAAGAATTCTTAGCTAGTATGGGATTAGATATTCCACTTGCTAATATTACTGGTTTAGGCGATGGTGCTCCACAGGCTAAAGCCGGGTGGATTATGGGTAAAGCAGCTGAAGGTTATAACGACTTTTATTTCGCAGACGATCACACAGGAAATGTTAAAGCGGTTAAAGATGTATTAAGTCAAATAGATGTTAAATCAAAGGTTCAATTAGCTAAATTTAGTAAAACATCTACCTTTAATACTATCGTAAATGATATGATTGAGGATTCATCTGGTATTGAAACTTACAAAAAGTACTCTGCTGCAAGAGCTAAAACAGTTGGTGCAAACAAAGGTAAGTATGCTTTTCTTATTCCACCATCCGCTGAAGACTTCACGGGCTTACTATATAAGATGATAGGTAAAGGTAAAAAAGGAGATGCTCAAATGGCTTTCTTGAAAACAAACTTACTTGATACTTATAATAGAGCTGAGTCTGCAGTTACGCAAGCTAAGATATCTGCTGCAAATGATTTTGTAGCTTTAAAAACAAAACTAAAAACACTACCTAAGACTTTAAGTAAGGAAACCGGTATTGGTAAATTCACTTACTCTCACGCAGTACGTGTTGCTGCTTGGACTAGACAAGGTATGACCGTGCCAGGTCTTTCTAAAAGAGATGTTAAAGAGTTAAATGATTTTGTAAACAAAGACGCTAAATTAACAGTTTTTACTGATGAGCTTATTAAAATACAAAAAGGTAAAGAATATCCAAAACCTGGTAAAGACTG
>ENA-UZXB01004377-UZXB01004377.1-metagenome-genome-assembly--contig:-Day-2-1m-contig-4377_pt1 | contig 17360 bp, 12 predicted proteins | sample MGYA00260339_ERZ794899 | MGnify/ENA metagenome assembly ERZ794899 | reverse complement strand
TTGTTCGAGTGTTATATTTGCAATCAATCCGGTGATACCTACGAGTGGTGTATTGACTGAGGAGTTCATGTCTTGTGTTACGCAAAGGTGCTTCCGAAGACAACGAAATCTAGTAATGACCCTGTCTCGTCACCCGGCGTTCCTACAAATAAATTAAAACCAGAGACGCTCTTGTTTGAAACCATTACTGCATTACTTTCAATGTTAGTCCCAACAACTCTCGTTGCAATTACTACATAGTTTGTGTTATCAAGGGCGGTTGCAAAGGTAACAGCCCTCACGTTTGCTGAAGGTTCGGTTACCGATGTCACGTTAAAGGAGCCGCTTGCAATCGTTGGTGTGTTTCCGTCATAACTTATTGATCCATAACATCTTGGAGCAAAAGGACTATACCTAAGAACGTCAGGTGTTATTGGACTTGACGCTGCTTCCGTCTCTACGGCGGCTTTAACAACCGCCGCGTCTGCGTTTGAGATCTCGGTGTAACCAATACTATTGTCGGCTATCTGTGCGCTTGTGACTTGGTTAGCTCCGATCTTTGCTGATGTTACACATCCAGTCGCAAGTTCATCTGACCCCACCGTGCCATTCTGGATCTTTGCTGCGTTAACAGCATTGTCTGCAATCTTTGCGTTAGTGACGGCGCTGTTAAGTATGCGTGCTTCAGTCACAGCGTTTGCGCCTATCTTAGTTGCGGTCACTGCTCCGGTCTCAAGCATATTTTCAGTAACAGCTTGAACCCCTGCGCTTGTGGCAGCGGCATCTTCAGCCATCTCCTGTGCGGCAAAGAGACCTTGCTTATAGGCGGTGTCGAGATCTCCTTCGCTTAACACAGCGCCTGACTTAAAGTCAACCGATGGCTGTATTGAGGTGGTTCGAAAGATTCGTATCTTTGAGGAAGAGTCCACGATACCGCTTACGGCTGACAAGGAAATCCACGTTGCCGCTGTGCAAGTAACTTCCTGTGTAGTAGTGTTTAACGTGTAATGATCACCCTTAGTAAGCACCAAACGAGTGTTACTTCCGTTGATAAAAACGACAGTTACGTCATCGTCAACAAGAGTCTCAAAACCATAGTTAAGAGTCTGGGCTGTTGAGGGTGTTAAGAAGGCGGTAATGTAGAATGATAGTCCACTTGTGTCAGGCATGGTGTTTTATAAGGTTGGGATAGGGTTTCTAAGTTGTCTTGTCTGTTGTTTCAGTGTGCGAACCTTTTGTTCTAGTTCGGGGAATTCGGGTAGAATTTTACGGCGAGCAACTACACGGTAACGCGTGATAATTTGTTTTGTTAAACGGACTCTTGGGTCTTCAGTTCCGGTTACACCGGCTTCACGTCCTGCAAGATAGTTCTGTTCAACTGCTTTAAACATCTTTGACTTAAAGAGACCTTTTAATGAATCTCTTAGATTACGCCCTCCAAGTTCAAGAGTTGAAGTTTCTTCTAGGAATCGATCATAAGCTTGTCGTCCTTCTTTGTTATAGAAGTCCCGCATATTAGTATCCTTGTGGTTAATGAAGTTATGAGGAGGCATCGAGAATCCGTATAACATGTCTTGGATCTTTGCGTCTACAATGTCGTTCCGCTTACTTGAGATGTAGATTGGGTTGGCAATACCGGCAACTCCCAGTGGGTTCTGTTTGTAAACTTCCTCCCCAAGGAAAGTCCGTTTGGGTGGAATTTGCTCACTTTTAATTGGAAGCTTACGTAGAATTGCATCAACAATAGTGCGGTTCTCTCGAATCAAGATTTCGTTATCGTAGTTCTTCATCTTATCGATAAACATAGGAACTGCCATTCCGGCTCCTACATCTTTAAGAGTCTTTGGTATGTAAGTCTCTGGATCTGAAAAGACATTAAGGACGTTGTTAAGCCCCCGAAGGAATGACTTATCGGTCATATTTTCAACAATAGCGTAAGACAGGCCGATCATTGATTCACTGAGTTCGCCTTCGCTGTTTGGGTTCATGTCTGCAAATTCTGCAATATCAGCAACAATCCCAATCATCGTGGCAAACGGGTCTGCTCTTTGATAACTATAATACGTATTATTACCTTCTTCATCAGTTGTAACAAACGAGTAAGGTTGCCATCCTGTTGCTTCTAATGCTTGACGTTCAGCGGGGTTACGTGGGCCTCCTCCTGTTACGGCATCCCGGTTACTGCTAGCGTAATACATTAACGCACCTGAGGACGCAACAGCCGTTGCAAGTCGTCCCCTGTAAGCTGCCTGTTCAATCGGTCCTAGTTTAGCAAAGTCGAGTCGAGCTTGTTTTGTTCCTTTGAAGATTCTCGGAGCAATGTCCTGTAAGATGACGCCGGGTAATGTCCTTCTCCAACCGAAATTCAACACCTGCATAGGAGTGTTAACAAAAGGAAGCAGAAACTTTGTTACTGGAATGTGGTCTCTTAATTGGTTAAGGATGTTAGTTATAGCTCCAGGTTCTCCCGTGAATGTAGTTTCCCGTGCAAAATCTTCTGCGCGTCTTGCAAGCGTGTCCATCTCGGTGAGGTCGTTTCCAATCTTACCCATCTCCTCCTGCATATACTCTAGGTGCTTACGTCCTATTGCGTTCGGGTCAGTCTCATCAAATCCTTTATCAAGAGCTTTCTTTGCGTAGGCTTTCATCATCCGTTCTTCGGAAAACAATGAGCCGTCTTCATTATACATCTTACGGACATTTTTATCAATGTATGCAGCCAGCTCGTCCCCTCTTAAGTTCTGTCCGATTCCTTTCATCTTGTAGTGAGTGTTAAGGTAGTTATCGACTGCAAAGCTTTTGTTAATAACATCAACTCCGCCGTTAATTCTAAATGGTAAACGAGTAAGAAAGTTAACGGTATTCATGATCGGGACCATAGGCTCCGAAGAGAAAAAACTGTCTTTCTTGAAGTTACTTGAGTGAAAAGCTCCTAAGGATTCGCCTGTGACTTCTGGGTCCATTGATCTGGCTCCTCCAAGTAAAGTCTCTGTGTCACTTTTAATAGACATACCCCCCATGTGGAACGCTTTGCGGACGCTACCAAACATCGAGTCCATGCTCATTGTTGCTTTTAACAAGTCCGTGTTTCCCGCTAGAAGTGCGCCGGTTGCTCTTTCAATCTTCATCAAGTTACGCGACAAGACAGGAGAAAGACCGTTCAGGACAAACGACGGGGGACCACTAAGGATGCTTCCCATGAACCATTGAAGCCCTGCGTCTAGGAATTTAGTCCATCCAGAACGCTGTGTAAGCTTTGCTGCCATGTGCATCACCGCATCTTCTCGGCCCTCCTGTGCGGCAAAGTAAAGCCTTTTGGCAAAGTCCCGAGCGCGTTTAGATCCCAGATTCTGGTCAACAAATGTGTCATACAGCTTCTTGGTTGTTACCTCGCTTATTTTAATGCGTTCGTTGAGTTCAGCTGCTTTCTGTTTTGTTTTAGTCTTGAGACGAGTGGTAGCGGCTGTGATGTCTTTACCTTTATCTTTAAGACGTTTAATCTCGGCTCTAAGGTCTTTGAGTTCTTGAGCGTCTGTAAGATCCTTTTCTTTTACCTCAAGCTCTTTCTTGATTGCGTTAGATCGAGGATCATCAGCAGGTTTGGTTTCGAGGTCTTTGATTTCCTTTTGCCGTAACTCTAACTCTTTTTTAAGTTTGTCGATCTCTGCGGCCTGTTCGTTGAGTTTAGTTTGGTCCGAATCTATCCTTACTTGTAGGTCGTCACCGGAGATAATGTCTAACTCCTCGTCAATGTCGGTTTTAAGGTCTTTTGCATCGGCTTCAAGTTTAACACGCGCATCAGCATTCAAGTTGTTTTCTTTAAGAAACGCTTCGCCATCCAAAGACGATTTGTATTTATCTCCGAGCTTTGTTGTTAATAAATCAAACGCCTTGCCGATGTTTGTTGATTTACGTTGAGATAACAACTTACTTGCTCCGGTTCCTAAGACCGAGTTGTAAGCCATGTAGTTACGAAACTGTGCATTCGAATTAGTCAACTGCATCTCCAACTCTTGGATTCTTACTTCATCTAAACCAGAATCAACTCCATCAGAAATCTGCTTGGCAAGGGACACTTGTTTATTCTTAGCTGCGTGCATCCCGTGCATTGTTACCTGTTGACGTAACATTAGGTTACTGAAGGTTGCCATTACTTCGGGGTTGTTAAGGTCAGCCGTCTTTAGGATGTTAAGGTAAACATCAGGATCTCCTCCGTAGATTGTGGACCTTGCAATAGCTTCAGCAATCTGTCCTTCGATGTCTTTGGATGACATGAATTGAGGTTGATTGGCTTGCAGTTGGTCAGCGGTTTTCTTTACTAACGAGTCAATGTCGGCGAACTCTGAAGCGTCCCCAAGTTCTTTAAGGATGCGTGAACTGCTGTAAAGTGCCTGACTTCCTCCGATAGCGCAGGGATCTGTTGGTTTCTTTTCTGGCATATAAGTTATTCTTTAAAGTTTAATTAACAATCAGGGCGGTTAGGAAGGGTATCTGTTGGATCAAGTTCGGTCCGTCCTCCTCCTTGTTGATCAATTTTAGAACTTCTCATTTGATTTAGCACTCGTCTAGTCGCGTTAGGAAGCAGTTTATCTACGTTCATCTTCATCTCTATTCCTTCCTTTGTTGCGATCCCGTTCTCAATGAGAGCATCCTTAAGTTCCGAAGCGGAGCTAGTGTATTCACTAAGAGCTTCATCACTCCCATCCAGCTTGCGACCTTTCTTCAAAGTCTTTGCACCTTTAATTAACACCCCAGCAACTCCAGCTAAAGCACCTCCCTCAAGGACATTCTTCATCCTTCCCTCAAATTCGTTGTCGCTTTCGTCAGACGCTAGGTATTGTGTTATTGCGTTACGAGTAACATCATGGGATGCTAGGAAATCACTTAAGCGTTCTTCGTGTGCATCGAATGATATAAAGTCAGCCGTGACTCCTGTGGTAACTGTCTTGGTAGTCTTCAGTAGTTTATCGGATACGTTCAGTAGTTTAGCGCCTTTACCAGCCAAGCCAGCTACTCCAAGACCTGGAATTAAACCTAAACCGAACTGAGTGATTCCTTCAACAAGACTTCCTACCATGCCGTCAGGTCGTTCTAAAGTCCGTTCGGACCATTCATCAGGCAACGCATCGCCTAAGGCAAAGTCTGCTAAACCGATAACAGATCTACCGAACCCTTCGAAACCTGATGCTACACCAGTAAAAAGATCTTCAAAGAATCCGTTTTCTTCTTCATCCGTGTCGGCTGCATGTTGGTCCAAGTGTTCGTAATCAGGATCTACATCCGAGTAACGCAAAGGTTGTTGAGGTGTCGGAGCAAGGAACCGCGTTTGGGCGAACAGTGATTGTGTGGGGAAAAGACTCATGTGTTATTTAATTAAAATATATTCTATTTGGAATCCACTGGTTGTTCTACAGGTTGATCCACTGGACCTCCCTCTCGCGGCTCAACAGCCGGGATATATGATATTCCGTCCTGTTTAAGAAGAAGCTCATAATCTTCCATTTGCTTCCTTTCTAAGTCTTTACCAAGAGGAATATCAAAGCGGAATTCTGGTGCTGTTGTAAACAGATCGCCCGTGTCGTGGACAATAGCCCTTACGTTATTAAATATCTTTTTCTCGCCAGTCTTTGGATCTTTATAAGGGAGCGCAGGTATAACATACTCTTTATTATAGAAAGCTGGACTCCCTGCGAGTGTTATGTAGTCGTATTTTCCCTCCGCATACTCTTGGACTGTTCGCACTAAAAACTTGCCATCTGGTCCGGGTTTGGATGACGGATAACCACCTTCCATTTTATCTCCTCCTTTTTGAGGGGAGTAGACAGAAATGCCGCTTTCTCCTTGTATGCCGGTTATCTTAGCTTCTACGGCCTTCTCATCCTCTTTAAGGTTCGGCGCGACAGTTTCACTAACAGGAGGAGCGCCTTCTTCTTTAGGAGGGTCAGTGATCGCTGAGTTTTCAAACAACTCTCGGTAATCCTCTAGTGTTTTCTCTTTAAATTCTAGCGGTTCAACAAAATCCATGTAGCCGCGCTCTTTAACCAGCTTCTTTTGGTTCTTCAGAAATGATTGAATCTCGGGTGAGCTGACACTTGATCCTTTTGGCGCGTGGCCGTATTCGGTTGCGATGAAAATCAGGTCTTCGAAGTCGTTTTTACGGACAGCTTTGTAAACCGCGTTGACATTGAAGATACGTGTTTCCGGTGCGTCCTTCTTTATAAGATCGTCCTCGTAATCAATACTAAAGGGCAATTTCTCCCCGCGAAAACCAAAAAACCCCGACAATCCCCCCACTTCACGGTAATAATGTGTGGCGCTACGTCCTCGGTCGGTGCGTAGGATTTCCATTGGAAGACCTGTGGACCGGCTTTGTTGTATCTCCCAGATTTTAGCTTGAGCGTGTTTTGCTTGAGGTTTTTTCATTATTGAAGCTGCTCGGTCTTGTTTCGCTTGTTTACTGTATTTTGTAGTAAGCCAAACCCGATTAAAGTCTAATCGTTGTGTTTCTGTGTTGTTATCTTTTAAGACCTTAACCGCTGCTGGGTCGTTGACCATTTTCCAAGCATTTTCAGTATTTACTGTTTTGGTGGTTTCGTCAGTAACATCCCCTGAGAACGCATTAATAACCCTTTCTGTTTTTGAGTCATATGTTAGCTTTCCGTTTTCTTCTAATGGGTAGCCTGATTCCGCTATTTTACGCCTCTGAGCCTCTTGTTCTTCCCCCGGTAACATACGTCCGACTGTTTTATCAGTTGGCTCAACAGCAGCTCCTTGAATAAATCCGTTGTCGTCGGCACTCTTTTTGAATTTCTCGGTGTAAATTTCTTCGTATTTCTCATTATAGACATCGCGAATCGCTTGAATTTTTTCTTGTGACGAAAGATCTAGGTCTCCATCTTGTAGCTCTTGAAACGGTTTTTCTAAGGCTATGGCCAGAGCTTCGTCGTGTGCCTGCTCGGGTAAAGAAGATACGTCGAAAGGAGCGTAGGCATATGGTTTCAATGTCACCTCATCGGTCCCTTGGGTTATTAAGGACTCCATTGCATCCGTAAAGCCATACTTTTCGGCACGCTCTCGCATGGTAGCAATGGAATTATTGGTCTGTTGCTCAACAAAATCCGCTAGACCTAAGCCTGTTTGAATCTCAAGTTTCTGATACTCAGGACTGGACTTCATTAACATTGTGGTGCTTAAGCGCCCGTCTCTCGCTTGTTCAAGAGACGTAACTGTGTCTCCTATTGTAGCCAGTAGGTGTTCTATTTCGGTGGACGTGAACTCCGACATTAACTGTCCTTCAGTGGTTAACGACGTGCGGAAGGCATTAAGTTTCTCAATACCCGCTTGAAAAGCAGCCGGTGAAGAATTAGGGTTGGCGTTAATCGGAGCGGTAATTTGACGAAGGTTTCCCACTATCCACTTATCCACCTTCTTTCTGTTAAAGTCACCTCGCTCGTTTTCCCGTGCTAACTTATCTTCGTATTCTTCTAAGGCCGATTCAGCGTAAATAAGTTGCTTTATGCCTTCTGGGGATTGCTCAAAAGGTTTGCCGTCAATTTTTAAAGAACCATCCTGCATGGCGTTTAAAAGCGCCCCATATACATCGTCGTCTCCTTGTTCAAGTAACAACCCCATCTTCGACCTAAGTGCATCTACGGCGATCTTCATTGCCTTATCTCGGTCTTCCGTCGCTATGTCTGGGTTTTTTAAAGAGACCTTTAGTGCCTCTTGGACGTTAGCTACATAGGCATCAAGTTGTTCGGTCCGGTGTTTCTCTGCGGCTACTTTGTGTTGGGCGTCTTCGTGGTTTTCCTTACGCTCATAATCAACAATATCGACATCTACTAAACTAAGTATATCAGCGCCTACATTACTCAACGCCGAGTCCCGTGCAAACTTCTGCTTTCGTGCTTCCGCTGTGGCCGCTGCTTTTGCAGTGAACTCAGGAATAACACCATCCATCGCTTTGTTGTGTAGGCGAGCGGTGTGCGGGTTAGCTGCTATCTTTTTAAGTAGATCTTGATCTCCTCCGGTAATTGAGCTTACAAGTAGGTTTCTCGCGTTCTCCGTGAATACATCCCCTTCGCCCATCTCAAGAAGTTCTTCGGGACTTTTGTTATCTATCTGACTGGAGGCGTTTATTATTGATGCTTTAATGGTTGAGTCAAACCACCTCTGATAGACCTGTTCCGCAAATGCTTTGTCTTTACCAAACTGCGTAATAAACCCTTCAGCTTCCAAGTCACCTTTTTTAAATCGCTCAATTACTTGCTCTGTTGTTAACTCGTTGGCTGCTTGTTTCCCGGCGGTCTCTTGGATGTTACGGGCTTGTCCTAATAACTGAGGCATCTGTGCAAGCGCCGATGAAAGCTCGGTAGCTGAGTTCCGGTTTGAATAACCAGGCACTACTACATTGTAGTTACCCATGCGTCCAATAGTAGGTGATACAGGAACCTGTCCTAAGTTAAGGTCTACAGGTTGTCTTCCCTCGTTACGGAGAGCGTTGATAAGGTCTTGGTTCTTCATCTGTAGTTAGTCAGAAAGAGTTTGGGGATCTTCAAGTGGTGGTATAAGGGTCTCTCGTCCATTAAGAGGAGCGCCGCTCAGTCCTGTAGATGTTGCAGCGGGTTTAGGAGTGAATGATGGGAAGCCGGGGAACTTAAAGTCCAACCCTTGCATCACCTGTGCGGTTCCTAATCCTGTCTGAACGCCAGTAAGACCGGCACTGAGTAGGCTTGCCTGTTGTATCGGCTGGTTGATTCTAAGCTGGTTCATGCGTGATCTAAACGCTTCCTCTTGCATACCGAAGGCGGTCTGTTGTTGTGCTAATACCTTCTGTCGTTCCTCTGAGAATCCATAACGTGCTTCCTCAGCCCTGAGCTTACCAAGGGTAACATTAAGCGTCTGTCCCGCTATTCCCGACTCTGTAAGTGCTACTAGCTTGGCCTTAGACTTAGCCTCCATGCCTTTGATCTGTGCGACCTCTTGGCGTTGTGATCTTGCGATTCCCTCTTGCGCTTCTCTCAGTCGCATTGACGTATTAGCACGTTGCGCTCTAACTTGTTCAGCAGCAGAGGCTTGCGCTTGGGCTTGTTCTTGGGCGCTTGCCGCAGCTTGTTGCCCAGCAAAGGATGAGATAGCACTAGCGGCACCCATAACGAGAGGATTACACATAATTGTTATTTAGATAAAGAGGGATTGATTTGGAATGAAAGGAAGTCGGTGGAGTCGTCATCGGAGAACTCAGCACCGCACCACTTAAGCCATCGAATAGCTGTGGTGTTTTGGACGTGGACGTGGTTGACACATGGTAGTTTGTAGTGGTTAACAATAAAGGAAAGCCAAGCTTTACTAGCTTTAGCAAACTCAAAGCCCACAACTTGAAGCAGCCTATCGGTCATTAACAACCAGATGTAGTTGGTGTTATCCTTAATAAGCTCACCGATCCCAAAGCAAGCTAAGGGAGCGTGGTCGTCTTTGGCGCATATAGTCCACGTGTGGTAGTCTTGCTTTAAGCCTAAGTTTAGGGCTTGTGTTGGGGTGGACCCACTGGTTAACAAACATTCAAGCTTGTCGATGTGGCGCATGTTAATGCCTACCTCTTCACAGTCAGATTTACGGGCTGACCTAAGGTAGACGTTATTATATTCTAGTTGAACGGGTGTGGACGTTGGCTTCGAATTCACAGGCTTGGAAGTTAGATGCAAATGCACTTGAGTTAACAATCTTAATAAGCGAATCCTTGGCTTGTGTAAAGATCGAGAATCGCAACTTACCGTCTTGTGAAAGCAAAGTGTCCGTAGAGGTGATGTTAATGACGTTAGGACTGTAGGTAAAGATACGCTTGTCCCTAGCTAGAGGTGTTACCTCAACTTGGAAGTCCAAGGCGTCCGTAAAGAACAAGGTGCCGTTTCTAAGTATCATGCGGGCAAGACCCGAGGACACTGGTGGGTTACCTTGTTTGAACACTGGCTCGCTGAAGGTGTATTCTAGGTTGTATCGAACACCGCTGAAGCACGTCCGGTTGTAGGACTGAATGCTTGCTTGGGTGCCGTTGACAAAGTTAACAACAACTCGGTTGCCGTGGCTGTCATACACCTCAATAACATCATCAGGACCGGGAGTGAACCCGAGGTCGATCAAGGTGTCGGTAGGTGTGGTTGTTGGGTTACCACTGAACGTCTTCTTCTTGAGCATGTCAAGGTGGATCGTAAAGCCATCAAGGGTGTCTTCCTCAAGCCGCAGCTCTTCACACTTCATCTCAGTCAACAGGGTGTCGCCATCTTTGTCACCAACAATAAACAGGGAGCTATTGATGAACTCTAGGCTAAGGACATTGAAGGGCATCTTGAACTTGCTCCAAGAGCTAACAACCTTCTCTCTGCCGTTAAAGAAATACTTGTAGACGTAGATGGTGTCGCCTCCTGAGCTAAGAGCAATGAGGTCAGTGGATGTGGACCCTGATGTTACAAGGATGTTACCGTTGCTAATGTATCCTGGAACTTGTGTGGTAATGTCATCCGAGTCGTAAACGTCCGTGGTGGCATTGAGAGAATACTCTTGCATACCGAGGAAGTTACCGCGCTTGAATGGGAAATAGACATAAGAGCCAACAGCAAGGGGATCTTCGGATGTGTTAACATCATAGTTGGTGACTGCCTCAAGAGTGATTGTTTCGTTGGTCAAGGGATCACCCTTAAGAACAAACTGTCCCCGGTCAGCAAATAACAACAGGTTCTCTTGGAAGGCTACACTGCTTCTTAGGTTTGTTACGTTAGCAGTGGCAGATGTAACATCAATCGGAGCGGTATCCAACAGAGTCCTTACGGTGGTCCTAAAGAAGTTAAAGAGTTCTCCGGCTTCTGAAAGCACCACAGAGTCCTCATAGATGAATCCTAGGCGGTTCTTAAAGAAGACAAAGTTGTTAAGCTTCTTGCCGACAAAGGATGGAAATGGGTTGGTCTCGTCGTCACCTGCCTTACGCTTGGCCCACCCGGTTTTGTTAACTGTAAAGGTGTTCGGGCCTGTGTTAACAAGCTGAAGCGGAAGGGTGCTAGGGTCGAGAGCGATGTCGAGGTCTGGTCCTACGTCTTCTACCCAGCCGCCTTCACCAAAGGATTGACCGTCGTTAGTCTCAAAGCGGAGATAGTAGTCGTCCTCGTTAGCGTCAGCAGAGCCACGCACGGCAACCCGGAACCCATCAGGTCCACGCACAGGTAGATCCGAAAGGGCATCGACTTCCTTGTGGACGAGTCCTAGGCCGGAACCAGCAAGACCATCGAATGCTTCAAGGAAGAAGTCTTGGCCGTCATTGCGGTTGATGAGGATAGCGCCGTCTTTGTCTTTTGAGGTGTAAGCGGTGGCTATTTCCGGAGAAGGAGTTCCGGTAGCTAGGTGAGCAGTTGTAGACTGGTTTGTTAATACGAGACTTAACTGTGATGCGATGTTGGTTGCGTCCGCTACTTTTTCTTTCTCACTTGATGTGCTGTCTGCTGTGACAATGCTTCCTTCATCATAAGCAGGGGACGCTTCAACCGTGGGGCTAAATGATTGTGTCCCTTTGTATGTTACAGTGCGACCGGAATGGAGGAGTTGAATATTAGTAACAACACCAGAGGAGGATACGGTTATGTTAAACTCAGGACGGACGTCCCAATCAACACCTGTAGGAAACTCTAAGGTAGGCTCATCATCTTCTTCGTATCCGGTGCCACCACTGATTATTGATATTGATTCAATCTCGTAGTAGTAAGAGTTAAACTGGTTACCGATCTGGCTCTCTTTCCATACGACATTGAACCTCGCACCACCTCCGCTAAAGGTTCCTTTGTTACGGAACTTAAGACCATACTTCTTACCGAAGTCTCCTTGTTTAACAAACACTAAGGCACGTGAAGAATCAAGCGCCTCGGACTTCTCGGTTGTCTTAGCTACAGTAACATCAGTGTTAAGAAGGAACGTGCTGTCCCCTATGGTAAGAGCTTTAAGTTGTTCGTGGGACTTGTTAGCTGTTGCTAGTTTAAGATAATCACCACTGACCGTGTAACCACCAGTGGCTCCTTCAACAGATGCCTCGGCTCCGGTCTCTAGGTTAAACACCCTGATAACACCTGTGCCATCACCTGTGGTCCGATGCTCAATAGTAACAACATACCTTTCAGTCTCACTCCGGTTGATGAAGTGCAGGAAGTCACCCTCAAGAGCTACAGCCCCTAGGTTGTCTATGAGCCGTGCCGGGGGACGCTTAGTGAGTCCTTTGGTGACTGTGGAAAGACCGTTGATCTGCTCCTCACATTGACCAGCTAGGCGCACCGTTGGTGACTGTTGGCTGACCCCTTGGATGAGGTTAGGAACGGTAGTTGTTATGTTAGCCATCGTTTAAGCAAGGTCAGTGCGGCGATTGATGCCGATACGTGTAGCAGTGTCGTAGTTGTCGAAAATGGTTCGATCCGAGTTGTTACCTTCAGCTTCTTCCATAGCTGCCTTGGCGCGAATCTCATCACGGTAAATAAGTGCCTCAATCTCACGGGAGCCAACAAGTCTGTTAGCAAACATCCGGGATGCCTTGAGGGCAATGTAACGTCGAGCCTGTTCGGGTAGCTCTTCGTATTCAAGTAAAAATGTTATGTTAACCTTAAGCTCATCTACAGTGAATGTGTCAGTGTAGTTCTTACGGTCGAACAATGTGGTGCCTCGTTGGACTACATCATAGGTGGTGTCAACTGTGTCCACTTGAAGGACGTTGTCAGGTAACACAAACTTATTGGAGGCGTTGGCTTCCAAGGTGTAGTCTTGGGCTGTGTTAAAGTGCCACCCATCTTGTTGAACCTCACGTGACACTTCGTCAATAACACCTTTAGCAAGTGCAGCAGATGGCGGCAAAGAAGTAGTGTTAGCGATAGAGTTTACAGGTGCTTCGGTAACGTAACCGAGCATGGTGTTAACAGCGTCAAGTTTGGAGGTAAGGGTAGCCATAGTAAGTGGGAAAAAGGAAAAGCCGCACCCCCATCATTAAAGAAAGGAGTGCGACCGTTGGGGTTATTGGGGGGTATTAGTCAGCGTCTTTGATTTCAAAGGCAGCTTCGGGGCGAAGGACGCCGTGGCCCATAGCATACTTAGCTACGAACAGGCTTCCTTGGAGTTCGACCTTGTAGTCGCTTTCGGTAGCAAGGTCAAGGAGCTTGACAGTTCCAATCGCTGATGGGTGTCCACCAATGATCTGAGTCTTGTCCATGTCAGCGTTGTATCCAGTTCCACCGGAGCCGAACACGTCGTTCTTAACAGCAGTGCTTGCATCTCCGCCTTCTTGTGAACTACCTGCGATAGCTACGTCAACAAGGTGGTTTGACTTGTAGATGTTAATACCAGCAACCATTGGGATGCGACCAGTAGCAACATCACCACGACCACCGAAGTCACGGTTGATAACCTCTTCACCAGAGGCAAGCAATGTGTAGTAATCGGCTGGCTTAAGGATAGCGAAACGCTTTCCGTCGTTAGGGATGTCGTTCTCATCAAGCTTCTGAGCAGCCTCAAAGAGCTTGGCTTGAATAACAGCTCCAGTGAAGGCAGCCGGCTCACCGCCATCGATTGCGATACCAGCTTTACCACCAGTAATAGTAGTAGCAGTCCGGGCCGCAGCCGTAAGGGTCTTCATGGTTGCAAGATCAAAACGCTTCGCAAGAGCTTTACCCAATTCCTGAGCATAGATCGAACGAATGTCGTAGTGGTTCTTAAGCTCATCGATGTTTGCGATGAAGGTTGAAGCAAGCAAGACATCATCAATCGTGATAACTTTCTCAGCGTGTTTAATAGCACTGAGGTAACTGTTACCGGCGTCAGCAATGTTTTCACCTGGGGTGTGGTAGTTAGCGGTAGCAATGCCAGTTACAGGGAACTGAGCAGACTTACCGTTAGCAATAGTCCGAATCGTGTGAAGTCCTTTCATCACGTTGAACTCTTCGAAGGTGGTCAGGATTTCTCCTGAGAACACCTTAAGGAACAAAGCATCAACTGCTCCACTCGCATTAACTTGTCCCAATCGGGACGCGGATGTATCTCCGTTAGCCATAATATTTGGTTTTTCTAATTGTTGTTGTTAAGGTTGTCCTCATTCTGATGTGTCCATAACCGGGTTCGGAGTTATTGATTGTCCACCGCAGTGGGTCTCATCGTCGGCCTCGGGGGAGTCTATCTTTATGATGACGTTTGGTTTAAACACCACCAAGCTACTTATGCAGCTTGTAATAATGGTGAAAGTTGTTGTGTTATCCTCACAGCCGTGCCATGAGGTAACAGTAAGGTAGTTATCGCCTATGTCCGTAAGTGAACCATAGACTGAGCATTCAAGTGGACCATCAGTTGCATCTTGCACGTGGTCGAGGAAATCTATTTGAATAACATCTCCTAACAGAAGGTTGTCATTTATTTCCCTCAAGTCCCCTTTCCTTTCTTCTTGGACATGATCTTCAACCCCTTCCGCTTGGCTGCTTTCTTAGCTGCTTTTTTACCTTTGGGGGTATACGGATACGACTTATTTCCTACGTTGGGCATAATAATGTGTTATTGTTAGTGTTGGGGTTTAGCATTTCCACCTTCTAAGAGCTAAAGCTTTTCGGGTGGGTCTGCCTTTGGAATCTTTCATCGGGCCTTTGACGCCTGACATCCGCGCACAAAAAGACCGCTTCCTCGGGCCTCCCTCTGGTTGCGGTTTCTTTAAGTTACTACCTGTCTTTCGGTTGTAATACTTGCGTCCCTTTTCTGTTAAGCCTCCTTTGTCTGACTTGTGTTCTTTGCGAAGGGACAATCCTTTTCGTTTAGCGGGCATGTTGGTTGTTCTCTAGGTCGTTTATGTAATGTAACATCTCCCCCACCGTCTGCTTCTGGTCCTTTGTCCACGTCTGCTCTTTGGCCTTCTCTAAAAAGTAAGGGAGCTTTGTCGGACGAAGAGTCGGAGTGCATCCACTCATCAATAACATCACGCATATTGCTGTGACGTTCAACATATAGTTTCTCTTCATAGGCTTCCATAAGACCACGAAATGCCTCTGCTAACCGAGGAAACGATATCAGTAACTTGACTAGCAGAGACACAGACATGTGGTGCGTGTGTGTTTAAATGTTGTTATTTTTGTTTGGCACGACCAATGTTAAGTGCAAGGAAATCGACAACCTTGTAAAGCTTCTTGACCACCCCGTCATCGACAGGTGTAGGTGTAAGAGCGGCGATAGCGGAACAAGCAGCAATGACCATAGAGATCGCTGCAAGTAGTTCCTGTGTGTTGTCGAGGATGTAAGTAATAATAGCTGACATAATTAGAATGCGGTTGTGACAGAAAGCCTCTGTGAGACTTGCTCCCGGTATTTGTTATCGTAACTATAGCGTGGGTCTTGCATAGCAATAGTCATCTCCTTAGAGGAGCTAAAGGGCATCGCCCCGGCTGTTCCCGAGGTGTCCCCTTGGACAAGAGAAACAGGTGTTCCACCGTCCGACTGAAAGCGAGCATAGAGACCACGGATCGCCATGGTTGCTGCATTAACATCCCCTGACTCGACAGTGTTGTTATACACCTCTTGTTCTTGGTCTGTTAAAGATGTAGCTGCCCACTCGGACATAGCATCATAGTTCTCCTTGCCCCCAGCCTCCTGCATCAAGGTTTGTTGTTGTTGACTAGCCACGGCTTCGTAGCCATTAACATACATATCAACCATCTCCTTAGGGATGCCGTTAGCCTCAAGACTCTTATAGGTCTCTTCGGATAGCTCACCGGTCTCAAAGTATTCTTCGGATGCGCTGGTGACAGCACTGTTGGTTACCTCGGGTGTCTCCTGTGTGCTGGTGTTATCGTTCTCGTCGGTCTCGGATGGCTCGGCTTTGTTCTCATGGAACTGCTTTTCGAGGTTGCTGTAAGCGTCTGCTAAAGCCTCCGGGTTATCAAACTTCTCCGGTAGCCACTCAGGGCGGTCTTGTGGAGGAGCTTCAGCCGTTTCGGGCTGTTGTTCGTTGGCTTGCTCATCTTGCATGGCAGCCTGTTGTTCAAGAGAGATATTCTCCTGTTCTGTGGGTTCGCTAAATGTAACGCTTTCCATATTTATTCTTGTGGTTCAACTGATGGCATATTACCGGCCATAGCTTGATCATTCAAGGCTTTAATACCGGCTGGTCCTAGCTTCTCAGTCATAGCTTGCATCTGTTGCATCTGTGCTTCTTGCTGCATCTGCTCGGCGCTCTTGATGAGTCCTTCGGTCTTGATGCCGAGTGCAGTCGCACGACGCTTAAAGTAGTCTTCAACATTAACAAACTGGCCGATAGCTTCTGGTCCTACGACCTGAGCAGCACCGGCAAGGAATAAATCTAATTTAGAAAGATCGTTACCTCTACCAAGGGCTTCTACCCCGGTAACAATAACTGGCTTCACCAAGTCCTTAGGAAGCTTAGGTAACATCTTCTTCTTTTGCATGACTGACATGATGCGCTTCACCAATGGTAATTGCATCTCAGCAGCAAGGAGCGAGTAAAGACCACCTAGGGAAGCCTCAAGCTCTTGGGATAACATACGGATCTCCTCGGCTGTCACACGCTCGGCCTGTCGGACTACACCTGAGGTGAGAAGGAAGGCAGCACCAAGGCGGTCCTTGATTGCTTCCATGGTAACCTGGGCTGTCCTAAAGTCGTTGAACTTATCTAGCTGGAGAGTGTTAACATCAGCGGCGTTGCCTTGGACAATCGCACCGTTGGGGCTTTCAGCTAACGTCCGGGCTCTTGTGGTGCCATTAGGGTTAACAAGAAAGAGAACCTTAGCAGCCGCAGCCGATCCCTCGACAATAGCACGGGTCAACGCTTCAAGACTCTGGATGTCACCGAGGTATTCCTCAACGAACCCACGTCCGTAAGCTTCACCGTCAATCCTAGAAAGTCTTAAGGGGATGAATGGGTTGCGCTCCATTGTTACCTTACCACCAGCATACGGAATATCTACACCATTAACATCCTGAGTGATCACCCAGTGTTTGGCTTTCCGTTTACATGAGGTAAACAAGTCCACCTTAGCGTCACTTTCGGCAAGGTTCGGATCTTGTTGTTGTAGTCGTTGGCGTATCTCCTCCGAAAGAGTGCTGAATGCAACAGACTCCTTGGTGGCCACAGATAACAAATTACCCATAGGGTCACGCTGAACAACAAAGCGGTCGAGGTGAAAGACTCGTAGTCCTCCTTCATCCGGTAGATATAACAAAGCGTTACCGGTGATGATGAGATGCTTAAGAGCTTCGTGAAGAGCAACCCGGTATGCACCTCGGGTAACCTCATCCATCACTAGCTCCTCAAGGGCTTGGAGAGATGCTTCGATCTCGCTCATTAACTCAGGTGGAGTCTCGTCCTCAGC
>ENA-UZXB01012603-UZXB01012603.1-metagenome-genome-assembly--contig:-Day-2-1m-contig-12603_pt1 | contig 17539 bp, 14 predicted proteins | sample MGYA00260339_ERZ794899 | MGnify/ENA metagenome assembly ERZ794899 | reverse complement strand
AGTCACTGTCTAATATATAGTCATCCAGAGACTCCCCACAGGCAGGGCAGAATTTTACGGTTTCATCTTCATCAACGTATTTAACAATAAATTCAACGCCACAATAGTTGCAATCGTGTAGTTGTTTATCTTTACTCATAATTGTGTTCTCCCAAACATCTGAAATTGTTTAGGAGAACACTAATTTTAAAATGGTGTCTAAAAACCTACTTAAAAGGTAATTTCACACGCTCCACCTTGACAAGCTACCGCACCCATTGTGTCAATATCTGTAAAGGTTTTATCTGTTAATTGATTTACAAAATCAATAGGTTGAATATTTTGTTGAATTTTTGTCCACTTATGCAATAAGAAAACATCTTTCAAACAATATTCCGCGTCTTTCATATCACCACCAAAATAATTGTCTGCAAATTTATTAAATCTGCGAATCCATTCTGCACGTAAGTCTGACAACTCACCTTGGAATTCTGGTGGCATTTGAGCAATAGATGTTGCCTCCCAAAGATCGGTAAATCCTTTTCTGGTATCAACTATCAACCCCGCTGCAAACATAGAAGCACGTCCATGTTTTGCGACAATCTGTTCTTCGGTCAATACTTCAGTCATTGGAGCTTGGTTGAAATCTTTATCACCAGATCCAGACAAGAATGATACCCCTGCAAAGTAGTTTTTATTTGCAAAGAGATAACCTTCAACTTGACCCCACATATGTTCTGGTACTGTAACAGTATTTGATACATTATGTCTCAATGTTGGGTCTGCACACAAATGTTCATTTGTACCAGCCTCTACCCAATTTTGTTGAACCAGTTGCACCTTTTCAAGTAAATCCACTCCAAATAAATCTTCTTTATATAAAGAACCTTTTGGTGAAATTACAGGAAATGCAATACAATAATCAGTACGATTAGTTGACCATACAGACTCTTCTACCATGTATGGGTTAGTTTCGGCAATCAAGTTTGCAACTTCTGCCTCTTTATTCATCTGTACGTGTCTAAGGTATCTTGGAGAATGTTCGGCATGAATGCCAGAAGCAGTTTCTAAGAGTACAGACGCATTACCAGACGGTTTTACGCAAGTTGTACGTGCTGCAGCATTAATATTAAGTAACTCTGCAACTTCCTTGTTTACCTGTTTTATGATCTCCGCACCTTCGATTTGAATTTCTGCATCCAACAAGATATCTGGATTATTCATCCATCCTGTCACAGAAACACCCAATAAGGCCTCTCTTTGAAAGATTCTTGTAGACGCTTCAGACAAATATTTAAAGTTTGTATATCCTGCCTGTAATGTACCCATAATAGCACCAGCACGGCAGGCCTTAAAAAATTCTTCTTTAGTTGTGCATTTTGCACCGTTAATTTCTGTTAGATTACAACCCTGCCAACCAGACTCACCGTCAATCTGTGGATACATACCAATCTCAACACATGGATTTGTAGTATGTTCTTTTGACTCTACAAAGTAAAATCCAGGCTCTCCAAACTCTTTAATAGACTGCATCGCATTAGAGAATTCTTCTTTTGTAATTTCATCTCTTACAATTACTGCAGAATTGTTTGATCTGCCACGTTGTGGATTGTCTACAAACCAATTACCAGTTTTTGCAGTTAACATTTCTTCATCATCTGGTGAGAATAAACATATCGTAGCACTACGTCTAACACCCCCAGCAAGGACAGCATCAGCAGCGTGTATACAAATGTCATACACATGAATAGGACTTAGCCTAGTAACGCCAGAGAGTACTAGACCTTGTATCATATGTTCGATCTTGTCTAGTGACTTGCGTAGTGGTTCTGGGCCCGGCGCCTTAAATCCACCACTGATTTCTGCACCTTTTGGTCTTACCTGAGACAAGTCAAAGTATACTTTACGACCTTCAAACTCTGGATGTGTACCACCACCAACAAAATAAGATGACATGAGCACACCAAGAGAATCCGCCCATCCTTCAATAGAATCTTCTACATTCCATCCTTTTGCCTGTTTCTTTCTTTCGGAAATTTTTGGTAACTTTTCTACATGATGTTTTTGTACTGAAAACCCAGCACCGGCGCCACATAGAAGGACATAGAAAAGTTCATTAAAAAATGCAGGTCTATCTGCATACGAGGATGTACAGTTATACATTCTCATTTGATGTTTAAGTAATTGATCTCCACCAAATTGTAAAGCTCGTTGGGCGCCCAATGCATATTTCAATTTATAAAGATTTTCAGCTTCATCAATCAATAATCCTAATTCTGGATTCATGATTTCTTTATAATATCCTCTATGCATATCCATTACTCTCGCAACAGATTCTTCCCAAGTTTCGTATCTATCTTTATCATCATTCCATCGGGAATATGATTCGTAAAATTTCGCCTGTGCCATCACAGAGCGAACATCAGTTTCCTTGCTAGTATTAACTACTTTCAACATCCGTTTACCCTTTTGTTATATTGTTGTATTTGTTTATTTGAGGGATATCAACATCTTTTCCAACTGTTGACTCTCAATTTTGCTTGAAGACCATAAGTGGTATTTTTACTTATAATCTGTTTTAGTTCAGAGGTGTCGATTCCAGACAATATTATGTCATTCAAATCTTTTTCTTTTACTTTTTCAGGCCATATCATAACCTTAAATCCGGCATCTATTAATTTGATATATTTGTCAACAATTTGTTTATTTCTTGGTTCGTTGTCCATAATAAACACAACATCTTTCCACTTTGTAAAATACTCTAAATCGATATCTGCTCCTGCCATTGCAACAGAATTTTCTAAGAACAATGAGTCCAAAGGGCCTTCTACTACATATACAGTTTTTGTTGGGTCCAATCTTTCTAGACCATAAATCTTTGTTTTTTCTTCATCTATTTTGATAGTGATATATCGCATACCACTTTGTTTTAATGCTCTACCCTGCAACGCAAAAACCTTGCATTCTGAATCAAAAAAAGGTATCACTAGTCGTTCTTCTTCAATTAGATTATCGTATCCAGTAGTTAACTCCGATACCATTGTTTTGAATTCTTTGGTATAATAGAGTAAATCCATCTTAGGAATTTTTCTTTGTATACAATATGATTTAGCTGGATGATTATCTGGTAGGTCAATGATTTTAGTGCCTAAACTAAAATCACATACCTTTGATTTTGTGAAAGTGGGAGCATCGAATTTGAATTCTGGAGTAGATATATTCTTTCTACTACCAGTTTGTCCAGATTTCCATTTTTCTAATACATATTCTTTGTGCAACTCTGGATCAATTTGTTTCATAAATGCAGACAAAGACATACTTGCACCACAGTTATGACACATGTAGTTAAAGTTGTTTTTACGTATGTATATGAAACCCCTAGTTTTATAGGATTTTTTCTTGGAATCACCGCATAACGGACATCTACAATTAAATAGATTCCTTCTCTTTTCAGAGAATCTTTCTAATTTTGCTCCAAGTCTGGATATATAGATTTTATCTACGTGTTGCATCATTACCTCGCGATTTAGATTACTAATATAACCTAAATTTCGGGTAATGTCAATAGATTATTTATTTAATTTGGGGGTAAATCTCTTAAAGATTGTCGTAATTCATCTCTAGTGACAAAATCGCCAGCTTCTTTGCGAATCTCACCAACTTCTTTTTCAAGATCTTTGATTTGATTTGCTTGTCTATTTAATGTGTCTCTAAGAGAAACACTTTCCGACAGTACTTGTGCCAAACCAACCTTTACGTCAACTAAACCAGTGCCAACCCAAGATAAAAATCCAACTATAAGAACCATCGCAACAGTTTGAATGCGAGTTTCCAATGCGTGAGCCTTTTCTTTATTATCTGTTACAATATCTGTTTTATCCATATCTACATATCTTTATTTTCGTAGTAATTTTTATACTCTAATATTATAACTTTTTGCTCACTCATATATCGTTTCATTTCTGTCACATTGATAGTTAATGCCTCGTAAGAATCGGTGTCAAATGCGAATAGTGCTAAACTCTTACCATTTACTTTCAATTCTTGTATTACATCATCAAAGTTTTCTTCAGTTACTACAATTACTTCAAAATCTTGCCATTCGAACGATTTCGGCATCTGTAAATTGAGTGGAATTTTTTCCACATATACTTCTTCGGTCACAACCTTTTCTTGAATACTACTACATGCAGTCAATCCAAGAAATACTAATACTATTAGAAGATATTTAGTCATTTTCAGTTCTCATGATTTCAAGTACACCACTTTTTAAAGTTTTTTCTATATCTTTATTTATAATCTTTTCAATTAACCCTGGCTTATTCTCTGCAAGGTATCCCAAATCATGTTCACTTAACTTATCGCGCAACTCATCAACCGAATTTGAGAGTTTTTCTCTTTCTTCACTTAATCTCACATTGACAGACAAAACTTCTTCAACATTTAAATTAAGTCTCTCTATTTCTGCAGTTTTACTATCAACTGCATTATTTAATTTTACCTGATTATCTTCTAATAACTCAATTTCTTCTTTCAAATTATCAGTATACCATAACCCACCGCCCAATGCAAGGAGTGGTACTACCACTGCTAAAATTTTAATTGTAGAAAACATATTTAAATCTCGTTATGTCTATGTAAAATCATCATTGTACCAGAAGATTGATCCATTAGGACTACTTTTTCTTTTGGTCTCTTTTTTATGTACTCCCTGATAGGATTTGCTTCCTGAGTTTCCATATATTTTTTCCATCGGGCAAATTTTTTCTTACCCTTCATCAATCCAACATATGTCTGAGTTTGTATAGGAAATACTTTCATCCCTGCAAACTTAGATGGTATACCTGTCAATCCGACAACATTTGCGCCTGTGCCAACTGCATTGACAATTTCTTCTGACATTTCTTCTTCTACACATTCCTTTGCAAGTTGTGGATGTGTAGATTTAAACATTCTTTCAAGTTCTCTACTATTTATACCTGAGTAGGTTTTTGCAACCATTGCAGAATAGTAACCCACCGAATGTTTCAGTCCACGTTTTCCTGCCTCTTTCATTTTTCTATCTACAACACTTTTAAGTGCATTGACTGCGTGTTGATAAGTTTTTTTAGGAACTGCAACACCTTCTACCAATTCTACAGATTCAAAGTAAGAGTCACTTAAAGCACTTTCCTGTAAATTAATATAATCCATCAACATAGATTCCATCAATTCGTACTCATCTTTAGAAAAACCATCTCTACTTTCTTTCAATAATGCAAAGGCTGCACTATATGATGCAATTCGAGACTTTCCAAATGGAAATTTTTCTAAAACTCTCTTTAGATTGAATACCAATCTATGAAAAATTGTATAGGCCTGTTTTTCTTTTGCAGTTTCTAATTCAGCAGTCTTTTTTAACTGTTTACCATTTTTATCAATAATGCCCAGTTTATAGGCTTCCATCTGTTCCCACTTGTTAGTAAGGGTTTTTAGAAACTGATATGCAATAAATGCATTGAATACTGATGCCATAACTTAATCCTCTTTAATACTATTTATTATACTGTAGTCTCTGGGTCAACATTATGTGCGTTAGTTGTGTTTGTATCTGGATATGATCTACCATCCCCCCATATAATTCTAACAGCTCCAGCACCTCCAGTGCCGCCGTACCAACCACCATACGTATGACCTTTTCCCGACCCACCGGCACCATAACGCCAAGAATTACTTGCAGCAGTTGGGTCCGTTGATTCGCCACCAGAACCTGCTCGCGAGCTCGAAGTACCAGTTATACCCTTTCCGTAAACACCTACTCCACCACCATTATACCCCCCTGAGTTACCACTACCATTCCAAGTGTATGTGATTGATGCACCGGCACCATTCGAAGCAGGATTAGGCGAATTATAATCACCACCTTGACCAGTATATCCACCAGCACCACCACCACTTCCACCAGAAGCTTGACCACCATAATAATCTGAACCCCCAACTCCACCACTACCACCGCCGGATGTTGTACCAGAAGTTGATGCATGTTCAGTGCCGTGTGTCGCAGCTCCCCTACTATTGATGTGATTAAGATGGTTGCCATTGTAGTTATACCACATGCCGGGCCCGCCGCCTGATCCGTGGACGATTTTTGTTGCACTACTTAAACTACTACTTCCATATGATATCCAAGAATCACCTCCTGATAGTCCATTGGAGTTTGAGCTATTTCCGCCCCATTCACCGGCTGTATCTCCGGCAACTTTAATGTAAAGTGTGTCTCCAGGCGTAACAGAAATATTATCCATCCACGCCAAACCGCCACCAGAACCTCCTGTTGCGCTACGATAATTACCAGCAGAAGCACCAGAGCCACCGGCACCAACTGCAACTGCAGAAATACTCGTCAATCCATCTGGTACGACCCAAGAATGTGTACCTGCCGTAGTGAATATTACACTAGATGCAGCGGGGGCAAACGCAAGAGAAATTGTACTAGCAAATGATACATCTGACACACCATCTGAGGCGATTATTGTGAGAGTAAATTCACCAGTATCTGCTGAATCTGTACTTGGTGTAATAGTAAATACATTTTCGTTCTGCGAAATAGTAGCAACATCTGGTATACTCGCACCAGAAATAGATGAAGTTTCATAACTCCATGTTAAGGTGAACCCTTCAGGGTCTGTCGAATTTGCAGTTATAACAGTAGCAGTACCATCAATTGATAACGAATAACTTGATTGAACATTGGATATTGCGTTTGGTGGGTCTTGTGTTAGTGCGATACCGAACCAAGTTGTACCATTTGTGATAAACAACGTATTACTAGAATTCACAAATGCCATATCTCCAGCAGTTAAATTTGTTGTTGGCAAATCACCAAAGTTTGCATAAGTAGTTGTACCACCACCATCTAATAGTCCAGTACTGTCTGCCAGTTCAGAAATATCGTTATTTACTGTACCAGTTAAAACTCTCCACACACCTGTAACTGCGGAGTATCTAAAAGAACGTCCTGAGATTGAAACTTCTTGTCCATCTGTAGGACTGCTTGGAAAATCTATTGCCATTTTTTATTCCTCTTATCCATCTGACCATGATTGGTTTTCAGCGCCGGTCGATGCACTTGCATTAATTTGTACTTCTTCTACTGTAGTTGCGGTAGGGTCTATTGCCTGAATTGCAGATAAAATTGCAGCTGCGTTATCAGATGTAATGTCAACAGAAACAGAATACGCCGCACTAGAAATTTCCCCAACTAATCTTCTTATAGAATTTCTAGTATCTGTTGGATCGACTAAACCACCTTGCAATCTTCTTATAGAATTTTCTACAACCCCATCACCAAAAACATCGCCAGTTTTTCGTGCAATGCCATTTATAGGTGGTGGATTTGTAGTTATAATCATTTTATATTATCCTATGAAAATGGTACATTATCTTCTGGAAATGCATAGGTGGCGTTTTGAATTGCAGATGCTTTATCTGCGTGTCCTGTTTTATGAGTCTTGAATGCGCGATATCTTACAGAACCATCTAGTATTACATCACCCCTGTCAAAATCGTTATTACTTGTTCTATATATATTTATCAATCTTCCTTGTCGCGGATCGCCGGTGAAACTGCCATGATCTTGGTGAGGTTTGTATTGCAGTGGAATTAATGGATGGATATCCTCTCCGCCTGTGCCCTTCATTGAATATACATTATTTCTTGGTGATGGAAATATAGATGGCGAATCGTTATATGTTGTTTCTTGATCACCCCAATGATTTTGATCACTAGTATCGTCCGAGCCAGAGTTTCTAATAACACCATCCTGATCTACATATTGAGGCATGGCCATTCCCCATGTTGGAGTCGTCGCATTAGCTGATAGAGTTGGATTTGACATAACATTCTGCCACGAAGACCACATTACAGGAGTTGGACAATATGAACTATAACTAGAATATGCATAATTGTCATATGTACCATTGTGTTCGAGATCATTTACACAAAACCAACCCTGATCTTGTTGGGTGGGTGTTCCAGAACTCACAACCAGTATCATAAATGTTGTATCATTTACAATCATGTGAATACTATCTAAGTCATTCAGACCGTCATGACCAACTTTATATCCAGATGTTGTGTCTGATGAACTACCGCCTGAATTCATGCCCCAAGTGTGGACATTAGAAGAGCTGTTATATGGATAAAAATTGGCGTAAGATGATGATCCCATATTACATCTAAAACCTCGAGCATAGTGAGGATATGATGAACTTGTACTTCCATACGCCGGCGCGACACCATATGACACTTGAATTACTCTTGACGGTGTATATGCTGCATTTGCTGCGCCAGAACCCTGTCCTGTTGCATAAGATTTCTTGTTAATCGCACAGAACCCATTGTTACTATAGTTATCTTGAAACGATTGCTCTTGCGGCGCGGTATGAGAAGTATATATTCCTGTCGTTGGTCTTGATCCTGCAATATAAGACATCCCATGATTGATATAAGTACCATTGGTATTAGCAATGTTCCCGCCGGATACAACGATGTTATATATCGCTTCTATAAGATATCTTGCGCCAGATGACGAAGACGTACTAATCGGTTTTAAATATACATACATTATTCTTCATCTCCTGTAAATTCTATCCAGACATTATCTTCGTCTTTTAAATTTGGATATGAAAGTAATTCTCCATCGACACTTTCAACACCGACTACGATTTCTTTATAACCAGTAAATGCACTACAATAATCATCTGTAAAATACTGTAAATTAGTATGTTCAACCGAATCAGATTCAGTTCTCCATACCTTAATTTCTTCAATAGAATCTGGTATTTTATATTTTTCTCTATATTCTGCAATTTCTTCTGCCGAGAGTGCCATGGCAATATCTCCTTATGAGTATGTGAATGTAATAGTTAAATCCGATCCTGCCGTAGAACTACCAACTTGTGTTATATCTACAGTTAAATAATCGTCTTCAACCATTGTTATGTTTGGTGTATTATTTATAATCTTCGTACCCCCGTCTAGGAGTGTTAATGTCGCGGCAGTATTTCCATTTTTATTAATCGTTATATTTATATCAGATCCTACTGGCGCGGTGTCAACTCGTGCTACTATTTTACTTAATGTAGTTGTTGCTGTTGGTGAGTACCATCTTTTTGTTCCTGTCGTTACTTCTAAATCACCCGTCTGTTTTAAATTTACATAACTATTTGTTGAAATACCTTCGGCCGAGGCAACGGCAGTAACCCATCCTGTACCAGCCTTGAAAATATGCATTGTATTTGTATCTTCTGCAAACGCCAAGTCACCGTTTACATTTCCGACAGCAGGAAGATATGATGCATCACTATAAATCTTTACAGAAGCAACTAATGATGTACCATCTGGAGCGACTAAGGTTGCAGTACCCGCAACTTCTTTAATTTTGTTTTTAAATGCCGGAGTGTTCTCTACGTAAGTCGCCAAATCTTGTGGTACAAACTTTGATGTATTTGCATCATATACGATACACATTTGATTGACAAGAGATGGAATAGGTCTTAATTCTATTGCATTTGCATGTCCTTCTTGTGCATGTTGGCCATAAATTACATAGTTTCCATTTTCGTTTGTTTCTACCGCGAGATCCTTAATTTGTATAGTGCCGCGCATAGCAGAATGTACACCACATTGATAATATAATGTGTCTGGTGCATTTGCATCTACTGTAATCACTAATTGCCCAGTTTCGTTTCGCGAACCTGTCACGCCTGTTGTATATTCTCCAACATAAGAACCAGCAACATAATTTGTACCGTTATCTGTTGTTAAATAAAATGGGTGTCCTGTAGCGGTCAAATCAAAAGTATATGTTCCACCTCTTCTCCAAGGGCCTAATTCTGGATTACTACCCATTTGTATACCTGTGAATGTATAGGCTCCTGTGGTAGTACCGACTGTATATGAAACGGTTGGTGCAGTCAAAGTCGGTGGTGTAATAGAATTAGGTACTTGAAATGACAATCTTTCCACAGATGTTGAATTGCCGTCATTGATATCTGGATGTGTGTGATTTACCGTTGTGATTGTAGGCCATGAAACCAAATTCTGAGTGCCAGCGCCTTCTATCCATTTCAATTTAAACGAATGTGATTGTGTCATATCACCATATTGAGTGTTTGCAAAGTTGTTTATTTGGTATGTACCCTGCATATAAAGTGGTGCTACTTTCTGTATTGTATTGGTAATTGCAGTTCTTGAATATGGTAAAGAACTTGTCAACCATGTCCATTGCCAAGGACTACCGTGGCCAGCGTGATTTGATGCAACTTGAATTTCTAACACCTCTGGAGCAATTGTTAAATCGACATTAGATAGATCTTCAATATCCTCAACATCGTCAACAATAGGTTGTTTGACACCATTTTTTGTTGTTTCTTTTTTCAGTCTACCAGTACTAGTATCGACTTCAAATTTTACACTGTTGTTTCCACTACCAACTTTCAATTTTGTAAATTCAATACCATCTAAACCCGATTTAATAGTCTCGTCACCCAAATAAAGTGTATCTCCATCCATATATAAGTCACGAAATTTCTTGGTTGGAGAACCTAAATCGTATGATAATGTTGTATCTGGTAATACATGTCCAGTAATAGGACCATTAATAGGCGCAACAGTGATTTCCCACGTACCTGTCGTAGTATTATACGCATATCCTTCGTGAGTATCCCCATCACTTGGACTATTTGGAAAATTAATTGCCATGTTCTATTATCCTTCTAGTGGCGCTGATGGAATATTGCCGGTTTCATCGGGCCCGGTGTATCGAGCCAAACCTTGAGTAATTCTTATGTCCTGCATGTAGCCGTCTAAATATCTTGCAGGCGTGCTACCTGTACCACTATTACCAATAACCATCACATCCCCAGCGCTTTGATAGGTTGCAGATTCAGTAAAAGTAGAATAACGAGTGCCATCTATATAGACGTTATAAACCCCAGAAGACGTTCTGGAAAAAGCTAAATGATACCAAGTATCAAGACTTACAGGATTAGGACTTTGTACTTCGTGGTTGCTACTTGTTGTATAAAGAACAAAAGCTATTTTTCTACTACCAGATGTTTTAAACCTAATTCCAAAGGGTGGATCAGTGCTTGAATATGAGGCTGATTGAAACATATGCATAAAACCGCTTGCATCAGGATGGTTGTCAAAATAAACCCAAGCTTCCCAAGTGCAGGCTTGGCTTAAATCCAATACTCCATTTAAATTTATTAAATCATCTACACTATCAAAAGACATTGACTTAGTGTTACTAAATTTAGCCTGAGTGGTTGAGCCAGTAATATTTCCTTCTAGCTTTAGGTTATTACCTTGCGATTTATCAATAATAGAGGCATCTGTGCCTTTGATGTGTAGGGATGCGCCTGAGGATGATAGCGGTGCAGTTGGTGGAGTGAAGCTTGAAGTGTAACGAACTGTATCGGAAATTCTATAATCGGAATAATATATTTCGGCGTCATTTATAGTTCCATTATAACGATATACGTTTATTCCCATATCGTAATTGCCGATACCGTTATAGTTCCAGTAATAACTGTTAGTGTAGGTCTTGGTGCCTGAATTTACAAGCTCCCCATCTACCCAAAATTTATAAGTACCGCCGGTAGATCCATTATACTCGTGTGTTATTGCAACATGGTGCCAGTTATTTAATTTAAAATTGCCAGTACTTGTCGTATGTGTCACTCTGTTAGATCCATCATACGTTTGCATATTAAAGCTGCCGTTTGTTAACAAATTAAACGCTGAAACCCGTTTTAAGGGGCTAGTTGTATTTGGGCCTTGAGTTAACATATTTGAATGACCAGTACTGCTACTTACAAAATAAACCCAAGATTCAACTGTATAATCATTAGCACCTAAAGTTGGTGGATTGCCTATTGTTAAAGCATCCCCATTACCATCAAAATATACAGACCCACCGTGATCTGTTGCTGAATATTCAACGTAATCTAACGGGCCATATGCTTTAATTTCTGGTGGCCCATAGTAGTTATTTATTTGAGGTGCATTTCCAGAGTAATCTACAAAGTTACCGCCTACCATAAGAAGTACAGTGTTGGTTACGTTTGTTGGCTTTTCTAAAATACTGCTTGAACTAGGCGTAATTGCTGTTCCGTTCACTACTCTCAGATTTGCTATGTCACCAAAATCAGCCAAGCCAATTTGAGTATTTGAATTACTGCTATAAATTCCCACAGTAGAAGGAACGCTTACAGACTGGCCCAAAGTTCCGTTATAATACAGCTTTAAAGTATTATCAGAAGTGTTCCTTAACAAACATACGTGTGTCCAAGTATTGGCTGAGAGAACGCTAGTAGCAGACAATTCGTAATCTGTTCCATTGTCACCTCTGTAAGTTGCATAAAGCCCAGTACCGTTTTGATAAATTGAACCTTTACCGTTGCCCATACTACTAATTCTATTTTGATAAAATCTTCTACTTCCCGACGAAGTATTTGGCGGCCTAATCCACATTTCTATAGTAAATGCGTTTGTTCCCATATTAAAATCAGAAGTAGACCCTTCAGCAAAATTTAAGCTGGCTCCGCTACCAAAATTCATTGAATAACCGCCGCTGCGGTGCGGGCTAAAAGTACCCGCCGTAGTATCGCCAACAGGCGTTAAAGTTACGTTAGATGAACTATCGGTGATATTATTGTTATCAGACGTATCTGTGGCAGTCGCCAATAAGGTTGTATATCTACTATTTGTAACTGTAAAGACAAAATCTAATGTAAAATTAGATTGCGAACCAGACTCACCACCCTGTCCATCTGCGGCAGCGAATCTTAAAGTAAAAGTACCAGCGTCTGCAGCGTCTGTGCTTGGTGTAATAGTAAATACATTATTAACATTAGTTACTGTTGTACCCCCAAGCGAACCTGAGATGACGCTATGTGTCCAAACAATTGGAAATCCTTCTGGGTCAGAAGAACTTAATGTGACTGTTGTTGGAGTACCATCTGCGGCCAAGTCATATATTGCTGCATTTCCAGTGATACCACTAGGAGATGCATTTTGTAGTGATGACATTAACCACCAACCACTTAAAAAATAAACATACATCTTATTGACACTAGATACTAACGCCATGTCGCCGGCACTTGGAGATGATGGTAATAAATCATGCGTGGCAACTACTGTTGTAGATCCTACAGTAGATAAGTCTGCTTCCGTTACCTGTGTCGGAGTCCAAGTATTCTTCGTAGAATTGTATGTATAATTCTTACCATCTACCAGTGCAACCTGACCATTTGTTGGATTATCTGGAAAATTAATTGCCATTTATAGAAATTCCTTTAGTTCTTATTATATATTTAATAAAAAAATTGTGTATGAATACGTCATCTTATTGTTTTTTGCCTTAATACCAATCTGAGGGAATAAGTCTAATATTAGATCGTGAAAAAGTAAATCGCGAGTCTTGGGGAATGCCACTTGGACCAAAGATTCCTTCATTATCATGACCCCAATCACCCAAGTACACAAAATTTTGTGGTCCTATCATTGAAAATAAATCTAATCCTGCCTGATTACCACCCTGCGCGTTGTTATAATGCAACACTCGACTACTACTTTTATAGTATGTATAAGTATTTTCGCCCATAAATCTACCAAAATTGTTACCACTTTTCCAATTTTCATGATTGGAGACTGGAGTTCCATCTGCCCAAGAATGAAGAAAAGTGGATCCAGCTGGATTTGCGGTGTATTTGTGAAACCAAGGACTCCCAAGAACAAGATGTATAGGATCACCATAAATATCTTCTTCTGTAATGATTTTTGACACTTGAGATAATGTTATATTTGTAACATTTTCCAATGTGCCATTAGTCCAATTTACATTGAAGGTAATTGCACCAGATGATGTTTGACTTGTATGCATCATGGCTTCACTAAATCCATCATTAACAGAAGTTATAGCAGTACCTCGTTCGTTTGGGTTATTTGTAAATACTGTTGCTATATTAGAAGGAGAAGATATAGTTTGTCTTGCAAATCTATGTACATATCCATTTGGCAATATTATTGAAACATAGTAAGCAACACTACCACCAAAATATTCAAATACTACTTCTCCACCTATTCCCATAAATGATACTACTGCAAACCTTTGAATGCTGGTGCTGCCACCTGTATAGTTAAGATAACCACTCTGTTGATTTGATGTATCATAAGATGAAAGATTTCCCCATGGCGCGGCAACAGAGGGTTTTACTTGTTGTAGCCAAGGATGCATTCCAACTGATCCAACCCCTGGCCAATGTGCAGCCTGATTTGAAACGGTTGATGCGCCGCTGTGGTTGGTGATATTACCCTCATTTGCTGAGTAGTCTGTATTTGGCTGATATACATATGTTGGTTCTGTTTGATTAGTGGCCCCTTGGGCGCCGTGTATAATTGCTGCTCCATCTGCCCTCATAAAACTACCATCATTATCATCTACAGAGACAAGGTGTGTTAATCTTCCGTTACCATTACTAGTATTTGACCAATTAGAAGTTGTACTAGTATTTGAATTACTATTGATAAACATAAAATTTCTATAACTTTCACTAATATTTGGTGCGTTACCGTAATCGAATGGTGATAATGACCAATTATTATTTGATGAGTTTCTATTTACAAATCCTATAACCGTTTTAGGTGTGCTAGATGGTCCAACCAACATATTAAATTTAATATATGCACCGTAAGCATATTTTGTTGCTTCATCAGAAACATAATCATTATCTAATAATAAATTGGTTCTAAACGCAGGTGCTCCAAGGACGTTGGCTGCTAGGTCAGTATATAACTCTGATGCCCTAGTAACATTTTGTGAATATGTCCACTTGTATCTAGAATTTCTAGTGAAGTAAGATCCAAACTCATTTAAAACATTAATAAAAAATGTTCTGGGAGTTGCGTTTCCTGATGTATCACTGGCATTTACAGTAAAGGAATAATTTGTTGTTGCCGTAATACTTGCAGTCGTAACATCTCCAGTGATTAAACCTGTTCCACCGCCAAGACTGAGGCCTGGCACTAATGCTCCACTGTTTACTGTATATGATACAAATTGTCCTTCTGGATCAGTTGCAACAATCGGCAATGAGAATTCACTTGTATCTTTATATAATGATGAACCAAGTTGTCCAGCGGCAGTAGTCCATATCGGAGACCCTCCAGTTTGGATTGCATCTGTTGTAGTCGTATTTTGTCCGCCGCCTGTTGTTACCTTCAAATCCAACGGGCCCTCTGCGACCGTAAATGCCTGAGGTGTCACAGCAGTAAGTTCTCCTTGAGTTATGACAGAGGTTGTTGATGCATTATATTCATTTCCACCAGAATCTATGAACGACACTATAGTACCTATATCAAAATTTGTACCGATTATTGTAATGCTTGTACCAGATGCTCCATCGTATGACGTTGGAGAAATTGATGTTATAGTAGGACTAGGATTTGATGCATCTGCACCATCAACGCCATCAGCACCATCAACACCATCTGCTCCAGAAGGTCCAGAAACACCAATCCATTGTGAACTAGTTCCATCGTTATAGTAGACATACAGAGTACCAGAAGTGGTATCAAACCATTGATCGCCAGAATTAGGACTTGTTGGTGCTGTATCTGAAGTTGTTACAGATGAACCCCCACCAACACCATCAGCGCCATCGGCACCATCAGCGCCAGCAGGCCCAGATGCTCCTCTAACACTTACCCATTGTGTACTACTTCCATCATTGTAATAAAGATATAATCCACCATTACTAGAGTTCCACCACAAATCACCATCGCTTGGCGCAGAAGGTGCAGTATCTGAAGTTGTTACTGCCGCAGTCGGTCCTGAACTACCAGAATCTGCAGTTGTCGTAACTGGTGTTGTTTTCATTCTATTGATAACATCACCAAGTTTTTTTAATTCTGTCGCAGTTGCACCAGATACTAGAGTATTAACTCTTGCATTTATAGCAGTTTCTATAGTTGCATTTTCACTTTCACCAATTTGCAGTGCTGCTCTGGATAAATTAACCAACTCGTCTATAGTCGCAGTAGGAATTTGCGAAAGTATTGCAGAAGATACTGCACTTAATGATGTGTCTAGATTACTATCTGCCATTTATTTTACCACGTTTTATCTATAGGAATTCTTACCCAACTATTTAGGTCTTTACATACGTACATATAATCAGAATCTATACGAACATCACCCTTGTTACCAATATCTGTGGGTGAAGATGGTGGCAATTCATCAAAAACCTCCATACTTCTGTCCACATTGTCTCTACTTAGAGTCTTATCTCCAATATGTATAGAATTATCACTTACATATAAATCTCTAATTTTATATTCTGCAGAACCAATATCATATGTATCATTTGCATCTGGTAAGATATTACCAGAAAAACTTCCTAGATGAGATTGCACTCTTGCATTAGTATAGTATACATTAGTTGTGCCTTCTGTCAAGCCATCTGTATTACTAATCGAAGATGCAACTGTTAAGCCAGGATTTCTGAGTTGTCTTAATGCGACAGAAAGTTTCCTCAAATCTTCAGCGGATGCACCCGATACCAAAGTATTGACTCTGGAATTTAATGCAGTTTCTACTGCAGCATCTTCGTCTAGTCCAGCAGCTCTAGCACCTCTTGCAAGTTGCGTAACTTCTTCTATAGTTGCAGTTGGCAAATCATTAAGAATTTTAGATTTGACTGCAGCGATAGAGGTGTTTAAATTTGTATCTGTCATTTTAATTACCCAAGCTTGTTTTTAAACTATTATCCACCTACGAAAAAGTATCCTGCGCCTGCATCACTTGCAGTAGTATTAGAACCGTTTGCACCCATCACAATTGTACCTCCGGAAAAATCTATTTCATCGTTGTAGTCGTTTTGAGCCCCATCAGAAGCTTCTAATCTCTTAACCTGAGTCCATGTAGTACCAGAGCGAGTAAAGATATACGCAGCACCTTTAGCACTAAAAGTCGTATGGCCCGTAGCAGTTACCATAATTGTATCTTCAAATATCCTTACGTTTTTACCAAAATAATCACTACTCGCTGTTGCGTCAGAACCAGTTAATTTTTGTTGCTGAGTCCAAGTAGTACCAGAGCGAGTAAAGACATATACTGACCCTGCCCCGCCATTTTCACTATTGGCTCCTACTACTACTGTATCTCCGCTTATACCTATTGCAGTTCCAAAATTATCACCAACTGCTGCATCTGATGCTACTAGCTTTTGTTGCTGAGACCATGTAGTGCCAGAACGAGTAAAGACATATGCGGCACCCGCATTGCTTGCTTCTGTATCTTCTCCATTGGCTCCTATAACGCACGTATCTCCGTCTATAGCCACTGCAGCTCCAAAATAATCACTCCCCGATTTATCTGATGCTGTTAATCTTTGCTGCTGAGTCCAAGTAGTACCAGAGCGAGTCCAAATATATACTGCTCCGGCATTATGCCAGCTGCTATTAGTATTATGGGGCTCATAGTGTGCTGAAACAATGAGATTGTCTCCATCTA
>ENA-UZXB01001813-UZXB01001813.1-metagenome-genome-assembly--contig:-Day-2-1m-contig-1813_pt1 | contig 17806 bp, 11 predicted proteins | sample MGYA00260339_ERZ794899 | MGnify/ENA metagenome assembly ERZ794899 | reverse complement strand
GGTAATTCAAATTCATATTACGGCTTAAGAGTTGGTTCAAGTTCCGGTGATGATCATTTAGCAGTAACGAATGCTGGTAATGTTGGCATGGGTACGGATAACCCCCAAGAAACTCTAGACGTTGATGGAAATATAGTAAGTCGCTTAGGTCCCAGAAATTATCTAGTATCTAAACAAATACCCAATGCACTTGGCAGTGGTAATGCCACAAGATACATTCTAATTCGCAAAACGACTACGGCAGGTGGTTCAAAGTTTGTAGGTAGAATTTCTGGCACAAGAACAGAGGGTGTATCTGCCAATAACCATGCTATTTTAGATATTGGGTTTGACATCAATTCAAATAATCAATATCCTAAATTCTATTTAGACTATCTTAGTGGATATAGCGAATCTAACTATGGACATATGACCGCTAGATTTGTGAATTTAGATTGGGATGATGGTGGCGGATCTGCGACTTGGTATGCAATAGAATTATCTGGAACTACTAGTGCTAACTGGGCTGCTGATCTCGACTATATGTCATTTCAAGGTTATCAAATAAACATAGACTTACAAGTAATATCCACCGATACTGGTGTATACAATGCAATTTCAAACATAGTTTCACTGGGTCAAGGTGGCATGAAGGGTATCATGCACAGCAACGTAGGAATAGGAACAAGTGATCCGAGTTCATTACTACATGTAAGCCAATCAAATCATACAGAAATTATTTCAGAAAGTGTAGGAGATTACTTCCCTTCGACCTCGATAAAAAGAACAGGAGGCTCTAGTAAAACAAACTATCATTGGGAATTACAAATTGGTTCTAGCGGATTTTTGAATTTTAAAGATAGAACAAATACTTATTATCCTATTATGTTGAATACATCAGGAAATGTATTATTAGGGAATGGTCAAAACGGTCAAACTCCTACAATGATCGTAGATCAGTCTACGGCAAGAGTTGGTATTGGTGATATTACTGCGGAACATAAACTTGACGTAGACGGTGCTATTGCTACAAGACAAGTACGACATAGTGTTCGACCTACACTCAACTTAGACTTTGCTAACTCTAAGAAACTCGATCCACGTATTACATTCTACCGTGATTCGATTGCAACTTATTACGACAGCAAGGGCGTTCTACGCTATGCTAATCACAATGAACCACGCTTTGATCACGATCCTGTGACTGGTGAAAGTAAAGGTCTGTTGATTGAAGAAACAGAACATAACTTATTTTCTAATAGCGATAATCCTGAGAAATGGTCTCTTACTAGTAAGGCGACATCTTTTGGTTGGCAATCAAATGGTATGAAGTCTCCAGATGGCACAATGAATGCTACTAGATTCTTTATTACAGGAACTGACCCATATTGGTATCAGAATAATTTGACTCTGAACGGCACGTACACATTCTCATATTGGATAAAAGCAGAAGGTACTGGTGTAGGTAAACAGTATACTACAAGATTAACAAACATAGGTACAAATCAAAGTATAGCCGATACATTACCGTCTGAGTGGACTCGTAGATCATTTACGTTTACATCAAGTGCAACAACGACTGCTTATATTGGAGTAGAAGCGCCAGATAATAGTCCAGCAGATGGAGATACCTTATCTATTTGGGGCGCACAACTTGAAAAATTGCCATTTGCGTCATCATATATGCCTTCACTAAATACTTTTAGATCACGCTCAAGTAATGCAACTTATTATGATAAAGATGGTGTTATTAAAACTGCACCTAGAGATGCGCCACGATATGGTTACACTCATGATGGTAATAAGTTTGTAGAGACTGGTCTTATAAAAGAAGCGGCTTCTACAAATCATATAACTAATCACTTAGCAAAAAATACCGCAAACTGGTATATGAACGGTAGCGGGTTCAGTGGTCTAAATAATCCTACGCATGGATTTAGTCAAACACAAACAGCGCCAGACGGAAGCCTCACTGCCGTTGAGTTGAATGCTTCAAATACCTCAACACCAAGCATATCTACTGCATACAATATGGGTCAAACTAGTAGTTGGTCTAGAGGAAGCTGGAGTTTATTCGTAAAGCCATTTGGAAATACAGATGTATATTCTATGTGGGTAGATAGCGGAGATGGTACAAAGGGAGCAACAGTACAATTTCAGATATCAACTATGTCTCATCAAACCGTTCACACACGTGGCGGCACTATAGTTGAATACGGCAGAATAGAGAAATTAGCAGACGGTTGGTATAGAATTGGAATGGTAGTATCAGGAACACTGCCACAGTTTCAATGCAGATGTTATGCCGCTGATGGAGTGTATGGCGCAAATGAAGACGGATACGGTTCAGCTACAGGAGGCGCAACAAGTTCCGCTAATGGAACTTATTTTTGGGGCGCTCAAGTTGAAGAAGGTACTGCCGCTTCGGGTGCATCAATATCTTCATATATTTATGGAGGCGGTGGCACAACAAGGGCACAAGATATCGGCTTAGGTACTGCCGCAACTCGTAAGATAGACGTTGCACATTTAGATAATATTCTATATGCTGATTGGAATAATGAAGAAGAAGGCACATTCTACACTGAATACGAAGTTCCGTATGATATAGAAGATATCTCTGTAAACTATAGAGTACTTGAGCGTCACACAGAAGGAACAGGTCAGAACGTCACTTCGATATTGTTGAATTCTGGAACAAATCAGACAAACGCTGGCGCATATAATAATTCAGGTTGGCAAGCACTCATGGGAGTTAGCAACTCTCTGGGCGTAACAGATAAAAATGTTCTTAATAAACTTGCTTTTGCATTCAAAGATAATGACTTCGGCGTGTCAATTCAAGGATCACCCATTGCTCAAGACTCATCAGGTACAGTTACAAGAGGAGCTACTAGGCTTCAGTTAGGATCCAACTCATCTCTTGCCAACACACTCAACGGACATTTGAAGATAGTTAAGTTTTATCCTGAGAGACTTTCCAATGCAGAACTAGTAGCACTTACGGAGAATAATTAATGACTAAACTAATTGGAACAAATCCGAATCAAGTGCCGAGTAACGCTGATCTTGGTTCAGCGGCTTTTATGGACGAAAAAGATTTCTTGCTATCTAGAGGTAGCGATTTATCTAAAATCAATACGATAATACCTAAGACTTCGACAGATGTATTTATTTACGATACGAGTAAAGATACAGACGGTGGTGCATGGCGTAAGCGTACACAGCACACTACTTGGTATAATGAAAAACTAAACACGACAACACGTGGTAGTCGTAAAGATTTTCCAGCGGTGGCGGTTATTGTATGTGAAAATGAATATCTGACAATCTATGATGGCGATGATCCAACTCTTCCGATGTGGATGATATTCAACACTGGAGCTACGGCTACTGATGAAACTGTATTAAGATTTGGAAATATAGGAACAGCAGTAGCGTTGAATGCAACTTTAGTTGTGAGATTAGGAAATCATTATGGTCCAACAGCACTGAACTTTATTTCCGAAAAGGCTCTAACATATAGAGATAATGGTGTACACGAGTTCTTAGAAAGACAAGGAATCGTAGATAGAAATATATTACATACTGAACCTCACAATTTTGGTGCTCCATATCTTCTAAGTTCTACGATCACTGATGTTGCTATAACTATTTTAGACAATGCTTCTATTGATAATGCAACAGGATTACCTGTTCCTACTATAGCACTTTCTAACGCTCTGGGAGTCAGTGTTCTTAAAGATGATGGTAGTGAAGGAGGTTTACCATATGGAACTATTGTTGATATCACTTCGGCAAATGGATGGAATATTTCTGGTTATATCACTTTTGATCAAAGTAACTATATAATTGCTCACGTTGGAAATGCTACAGGTCAGGGTTTACTATTCAGATATCCAGTACCTTCTGCTGATATAACAGTGAATTCAGGAGATAGAAGTGTTATGTTAGCAGGCGCTAATATATACAATCAGAATTATCCTCACTTAGGTAAGGATCTTGGTGCTATGTCTATGGTTACTAAAGATGAGAGTGGTTTCGCAACAAATGGGAAAAATATTTTTCTTAACCTAGTCAAGTATTATAGGTACGGAAACTCTGATTACGGTGAAAATGCTGTAGCATATATCAATAGCAATTATAACACAGGTTGGATGTTTGGTGATACTAAACTCGCAACTCTAAGCGATACTAGTATGCGTGGTCACGAATATAATCACTCTGGTATTACATTTAGAGATAGCGGCCGTATTTCTTCACATACTTATACTGCAGGTTCTACATCTTGGACAGTAACAGATGATCCTAGTAATGGTACCGAAGGTTATTTTGGACTGACTATACCTACAGAAGATGGTAAACAATATACAATATATCATACTAGAAGTGTACTTTTGGATAATAACGTACAGAGTCATATACAGTTTGTCAGCGGTACTAGTTCCAATATCGATTGGGGGGATGGATCAACCAATCTGACAGACACTATTACGTTTGTAGCAGAAGGATCAAGTATTAGGTATGTGGTTTACAGTAAAAACGGTACTACAACAACTCACACAATTAATGTTACCGTTTCTGAACAAGACCGTAGTACGTATAAGAACGGTCTACAAGCATTCGGTAATATCACTAAAGCTCCTGTAGCGCAAGGCGCTGATCTTATGGCGTATAGTGGGTTTAGTAGCAGTAACTTTTTGAGACAATTACCCAATTCAGGTATGGATATCGGTACAGGTGATTTGTGTGTATCTCTATGGTTCAACTTGCCATCAAGTGAAGGCGGAGGATATTTATTTGAACGATACAATCCATCTAGAAGCGGAAATGCAAGAGTGCGTGGTTTCTTGACTACAACTAATGCACAATTTTTAGTTGGTGGCAGTAACGGAATCAATGCTTCTGTGGGATATCATAAAGGACAATGGATTCACTACGTAGGAGTTATTAGAAGTGGTGTTGCTGAACTATATCTCAATGGAAAACTAATAGGATCAGTTTCAGCAGGCGGACATTCTATGACCGATACTGCCGCAACGCTAACACTTGGAGCAAGAAGTGATGCGGGATCAGCATTTTCTGGTGGCTCAATGTCACTGTTTCGTTGGTCAAATATCGCACCATCTGTAGATCAAATATTGAAAATGTATGAAGATGAGAGACATTTATTTCAAGAGAACTCAAAAGCTACTCTTTATGGTACTAATGATCAAGTTACAGCACTAGGATATGATGATGATACACAACTGCTTCATGTAGGTACAGATCAAGGACGTTCAGACTTTCAAGGGCTACGTAGAATAAATAATACAACAGGTGCAGTAGCCAAAGCTATCAGCGCATCAAACGGAATGGTAGCAGAGGATTAATTATGACAGTAATAGTAACAAAACCAGAAATTAATGTACGAGAAAAGCTTGCTGAACTCGACTATGCTAAAGTACCATTTCAGAAGATGCCTGCAGGCAGTGTTATTCAGTATGCAAGTATAAGCACAGGTACTTCGATTAGTACTACATCAACTTCTTATGTAGATACTGGCATAGATATTCTGTTTAGCCCCAGGCTTGCAAACTCTAAGGTACTAGTTACCGTGCAATCTAGGCGCTTTAACTTAGTTACCGCTGATACGATAAATATTATCTGCAAGCGCAATGATGATGTTATAATAGGCACTCAACAACAGAATGAACAGAATCTACACTTTCATAATAATACTTCCACTGCATCCAATCAGATAGCCATTCCACTTCATTATATGTGGGAGGACTCTCCCGGAAGTACTTCTGAAGTTACATACACGCTGTATATTAAGGTTAATGCAGGAACTGGATACTTAGCAGATTCTGGTGGGGTACAGTTATACGTTCAGGAGATAGCACAATGATTGATATTACAAATGCACTAGCATCTCTTACGCCTAATGCCCAGTGGGTACTGCGTGGAGATGAGTTAGAGTGGCTAGACAGGGTACAATCTCAGCCCACCGATGAAGAAATTCAAACTGAGATTGCTCGACTAACGTATTTAGAGAGTATTAACCAGTATCAACGTGATCGACAGTATCCACCAATGAATGAACAATTGGATAATATCTTTCATAATGGAGTAGACGCATGGAAAGCTGATATTCAAGCAATTAAAGATGCTGTTCCAAAGGTATTGCCAGACTCTGCAGATCAAGCACTAGCCATCTCTACGCACGTTAATAGCTGGAGATTTGTTCAACAGGTAGAAGCGTACACTAAATCTATGTCTAGACTATCGCAATATCAAGTAGCATTAGGTCGTGAAGAAGTGACAGAAGAAACTGTCGTGGGAACTAGACCTGTGCTAGATGAAAACAATGAGACAGTATTGGGTAGCGAAGGTCAAGTCACACATGAAGACATAGTAGAAGATATTGTCGTAGTGACATCAATCGACCCCGTTGATGCAACCATAGAGCAGACAACTCATGATGAAGACGGAGTATCTACAACGACTACAGTTGAAAATCCTCTCATCATACAAGACAACGCTGAACGTGCAGAGGCACAGGCTGTAGTAGATGCAACGCCACAATCAGTTATTGATACATATAACGAATAGGAGAAAAATATGATTTATTTAAAAGCAGATGATGAAGCTACCTTCAATGCGGCGTTGGTTGCATGTGGGTGGAAATGGGATACAGAATATGCAATCGAAACAGATGAAGGCACTGGCGAAGAGACTGTAACTGATACAGTTGTTCGTGAGTCTGGAGTGTCTGATTATACTAGAACACATAGTTTGGACATTATTGGACAAATTCACGTTGAAACTGGCGAAATGATTGAAGTGCCAGAAAGCGATGAGCAAGGAGCACATGAGTATCCTGAAACAGCACCTATCGATGGGTGGCACGCAAACTTGTTATTACACGGCGAAGAAATGCCTTCTGAACTAGAGCCGTTTGTCATTGAAGAGCCAACCGTACCTGTAAGACGATTTGCATAAATAATACAATAACGCTATTGGGNNATCTCCAATTTGACGACGGCATTCAACTTCAGTTGGGTACTGATGGTGATTTACTTCTATATCACACAGGTGGTACAAGTTATATAGATTCTCAGACTATCAACTTAGTCGTAGAATCTCCAATGACTACCATAAAAGATGGTACCGACACATCTGCAACATTTGATGCAGATGGGGCTGTTGTTTTATACAACGCAGGAAATTCTATACTCACGACCACTGCTACTGGCGTAGACATTACAGGCAACGCAGTACTTACTGGTGAACTCAGAGGTCCTGCTTCTTTCGTAATTGATCCAGCCGCTGTTGGCAACAACACTGGTGAAGTCGTAATCAAAGGCGATCTTACCGTAGAAGGTACGACAACTACAATCAACTCTACGACACTTACTGTTAACGATCTAAACATTACACTCGCAAGTGGTGCGGCTAGTGCTTCCGCAGCCACCGGTGCTGGTATTACCGTAGAGGGTCCAAGTGGTGGCGGTGCTAAGTTAGAATATGAAGTCACACAAGATCGTTGGAATATGAATAAGGGTCTTGAACTTATAGGCTCACCTTTAGTTGTTGGAACAGGCACAACAGATGTAGGTAGAATTGAGAACTCTAGTGGAGTATTCTCAATGTATGCATACACGACAAGGCAGATTGCGTTTGGTAACGACACAAATGGTGAACATGTCCGCATCGATACTAATGGACAAGTTGGTATAGGAGTAAACGTACCCACAGTTGCGTTAGATGTTTCAGGAGATATTACTGCCACAGGAACAATCACTGGCTCAGACTTCAGTGGAATCACGATGGGTGGTTCTCTTTCTGGCTCACACGATGATGCAAAAGTTCAATACGGTAATAGCTTTAGCGGTACACCCGCACAAGGTCACTTCTTCTTCGATGCTCTCAATCAGAAACTAAAAGTTTACACTGGCTCTGCATTCGTAGACGCAGTACCCGCAGGCGGCGGTGGTGGAGGAGGTAGTGGCTCTTCAGATGCTACTGCTACGTTTAGAAAATACACATACACTCTTACAGGTACGACTAACGCAATATCAGGTAAAGAAGACGATGAAGTCACTACAGGCGATTTCATCTCAGGCAGACTATACGAGATTACCGCAGTTGGTAACACAGACTTTACCCTAATTGGCGCAAGTTCAAATGCGGTTGGTGTGCAGTTCACTGCAACAGATGTTGGTGGTGGCACAACTGGTAAAGCAAAAGAAGTGTTATTCTATGCTACGGGCGGTACACAGAACATCGAAGTATATGTCAATGGTGTCAAAGCAGTTGAAGGCTCATCAAACGATTATGTAGCAACAACTGGTACATCTGTTACATTCACATCTAACTTAGCAAGCGGTGATGTAGTAGATGTTCAAGTATATGAACTACTCACAAACGATTCATATTATCTGAAGAGTGAAGTGTACACTCAAGCGGAAGTCAACTCTCAGATCGCTACTGGTACATCGTCTTACTTACCTCTAGTAGGTGGTGAGTTGACTGGCAATCTAGTCATGAGCGGAACTTCTCCGCAGTTACAATTCGAGACATCAGCGGCGCATCCAAACTTTCAAATTGCTGTTCAAGAAAATACATCAAGCGCACTTGAAATATCATCAGGCGCAACAGACGCAGACGCAACAGACGATACATATGTTCCTAGATTGACAGTAATGAATAATGGTTATGTTGGTATAGGTTTAGGAGTTGGAGGTGTTCCGACATCTCAACTAACCGTCGGTGGTAATTCAATTACTACTGCTAGTCCTACCGGAATGTTTACTGACATGACTAATGGTGGGTCAATCGGTATACGTGGTAGATCACCTACAATCGCTTTTGATAAGACTGGCTCAAATGCATCTGCTAGAATTCTATTAGACCACGGCGCTTTACAATTCCGTGATGGAGATTTAGATGAAACTTTGCCTAATAACTCTGGAGTTACTAGTGACTTACTGATGGTTCTATCTCATGATGGTAAGCTAGGTATCGGTAGTTCGTTTGGTTCTGCAACCGCACCGTATTATAGTGATCCATATACTGACTTAGATGTTGCTGGTCAAATTGCAATGTCTCTCGGTAACGCTCATGCTGTATTCAGCAGTGATGCAAGTGGTAAAATATTCATCAAAGCTAATGAAAATTGCGTTAACGCCGCTACTGCAATACACATGCAGATGCCATTAATAAGTGGATCAGGTGCATTAGAAGATAAATTAGTTATCAATCATAGTGACATTAGTGCATATAAAAACGTATTACCAAATGCTAACGCAACACTTGATTTAGGTAGTAGTACACTCGCTTGGCGAAACGTGTACACAAACGACTTACATCTTTCAAACGAAGGTCAAGAAGAGGGCAACTCGGTTGACGGCACGAAAGGTAACTGGACAATTCAAGAGGGCGAAGAGCATTTGTACATCATAAATAATAAGTCAGGTAAAAAATACAAATTCGCTTTGGAGGAGATTGAGTAATGGCTATTCATAGAGTAGGCGATCACGCCAATACACCTCCAGTTGGTCCATTCAGAACTTGGAACTTTGCAAAAAGTAAAAGTTTACCTGCAAGTTTAGACTTCACTAGAAGCTCTACTGCAAAATATTGGGACGGTAAATCAACTGTACTTTCTGAGCAAAACCTTATAAGGTCTAGTAGTACTTTTGCGAGTCCTTGGGGATTCAGCCAATTACAATATACAAGTGGAATCACAGATTTTGAAGGCGGATCAACAGCAATCAGAATTCAAGAGTCTAATACCAACAGCTGGCATTACATGCTTCAGTTCTCGACAGCCTATAATGGCGGTGGTGGATCTGGATTATTCCTAGATGGTCCTGGTAGATATTGCTATTCTATTATAGCGAAACAGCATACTGGAACTCGTTGGTTATTGCTTAGACCATATGACACAACTCCATATAATGCATACTTTGACTTGAATACAGGAAACGTTGGAACAGTAAGCGGTGGCGTGACTGCACATATGCAAGCATTGGGAGATGGTTGGTACAAATGCAGTATGTCATACAACTTTCCTGCCACTCCTAGATACTATCAGCTAATGATGGTAACAGGCGATAACGGAACTCAGTATCAAGGTGATAACGGAACAAGTAAGTTTGACATATGCGCTCCTGCTGTTGAGTACGGAGTCTATAAGCCTGGTATATATGTTCCAACAACGACAAATCCTATTAAAAGATCGGGACCAAAAATGATGACAGCGGTCAGCAACGAACCAGTGTTCGAACATGACCCAGCATCAGGACACTCTCTAGGTCTTAGACAAGAAAGCGCAAGAACAAATCTAATAGGAGATAGTGAAGCTAGAACTTCTGTCAACTATTCATCTACTAATGCGTATGTGGAATTTCAAACAGGAATTCTTGATCCAGAAGGAAAAGAAGGTACAGTTCATGTACACAGATCCACAAGCCCGTCTTCATATGAAGTTTGTGACTTATACACTGCAGGTCAATCGCAAGGTAATGTATATACGTCATCAGTTTTTCTCAAGGCAGTAGGCGACACAACTGGAATAGTGCGATTACAGTCATCTCAGAATGGCGGTTTTTATGCATACATTGATATTGACTTCTCTAGATCAGATGGAGCAGATCCTATAGATACAGTAGAATCTTCTGCGCCCACAGACGGAACTACTGCTTTAACCGGAAACGATAGTGCAATTAGCTATCACGCAGAAAAATGTGGCGGTGGATGGTATAGAGTAGGAGTCACATATAATATTACAACGGCGACATCAGGAAATATTTATCGTATTGCACTTATAGCTGACTCTGGTAGAAATAAAAATCATGGTGTTGCTATTTGGGGATATCAAGTAGAAGTTGGATATAGCATGTCTTCATACATGCCAAACGGTGCGACAAGAGCAAAAGATGTTCCTATGTATCCTGCTGGTAGATTAGGAGAAAAGGCTTTCACTGAAGATAAGGGAAGTTTCTTATTAAAATATAAAGTGAATCAACCAACAAATACTTTTCCAAGATTGTTTAGTAGTGATCAGGGCAGTGATATGATATGCGCCGTTGTTGCAACAGAAAATGCAGGAAATATGGGTCACACGTATTTTCAGTTATATAACCCAGAGACACAAACAATACAAGGTATCAACCCCACTCCAGTAAAACAAGAGAATTACATAGGATTTAGTTGGGATGATACTAGATGGGATGGCGTTACGAATGGAGTAGCGGCTTCGCATTTGACGCCGACTGGAACATTTGAACTAAGTACACACGCTAATTTAGATTACGGAATAGGTCACGCACCTACAACAGGCAGTAGAGATTTAAATGGAACAATTTCTAAAATGTCGTTCTATGACTATAAACTTACAGCAGAACAGCTTGAAGCTATAACGGAGGAATGAGATGGGTAGTAAAGTAATAGGTGGATTAGCGCATCAAGCTCCAAGAAATGCTGATTTAGGTACGCTTGCGTTTCAAGATTCAAATGCTGTAGGTAGCTTAAAAGCTAGAAACATCGCAATTGGTCAAATAGAAAAGGCAGATGACAGCTATGGGCTAACACTCGCTAGGGTTGCTGGTGGATCTGGCGTATTGAAAATAGTGGGCGATAACTATTTTACTGGTAACCCACATATAAAGTTTGAGTTAGAACCTACAGCTGGTGCGACTATCAAGAACGGTATGATATCATTCGATGGAGATGCTATCAAGCAATCTGCTACACGAATTGATAGTAGCATGGGCAGAGATCATCAAAACGGTATTCCATCTCTCGACATATATCACTACAACTATCCAGATGATAATACGACAAACGTTCCAGCACTTAGAATTCGTAACGGCAACTCTAACGCAGATATGCCACATCACGGATTCTTATCGCTAGAATCTTTTTTCACTGGATCTTCGTATGAATCTCCTAGAATTTACTTTAGAAATAATGCAAACGCATCTAACGATAGAGCAATCGCTGGTGTATTTTTAAGCACTGGCAATGAACCTAATCTAACTTTTGTCACTGACTTGCTAGGAAGTTCTGAAAACTATAGCGATATAACGCCCTATACTATGGCAACAATATCTAAATCAGGAATTAGTTTAGGCTCTAATCAGATGAGTGCTAACGGCGGTAGTTTCTACAACAATAACGCCAGCGTTAATGGGTACGGTATCATGATGGACACAACAGTGTCTGGTCAGGATAGAATACCTACTATTCGTCAAGTCGCCAGATATGACGCAGGGACAGTAACTACAGCAGAAATATATACAGATAGTTCTGGTACTAGATATCAACAACTCAATAGCGGTCGTGTACACACATTCTTATCTAATGGACAAACCACTCTTGCTCTTGGTGGCTTGAACGTAAAGAATAAAGTATCCGTTAGTGGTACAGAAGCGTCTGCTAGTTTTACTACGGCTGGAGCAGCCTGGATTAGATTAGCTAGTATACCTTATGGAGAAACTAATGGTAGAGTTAGAATTCATTGGGATTCGGTATCTGCACCTAGTTGTTGTCATCACGGATATATAGAATTACAAATAGGTAGTTGGTATGGGCCAAGCTATTATTATCAATTTGACTCAAATATTACTATCAATCATTCTAGTGCCCATAATACTTTTAAGTTTGCTCAATTCAAATTGGTAGATGCTGGTTCCGTGCTATATCTTTTAGGAAAAGCGAATAAAGCTATTGCTGGTGGATCAATCACATCAAGAGTTATTGAAGATAATAGCTATGCGCCAGGTGCGGTGACAGCGGGAATTACTCCTGTAACTCCACAAGAAGATAGTACGTACTACGCAACTACGAATGCATTCGTAGAGGTTGCTCCTCGAACAAATGGTGTACTTGATACTCAAGGTAGTACTAAGGGAAACAGGCAGATAATGCAGGGCACTAGCGGACTGCATTTTGCACGTAATGGCTATATGACTGCCAGGGATATGGCGATAACAATCAGCAATCCTAACGGCAAAGTATTTCAAATCAATACCGCAGGCAACGGTGCCGCAAGCTATATTATTATTGAAGGTAATCAGTACAACGGCTATAGAAAAACGTATTTCGCTTGTATTAACGCAAGCGGAGTCTGGAACATCACAGCTAGAGGCGTTGTAACAGACGGCACTTCTCCAACGTATACAATTGGAGGTAATGGAACTGCGAATCCAACAATTACTCTGAATTTTTTAGGATCATATTCTGGTGGATTTGCTCACGTAAAATATGATCATGTATACTGGTTTGAGCAGTAGGAGATATAAATGATAAATTACACATATAAACTATCAAATATCGAAGTCAAGGATGTAAATGACAAATCTGATGTTGTCCACTCAGTATACGTAACTATTCAAGGAATTGATGACGTTACATACAATGATGATAGTATGATTGAAAAGTATGATTTAGTATTAGGTAACTTAGAGTCGTTTACCGAATATGAAAGCTTGACAGAAGACGCTATTTTATCTTGGATAGAAGGCAATAGGTTTGAAGGAGCAAAAAAATCTATTGAGTTATCGATACAAACAAAGAATGAAGTATTAGTCGATAAAACACTGCCTTGGAAAGTAGTTGTTGAGCCAGATTTTACACCAGAGCCAATAGTCATCGATCCAGAAATCACTGGCGATACGCCTGACATAGAAGAATAAATACAGTAAGAACCTTACGTAGGAAAAGTAAATGACACAAGCCACAGAATTACGAGAATTAGCTTCACTCATTCATGTTGATGGGTCAAACTCATACGTGGGAATTAGTGCTACCGCTTTTACTCCAACTGATGCATTTATTGTAAAGGGCGACGGCGCTCGTATCACTGTAGAATCAGCAGATATGGAAGTCGCTATGCTTGGTCGAAGAGGCTCATCTGGTACGGCCCTAGATGCAGGTTATCTACGTCTTAGAAATCAAGGTGTTACGGCAGATGGAGTTGTACTTGACAGTGATGCCAATAGTTGGATAAACGGCGGTAATCTTGGTGTAGGTACAGCTAATCCTACTTACAGTCTACATCTAGATCACCGAGACACAAACAATAGTGGCATGATGTTCGTGAATGCGGCACTAAACGGATCTGGAAACGGTATAGTAATTGATTCGAATACTAGAACTACTAATGATAATGCAGATAAGCTTTTGTATATTATCGATAGAGCGAACGATGACGCATTAGCCGTCAACGTAAAAGGCTTTACTGGTATAGGATATGACTCGCCTGCAACTCAGTTACACGTAGCCACAAAGACAGGCGCAAATCCACACAGCACTACAGTAACTAGAGGTAGTAATCATAAAGGAATTACTTTAGCACTAGATCACAATGCGTCTGATATGGTGGGCATACATTTTGCTACAGGCGGTAAACTAGGATCACATTGGAGTGCTATTACAGGATCAAGGAGTAATCATGGTAGTCACTGGGGCACACAACTAAACTTCTACACTCATGAAGATAATACTTCTAATCTCAATGACGCAACTCAGAAAATGGTCATTACGGGTAACGGTAGAGTTGGTATAGGATCTAATTTAACTTCACCAAATGCATCACTACATATCGGCACAGCCAATGCAGTGGGCGATGCAACAAATCCTGCAGTTCAAATAGGCGGAGTATCTACCTATAGACTAGGTCTATACACCACCGCAGAAGGTGGTGTTATCGATGCCGCTAACGGCGATGATGGACTAGAGATTCATACAAAGAATAGAGGTAAAGCTTTTGTTGTAGGAACTAACGGTCAGTTAGAAAACTATAATGATCAGCCTACCGTAAGACCTGTCTTAGCATTTGATTTTGCTAATAGTGAACAAGTTGACGCTAGAATTACTTTTACAAGAGCGGGTATAGCAAACTTTGTCAACAAGCATGGAATGATAGAGGAAGCTATCGCCAACGTTCCCAGAATTACATACAACCCAGAAACAAAAGAATGCTTAGGGTTTCATATAGAAGGTGCAGTTACAAATTCTCTGCCTAGAAGTGAACATAGCACCAATTGGACTGGACAAAATCTAAACTCTGTAGCAAACAATACAACTGAGACTATGGATCCAAGAGGTACATATAACGCTATAAAGATAACAGAAAATACTACAACAGGTCCTCACAGATTATTTTATAATAATGTACCCATGAGTTCAAGTCAGTATCACTGGTGGTCTGTGTGGGTAAAGCCACTAGATACGTGTGATTCAGATTGGAGAGTTTGGTTAGAGACTTGGACATCAGGTCAGTCCGTAGTTAGTGTAGAGTTTAACCTATTCACTGGACAAGTTGAAGATGCCGCTAACGCCGAGAGAACATTTATAGAAAAATATCCTAATGGCTGGTATCGTATAGGAATAAGTAGAGGTACTGGAGCAGTTACATCTAGAAACGTTTATATATTCAGTAGTAGAGATGGTGTTAGAGATCCTGCAGGCGAAACAGATCACGGATGTTATATTTGGGGGGCACAGGTAGAAAGTAGAGCAAAAGGAGGCGCACTGGATACGCATTCTCCTGGTTCTTATGTGAAAACTACTAGCATTGCTGTAACCAAGCCTGCCGATGCCGCATCGTATTCGAATATAGAAAGTCATTTTCCAACACAACCTTCAGGAGTAGCTAGACATGAGTTTTCTGTTTACGCTGAAGCGGTTAGTGAAAACGCAGACTCTGCCGCTAGAATATGGCAGTTGACCGGAAACGGTGCGGAGTTCTATGATGTATATACCACTAGTGGTGCAGGAGAGAATTATGGATTTTACACAAGCGGTTCAGCCGCAACAACATCAACTATCTCCAGCATAGATCAATTTGATAAAATCTTAGCGAGTTATAAGACAGGAGATTCGGAACTATTTGTAAATGGAAATCTCTCTATAACTAGAACTACTGCGTTTGGCACACAACCGATAACTGATTTGTATATAGGTAGAAATAGTGGAGCCCAATATATATGCGGTAAAATAAAGGAATTAAGAATTTATGGTCACGCACTTACTGATGCTGAAGCAGTGGCAATAACGGAGTAATAGAATGAGTAAACTTATAGGAAAAGCGCCAAATCAAATACCAACTAATGGTGATTTGGGCAGTATGGCATATCAAAGCACCGAATACGTCACATTAGAACAAATGACGATCACAGAGAACAGTGGTCTAACATTAGGCGGTCCAAAGGCAAGTCAACCTCGAATCAACTTTTATAACCAGTATTCAACAGATGGGTCAACTTGGTGGAATATTACAAATGAAGGTAACGTAAATAGACTTTCGATTAGGAAGTATGGTCAAGGACCTACTGTTAGTATACACGATGACGCTCAAATAGGAACACTAGTCATTTCTAACGATAGTAGAATCGAAACTGGTAATTACACTGATGCAAGTGATAGTACGGACTATGGATTTTCAGTGTTTAGAAAAGGAAGTGCATCAAGCCCAGCTACAACGTCATTTTCTTGGGCTGGATTTGACTATACAGCACTGTATGGTCAAGGGCCAAGTAGTTATATTCAAAAAGGCGATTTTCTAAATGCTAGTTACGGTCGTATCGTAACTGGAGACAATGACGTAGAAAATCTCGCCCTGATAGATATTAGCTATGATTCTGGATTGAGTCCTTTGCGTTTAGATGGTAAGGGAAATATGTGGCTGGGACATAACAGATCAGCGGCGCACACTTCTACTCATACACATTCCCTTTTCACTAGCGGTTACGTTTCTGCGGGTTCACATTTTCCTTGGGGCAAAATGCACATTCAGACCACTTCAAGTGGAGGGGTAAGTGATGGTTCTGCCTCGTCATTGTGGTTCAGAAATACCAGTGGAACTGCTGGCGCTGCCTCGAATATATTTTGGGGTAATTCGCAAAGTTCGGCGGCTGGTGGAATTGGTATGGAAGTCACCGATAACACAAACGATTACGGCGCATTACACTTTGAGACTAGAGGCAGTGGTGGTTGGAACACAGGCGCACAAGTAATTCGTCCAGACGCTAGAATTTCATATTCAGGTGTTATGCATTATTATAATGACATATTTCTACAAAATAGTGGTTATTATTACTTTGATATACCAGTACGTTCTACCAACGGGACTGGACAAGTTTTCGAAATATTTGCCGGATACACACACTACGGCACATCATATGCGGCAGTGATCAAACAAGTTTGGGCACAGAGAAGTAATGTTCAATCTGATGTTCAATTGATCCAAAGCCTCATCAATTACTCAACAGCAGCCGCAGGAGCTTGGACAGTTGCTTGGCAAGACGCAACAACAATCAGAGTATCTAAGAGTGCAGGCACGTATGGCGGAAGTGGTCACGGATATATAATGGTAAGGAGTCCAGCATAATGAAAAAAATGATTTTAGTATTCAATGAGTCTGATGGCTCACTACACATGGTATCAACGAATCCTGTCCCATTCTATAATGATAACGATGATTTCGTTATTGTAAGGGATGTAGAGTTTGATCCAGAGTATAACTGGAGTCTAATTGATGGCGAAGCTGTAAAAGGAGACTTGATAGCATTTACCGATGACGAAATTGCAACGTATGAAGCAGATGCTATTGCGACTGCACACACTACCCCAAGAATGCTTGCTTATCCAAGTATAGGGGAACAGCTAGACAAGTTATATCGTGATATAGAGAACAACACGTTAGATCAAACAGGAGAATTCTTCACAGCAATCAAAGCAGTGAAAGATGCGAATCCTAAATCAGAGTGATTGTATAAATAGTGTATAGCAATCTAACTATGGGAAATAGAAATGGCACAGCCTACTACAAGAA
>ENA-UZXB01008550-UZXB01008550.1-metagenome-genome-assembly--contig:-Day-2-1m-contig-8550_pt1 | contig 17939 bp, 15 predicted proteins | sample MGYA00260339_ERZ794899 | MGnify/ENA metagenome assembly ERZ794899 | reverse complement strand
GAGATAAGAATGGTGTAAAGCAGAGTATTATTAGGGTTTTAGTTTTTATCATTTTTCAGACCACTTTTTCTTCAACAAAGCACAAAATTGCCATTCTTTAAATGTGTTCTCCATCTAGCTGTTTGAAGTTATTTTGACTTTCTATAGACTATTATAAAAGCCACAATAAATACAATATTTTTAAATATGTATTGACTTACCAAAGTCCATTGGAATGGAGCCGAAGCAAAAGAAAGGTCAGGAAATAAGAACAAAGGAGTAAACGTGCCAACCATGTGAATAAGTCCTATTATGCTTGCGATTTTTGGTTTGAAACCCATAATCAACGCAATGCCCAATGCAGACTCCCAAATAGCTAGCATACTGTATGTTAGGTTTTGTGGGATGAAGCCTAGAGTTAGCTTATCTATAGTATTTATAGCTAGATCCTCAGCGGGGCTCAATCCAGGAAAGAACTTAAGTAGTCCAAACCATAAGTATACCAGACCTATACTTACGGCAAGAAGTCTCACATCAGAAAAACGTTTTTTAGTTCTCATGAATTAATTTTGTCAATGCAATGATACTAATTTATGAAAAGTAATGGAAAGATTACAGTGAAAGTGGTAAACATTTAGATGAATTTCTTTCTTAATATTATGATGGCTATCTAGCAAACCATTATTTTGTTACCTTCTCTGTGAATATATACAACAGCATATGCGTTTTTTTCTTGGTGTTGAGCTCGCTAGGTCCAGTGTAAATATAGTTTACCTTAAGTTCTGAATGATTTTGTTCAAAGGTTTTTAAGGTAGTTTCTAATGTGTATTTATCTCCTAAAAATGGGTAGTCAAATTTGTAAATATTCTCAGCTATTTCTACTCCCACTACAGGTGATTTTTTCTGATTCCAAGTGCTCTCAGAGAACTTAAGAATACTTATAGAAGTTATGACCGTAAGTGCCGATGCAACTATAATAGCTGATTGTATAACTAGTTTGGAACCTAGACTTATCTTTTTACTATCCGCACTACTGTAATAACTATAAACTGTCCAGGATAATAAAAGTATGCACCAAAAAATACCATGTTCCAATAGTGTAAATCTGTCTCCAAATACTTGGTCTCCTATAGAAAATAGACTAAAAAGTACTAGAGAGATTGAAATGCCTTTATTAAACCAACGCTCGGCAGCTTTCTTTTTATCTTTAACCTCATAAACAAAAGAGAATAAATAGCATACGAACACCAATATTTCTAATGTGGAAACTAGTGCAAGAGCTGAAGTAGCAAAAATGGGGTCTGTTATACCCAATGAAGCAAATAGCTTAACGAATAGCGTATAAAAATCTGCTCCAACCCAAAGAGGATATACATCAGGTATAATCTTATCTAAAACTGAGGTGCCAGCAAAGAATAGCCAATGAACTAGAATGAAGTATCTTATGAATTTACTCTCTTTCATTGTTTAGGTTTTGTTTGGATGTAAATGATAAGTCCATCAGACTTGCCTAGACGGAGCGGATTTGGAGCTGTATAAATATTGTCTATTTGTAGTTTCTGATGCTCTTTAGAGAATTTTCTCAGTGAGTTTTCAAAAGCGGTACTTCCCGCCAAAAAGGGGAACTGAATTTTGAAGTTGTTTTCTGAGATTTGCTCTGCAGACCTTGCTTCCGTTCTCTGAATAAAAGTAGTATGGTTGTGGTAAAAAATAGAGGTAGTAGTGATGACAGTGAGTAGGACTACAACGATAATAAAAGCATATCGCTGTTTGCCAGAAGTCCTTACCAGATTTGGTAGTGCAATACGGTCTATATTGATAAATACTATTAAAGAAAGAAGAGCGATAAACCAAAAAAGTGCGTGTTCTAAAAGTTCAAAGTGGTCGCCAAAAACTTGATCTCCAATAGAGAAAAAGGTAAACGTAGCAAGAGTAAAGCCTATGCCGATAAAAAACCAAGAACGTGCAGTGTCTAGATTTTTAGAAATAAGATAATACAGAGATCCTAAGAAAAACACTAATGCAAAAATCTCTAAACCAGCTGTAACGATTAATGCAACATTTGCATACAGTGGATGTTCAAGCCCTATGGAATCGAAAAAACGCTCCACTTGAGCAAAACGGTCTCTACCTACAAATAGAAAGTGAGCTCCACCTATTATTTTGTCTATTACATTGAGTAACCAAAATAAAGACCAATACCCTATAATGAAATAGCGTACGAGGTCTTGTTGATTATTATTTTTTGTTTCTGTCATTGGTTTGCTAAAGAGTGGGAGTTAAATCGCAATCGGCAAGAGTTTATATTCATTAATGTTGGCAATGTACAGATTAGCCTTGAATAGTGAGTTATTTCTACACGCAGAGAAAAGACTTGTTCTTCTGGGGTTATTACTAGGTGTGAATGTTGTTTTATAGCTTGACCTACCCGCACCCAGGCTTCCCTTTCCCACCTTTTTTAGGCTTCATGTATTTCTCCATGCCCTGATTGTTAGGGTTGCCATGTTTTTTTATAAACTTATTGGCTTTGCCTTTATACCTTTTTTTACTCTTTGGTTTGCTGAGCAGTTTGTCTACCAAATGAGCTTGTTTAGTACCATGCAGTTTGTCTTTTATCCATTGCTTATTCTCTGGCTTATACCAGAAGAAGAACTTGTGCTGATCACGCTTTTCGTGCTTTGATTTTGGGACGTAATATTCTTGGAGTTTGTAAGGATGATAGCCCGAATAATAAATGACAGTAGCCACGGTCATAGGTGTAGGAGTGAAGTCCTGTACTTGCTCCAATTGGAATCCCATATCCTTTGTTTCTGCAGCTAAGTTTCCCATATCCTCCTCTTTGCAGGCAGGATGGCTAGATATGAAGTAAGGTATAAGCTTTTGATTAAGATTGAGTTTTTTATCAATCTTATCATACATTTTTTTGAAACTATGGAAGTGCTCAAATTTGGGTTTTCGCATGACCTTCAGCGTATCATCCGATGTGTGTTCAGGAGCTACTTTAAGACGTCCACTCACGTGACGGCTTTGCAACTGCTCCATATATTCGACCATATCATTTTCATCGCCTTTCTTGTTGTATGACTTTGTCAATAGATCATATCGTATACCAGAGCCCACAAATGCTTTTTTGATTTTCGGATTAGTATCTATCTTTCGATAAAGATCCGTCATAGCCTTATGACTAGTATCTAAGTTATCACATATCACAGGATGAATGCAGCTAGGAGTATTACATCTATCACAGATAGATTGATCCTTGCCTTTCATCTTGTACATATTTGCACTTGGACCGGCGATATCGCTCAGGTAACCTTTAAAATCGGGCATCTCTGTAACATCCTCCACCTCTTTAAGAATGGACTCTTCAGACCTACTTGCTATGAATTTTCCTTGGTGAGCAGATATGGTACAGAAGCTACATCCACCAAAACATCCTCTATGCGTATTGATACTGAACTTAATCATATCATATGCTGGAATTGCCCCCTTTTTATTGTATTTAGGATGGGGTAACCGCGTGTAAGGCAGGTCAAATGCAAAGTCGATTTCTTTCTCAGTCATCGTCTCAAATGGAGGATTGATAATGAGATTTTTGTCAAATGTATTTTGAATGATACGTTTAGCTTGTACGCTGTTGCTTTCTTGCTCTACTACTTTAAAGTTAGCTGCAAAGGCTTTTTTATCTTCTAAGCAAACTTCGTGAGCATTAAGCTCTACGTCCGTCCATTTTTTATTTTTTGGAATTCCGTTCTCTACAGGTCGCTGATAAGCAGTTTGCTTCACCATCGTGAGTTGATGAAACGGAACACCTTTTTTAAGAAGGTGAAGAATTTCGCGAAGTGGTTTTTCACCCATCCCGTAAACCAATAAATCGGCTCCGCATTCTTGTAAAATATTGGGTAAGAGCTTGTCTTTCCAGTAGTCGTAGTGCGTTACTCTTCTGAGAGAAGCTTCTATTCCACCGGCTAAAACAGGCACGTCAGGATACAGATATTTTAATATTTTGGTGTAAACTGTGAGTGCATAATCAGGTCTGAACTTGGCTGAACCTCCCGAAGAATAGGCGTCTGTACTTCTCCTTCGTTTATTGGCGGTATAGTGATTTACCATTGAGTCCATATTCCCAGAGGTCACTGCAAAAAAGTATTTAGGAGCTCCTAGTTTTTTAAAATCTCGTAAATCGTCTTGCCAATTGGGCTGCGGGATGATAGCTACCTTAAAACCTTCACTCTCTATAATTCGCCCAATTACTGCAGCACCAAATGCAGGATGATCGATATAGGCATCTCCCGTAATAAGGATGACATCTAAATCTGACCAACCACGAGCCTCTACCTCTTTTTTGGTAATGGGAAGCCATTTTGATATGGGTCTATTCGGCAGCAATGGAGTACAAAGGTAATCCATTGGATGTATGTGAAATGTAAATTTCACGTGCTCATAAAAAGGTTAGATTATTTTCAAGCCTGTGTCCTACATTCGTAGCCGTTTTATGCAAGTAGATATAGCTATAGTGGGTGGTGGAATTGTGGGTTTGGCGACTGGATATCGTCTCACGGAGAAATACCCGAATAAAAAAATCGTAATCATAGAGAAAGAATCAAGTATTGCTCATCATCAAACGGGGAATAATAGTGGTGTGATTCACTCAGGACTTTATTATAAGCCAGGAAGCCTTAAGGCCAAAAATTGTATAGATGGGTACCACATGCTCTTGAAATTTTGCAACGAAAATGAGATTCCTTATGATCTATGTGGGAAGGTAGTAGTAGCGACAAATAAATCAGAGTTGGGACGTTTACGTGATTTGTTTGATAGGGGAAGAGAAAATGGATTAGAAGGATTGCAGATGCTAGATCAAAAGCAGCTCAAAGAGATAGAGCCACATTTAGCAGGTATACAAGGAATTAGAGTGCCGCAAACAGGTATTATCAATTATACTGCAGTATGCTCTAAGTTAGTAGATAAGATTGAAGAAAAAGGAGGGAAAGTACTGCTAAACACTAAAGTAAAAGCCATTGAGGAGAAGGAAAGTCACGTTCAGATTGTTACCAATAAAAATTTTGTAGAATGTCAGATGATGGTGAACTGTGCGGGTCTCTATTCTGATGATGTAGCCTCTGAGCATCTTGGCAAATTAGATACGAAGATTATTCCTTTCAGAGGAGAGTATTATGAATTGACTGCGGAAGCAGAACATTTAGTAAAACATCTAATATATCCGGTGCCAGATCCTGCATTTCCTTTTTTGGGTGTTCACTTTACCCGTATGATAGAAGGGGGGATCGAAGCAGGACCTAATGCGGTATTTGCATTTAAGAAAGAAGGTTATAAAAAGACGGATTTTAATGCAAAGGAATTTTTCGGGAGTTTACTTTGGCCAGGTTTTCAAAAAGTGATGTTTAAGTATTGGAAAACAGGACTAGGAGAGATGCATCGTTCGTTCAGCAAAAAAGCATTCACGAAGGCCTTACAGCGATTGATTCCTGAGATAAAAGAAGAGCATCTTGTAGCAGCTCCAGCAGGCGTGAGAGCACAAGCGTGTGATAGAGAAGGAGGTTTGCTAGATGATTTTAAACTTGTTACGAAGAAGAGAGCTATTCACGTGATTAATGCTCCAAGTCCTGCAGCTACTTCTAGTCTGAGTATAGGTAAGACGATCAGTGAAATGGTAGATCTTGATTAGATCAAAAGTATAGCGAAATACACTGCTATTGCTAAGACTACAGTGACTTTCACAAATGTTCCGGCCATAAACCCGAGGAATGAACCCTTGGCACTACGAAGAGCTACCTCTTTGGTTTGTCCAGCATTTTTTTCGCCTAAGTAAGCTCCTACAAATGGTCCTGCAAGGATGAGCAAAGCTCCAAGTCCACTAGTTATGAATGTGAGAATAACCGCTACGATAAGACCAATAGTACTCCCTCTTGTTCCTGCATTGGTTCCTCCAAATCTTTTCGCTCCCCAAATAGGCATAAAGTAGTCTAGCACTGTGATAAGTAAAGTTATAATTCCAAGGATAATAAGCCATGTATAGCTGTTATTGGCCATTTCTATTTGAGCGGAATCCACAAGTAGTAGTAATAAAACTCCTCCAAATGCTAATGGTGGTCCAGGTAATGCAGGAAGGATACTTCCTATAAGACCTACCAAGAGAAAAATGATGCCTAGGATAATTAGAGCTATTTGCATATGGACAAATATAAGCTCTGACTCATCAGATTTGGCCGATGAGAAGGATTAAAGACTAGGAAAGATTAACTTTTAACTACGAGAGCCTTAGCTGAAGTGAGGCCAGAAGAAAGTAGATACGAAATAAACAGTAACAATAAGGATGAAAACTACTTGGAAGTTAGAACTAGCTAAAAGCTTCGTATTGCCACTTGCATTATCTCCTTCAGTTGCTAGTTTTTTCTCAGCTAGATATGACGCAATACCTAGTACCAAAAGGAACATAGGTACAATGAAAAATAGACTCATCATATTTTCTCTTGCGTGTGAGTTGAACAACGCAACAAAAAGTGCCCCTAGTGAAAGGATAGCTCCTGGAAGTTTTTGTAATTGAGTTCCTCCCATTGCAGAACCTAAAATTAGTATGCCGACTACGATTAAAATATTTTCCATGGATGGTCTGTTTATTTCTGCAAAAATCAAACATTCAAGGAATATGACAAGTATGTCTGAGAGTATTTTTTTGTAAATGTTATAAATGTATAGTTATATTTTTTTAATGTTCTGAAAATAAGATGTTTAAAACGAGTATGTATAGAGTCTAAATTGAGAAATGAGCAAATAGTAGTCGGTATGCTTAAAAGAACTTGTTAAACTTGAATATGATTCGAGTAATGTTTGTGTGTTTGGGAAATATATGCAGATCCCCTATGGCTGAGGCCATCCTAAGACACCGTGTAATCGAGAGAAACCTGGCAATGGAAACGGCCAGTTGTGGCACCGCAAATTACCATATTGGAGATCCTCCTGATCCTCGGGCGATAGGGGTATTGAAGAAATATAACATTAATATAAACCACAAAGGCCAACAACTGAAAAGTAAGGATTTTGAAGATTATGATTATTTATCGTTATGGATGACAGTAAATTGAAAAATGCTTTACAAGTTGCACCAAAAGAATACCAATCAAAACTGTATAAAATGCGTGATTTTGATTCACTAGCTAGGGGTTCTAATGTAAATGATCCTTGGTATGGTGATTACTCAGATTTTGAAATCTGCTTTGAAACTTTAGAAAGGTACATAGATCTATTTTTGGGTAAAATTGATAGCGATTTAAAATAGGTATCATTTTGTCAGAATTGCATAAATGACATTATGCTACCTGAACATTCACTTAACTTCGCAGCTTTATGAGAAACACTTTCTTCTTAGCTATACTTCTACCCATAGTAGGATTTGGTCAGACTACCGACACTGTTGGGTTTATGCATTATAATGTGCTCAACTACCGAAATATTACAACCTTCTGTACTATGTCTAACAATAACCCTACGGACAAAGAAGGGTATATGAATACCATCGTTGGATATTTACTTCCCGATATTATCACGGTAAATGAGCTAGCATCAGACGGAGGTATTACAGCTAAAAGACTTCTAGATAATGCACTGAACAAGGACGGAAGACAGTTTTATCAGCTATGTGCCTACAGTGCCAATTCTAATTTGAGTAACATGCTCTATTACAATCGAAACAAATTTGCTCTGCGTTCTCAGGATAAGATTCTAAGAGCACCCAACAATACTTTTCTTGTAAGGCAAATAGACGTTTACAAGCTTTATTACTTGGATACAAAAAAATTAGCTCGTGGTGATACCACTTTTTTGAATGTATATGTGACTCACCTGAAAGCAGGGAGTACATCAGCAGATAAGGCAGAAAGACTAGAAATGACACAATCCATTATGGCTTATCACAGTGATAACTATAGCAGAGAAAATTACATTATCGCAGGAGACTTTAATGTGCAATCGGCATCTGAGCAGAGCTACCAAGAGCTCGTGGACAATAGTAATTCGCTTATTAGATTTAAAGATCCTTTAGAGAGATCGGGTTCTTGGAATAACAACTCACTTTATGCACCAGTGCACACGCAAAGCACAAGGAGTAGTAGTAACGGGTGTGCAAGTTCCGGAGGTCTAGATGATAGATTTGATTTTATTCTCTGTGGTCAAGAAGTCCTTGATGGTTCTTATGGAGTGACTTATGTGCTGGATAGTTACACGGCCGTAGGAAATGATGGAAAAAAGTTTAATAACAGTATACTAGATGTATCAAATAGTTCTGTACCCGGTACTGTGCTTTCTGCTCTTTTCAATATGAGTGACCACCTCCCCGTTTATATGGAACTTAGCATAGGAAGATCTGTAACTAATGTGAGCGAGCCTACTTTTCAAAATTACCTGATACTCAATAATCCTATTCAAAATAAGCTACAATGGAAATTGCAGTATCCAAGAAGTGGAAGATTCACCCTAACAGATATGCAAGGGAAAGTGATTTACTCTCACGAAATAGGTGCAGTCACTGGATGGATAACTCGGGATCTTTCCAATTTGAATGCTGGGATGTATTATGTCACTTTCGAGGCTGAAAATAATGAAGTGATTCGCCGAAAGGTACTCAAACTGTAAGGCAATGCGACACTTCCCATTCTTTGTGATAGTGCTCCTGTTCATAGGGTGTGGAGAAGAGATAGTGTGCCCTGTAGGCTACGAAAAAGGGCCTTAGCTTCAAATCAAATCTGAGCACCAAGGATTAGTTAGGGTATATTTTGAAAATGTGAATGCTTTTGGAGATAGTGTGACCGTAATTAGCAGTGAAGTGGTAGAATTACCACTAGATCCATTTTCAGAGGAAATGGAGTTTTCTTTTACAGATATGGAGGGGAGTAGAGATAGGATAGGAGTGAAGTATTCCATTGGTGTAGAGGAGTGTAACGGAAGACAACTTATGAACCTGGAAGATGTAAAGATAGATTATGAGGGAAGTGCATTTCGATTTTATGCTTCGATAGGGGATAGAGTATAGGAGGATGCTTATGGAAATCACGTAGAGATTACCAAGAATACAACTTGGGAAATAAGTCCGGTATATGGTGTGATTTTAAGATGAGAGTGGTATTCGCCATATTGCTAGCACTATCCTTGTTTTCTGTAGAGGGTCAGACGATTTCAGATTTCAGTGAGAATGGTGATTTCGCAATTTTTTCAAGCTATTGTTTGTGTTGAGACATGAAGCCTAACTAGTAATTAATCATTAACCATTAACTCTCGCACCGCGAGAAACGCCATCAATCCAGCTCCTATTCTCAGAGCAGATTCATCTACATCAAATGTAGGTGTGTGCAGCATAGAGGTGATTCCTTCAGCAGTATTTCTGGTGCCAAGTCGGTAGAAACAAGCAGGTATTTCCTGTGAGTAGTAAGCGAAATCTTCTCCAGCCGGCCATATTTCTAAATCCTCTATATTTTCTTCTCCCATATATTCTACTGCCCAGGCTCTAGTCTTGTTAGCGAGATTATCATCGTTTTTCAGAAAAGGGTATCCTTTTCGTACTTCGGCCACACAAGTAGCTCCGTGCATTTCTGCAGTATCTGTAGCTATTTTTTCGATGAGCTTATGTGCTCGCATTCTCCACTCTTCATCAAAAGTGCGAAAAGTACCTTCCATATACACTTCATTGGGTATGATATTGGTGGCTCCGTCAGCTACTACTTTTCCTATGCTCACCACACTCGGGGTAGCTGGCTTAGCATGTCTGCTCACTACGGTTTGGAGTTGAGTAATGATTTGTGCAGCTATAGCTACAGGGTCTATATTTTGATGGGGATGAGCTCCGTGTCCACCTTTCCCTTTCACAGTGATATAGATTTCATCTGCACTGGCCATATACATCCCAGATCTGAAGCCCACTTTACCTGCTACTATGAGCGGCATAACATGCTGACCGATTATCTTTTCTACTTTAGGATTTTCGAGGACTCCATTCTTTATCATAATGCTTGCCCCACCTGGCAATTTTTCTTCTCCAGGTTGGAAGATACATCGAATCGTACCTTCAAACGCATCTTTCAGTTCATCTAAAATATAGACAGCTCCGAGTAGACTGGTCGTATGTACATCGTGTCCGCAGGCGTGCATTACTCCCTTGTTTTGAGAAGTATAGATCTTGTCGTTTTGTTCTAGAATAGGAAGTGCGTCTATATCACCTCGAAGTGCTATGATCTTGCTGCTAGGATTTTTCCCTTTGATATCTATGTATCCTCCAGTTTCAGTGATTGGCTCTAGATTATACCCTTTTGTTTTTAGTTTTTTGGCAATGAATTTTGTAGTTTCAAATTCTTGAAAACTCAATTCTGGATGGCTGTGCAAATGCCTCCTTGTAGCCAGTAATTCGTCAAAATATGAGTCAGCCAATTGTTTTATCCTTTCAGATAGGTTCATAGTTCAAAGGTAAATGATTTTGCAATAGCGAACTGTTTCCGCCGTTGGCTACTTTATCGTTTATTTGTAGTTGCTAATGATCCCACAGGCTATCATAGATAAAATTTTTGATGTAGCACTTATAGAAGAGGTGGTGGGAGAGTACGTGACGCTTAAGCGAGCGGGTGCCAACTATAAAGGTCTTTGTCCATTTCATGATGATAAGAGTCCAAGTATGAGCGTGTCTCCGAGTAAAGGTATCTTTAAGTGTTTTAGTTGCGGACAAGGTGGAAATATTTTTCAGTTTGTTATGGAGCATGAAGGTCTTTCTTACCCTCTTGCTATTAAGCATCTTGCTGATAAGTACAATATTCCGATAGAGGAAGACGACATCGATGTAGATGAACTAAAAGAAGAGGCTCGTGTCAAAGAGGGAGTTTTCGCTTGCCTAGAATTTGCAAAGAAATTTTACTACGAAAGGCTCAACGATAGTCAAGATGGTAAGGTGATTTACAAACCTTATCTTTCTGAAAGAGGAATAGGTCAACAGACCATAGATAAGTTTCAGATAGGTTTAAGTGGTACCACTAGAACTCAATTACTTGATGAAGGTCTACTAAATGGATACACCACGCAGCAACTTTTTGATGCTGGCTTGGTAAAAACCATAGATGAGAATAAAGGAGTAGTAGAATCCAATCTTAGAGATACTTTCATAGAGCGTATAGTCTTCCCTATCTATAATGTAGGGGGGAAGGTGTTGGGTTTTGGAGGACGTATTATTAAAAAAGACACCAAGGCACCAAAGTACTTGAACAGTCCTGAGACCATAGTCTATGAGAAGCGAAAGGAGCTCTACGGTCTAAACATTAGCAAAAACGAAATACGTATCACTGATGAGGTGTACCTAGTAGAAGGCTATATGGACGTCGTAAGTCTAAACCAGAGTGGTGTAGAGAATGTGGTGGCTGCTAGTGGCACGGCATTTACCTCTGAGCAAGCAAGATTAATAAAACGATTTTCTCATAATATCACCTTACTCTTTGACGGTGACGTCGCAGGTATAAAAGCCACCTTGAAACATATTGGAACGCTACTTGAAGCAGGACTGAATGTAAAAGTTGCTCTATTCCCAGAAGGAGAAGATCCAGATAGTTTTATACAAGCAAAAGGGACAAATGCATTTAAGGAATATGTAGAGCAAAAGGCTCAAAACTTTTTACAGCTCATAGCTGAGATAAAGTTGGATGGTGCAGAGCACGATCCTATCAAGAAAGCCGAAGCAGCAAGAGAGATTGCTGAGAATATTGCTCAGATTCCTGACCCTCTAAAAAGAGCGGCCTACATCAACGAGACTTCTTCTCTACTCCAAATACCTGAGCGTATTTTGATAGACGAAGTCAATAAGTCTAAACAGACTCAAAGAAAACAGAAGGATAGGGAGCAAAGAATGGAGAACAGGGAAAAGTCCAATGATTCTGCTGGGCCCCCTCCTGGGTTCGAATTCGTGCCGGATTACGGAGAATATATTGTACCTGAAGCTCTACAAGAGAATAAGAAAAACTATCAGGAAGAAGAGCTTTTGAAATCACTTATACTCTATGCAGATCGTGAGTTTGAAGAGGATGTGACCGTGGCTGATTTCATTTTTACAGAGCTAGAAGAAGATGAAATATGGCCTGTATCAGATGATTATGCCGAGATTTTTAAAGAAGCTTACGCCTATTATCAGGAACATAAAGTGCTGAATGAGCTTTACTTTATTCGCAACCATAAAACAACTAAACTCGCAGCTGAGGTGATCAGCCCAAAATATAAACTCAGTGAAGGTTGGAAAGAAAATTATGAGAAATTTGTGAAAACAGACGACGACAATTATAAAAGGCAGATCGTGAGTAATCTGAACTACTTGAAGCTCAATCATATTGAATTACTTATGACGGAGAACCAAGAAAAGCTCAAGACTGCAGAAACGACAGAGGATATCGTCATCTATCAAAATCTTCATACCAACTTGCAGGAGATAAGGAAAAAAATAACTGAAAAAATAGGAACTGTAATATTATAATGAGACAGTGGATATTTCATTTTTGTAGAAACGCTTTAAGACTTCCTTTAGGTATCTTTATACGTAAAGTCCATTTTGATGGAAAAGAAAATTTTAAAAAAGGAGTACCTGTATTGCTAGCTTGTAATCACCCAAATTCTTTTTTGGATGGAGTGATTTTTGAGCACCTAAGCGGTAGATCAGTCTACACTCTAGCGAGAGGAGATGCTTTTTTAAGTCCGGTGGCAAACTACATTCTAAGAGGGATGCGTCTTCTTCCTATTTTTAGAGCAACGGATGCATCAGCAGAAATAGCTCGTAAGGGAAATGCAAATACGAAAGATGAAATTTATGATCTCTTTACGAAGCAACATAGTGTGCTCATTTTTTCGGAAGGTATAGGGTATCCTGAAAAAGCTCTACGACGTTTGAAAAAAGGAACAGGCCAAATAGCTGCAGATTCTGTAAGGAAAAGTGATTTCACTATGGACTTGTATATATTGCCTACTGCCTTGAACTATAGCAAGTTTTGGACTAAACAACAAACAATACACGTCACTTATGGTGAACCGATACGTGTACTTGATTATATAGATCTAATTAATGAGGATGAAAAAGGATTTATAGAACTTGCTACGGAAAAAATCCAAATCAGTCTGGAAAAGAATGTTGTGCTCACCAAAGGAGATCACAGAGATGAAAAGGAGTTTGCTCAAGAGATGTTAATTAATGAAAACTATCATCCGTTCAAATTCAAGATAAAAGATAAGTGGGATTATTCTATTGGGAAGATTAATACGATGTCAGCAGATTTAGCTGAAGAAATAAAGAATTATAAGTCAGAATTATTAAAATACGCAGTGCTTGATTCTAATGTCGGAAATCAATCGATTGATTTTGTTTCTGCCTTTATCGCTATTTTCACCACTGGTGTAAGTCTTCCATTATACATAGTATGGAGTTTGTTATGGTATGCCGTCGATAAAACCATTAAATCCAAAATCAAAAATATTGTCTTCTGGGATTCAGTAGTGGTTGGTCTGATGATGATAGTAGGATTAATTATCACATCGATTGCCGGAGCTATACTGAATAGTTTTATTCCCGGTTATTGGCCTTGGCTTTTCCTCGCACTAGGCACTTACGGTGCTATATGTTGGTTCAGGCTTGTTGACTCTTTTCCACACCTTTGGAAAGAGTTGAAGTGGATGTCCCTAAACAAAAATGAAAGACAAAGCATCTTGGGTAAACGCAATGCCATTCTATCAAGTTTGAAGTAAAGCGCTTCTTGCTTTGTACCTTACGAAAATCTTTTAGCTTTTTGTCTAGTGAGTCACAATCAGTTTCTCTAGCGAACTGGCATCCCCATTTGTAATCTGCAAGAAGTATGTGCCTGGTGATAACATTGAGGTGTTAATCCTGTTGTTCTCACCAGATTGTGCTACCGTACCTTCAGTATTGAATAAAGTGTATAAAGTAAATGGTCCATTTATTCTTGCAAATTGATTTGCAGGATTTGGATATACCATCGTTTTATTTTCAATTTTTGCTTTGGATGATGCAACTGGATTGTCTAATAAATCAGCAGTCCATACGCCTCTTCCGTGAGTGAAGATGAACAGTTTTCTATCAGAGCTTCTCAGCTTAACCTGTTGTATAGGTACATTTGGAATTCTTTCTTCTTTCTGCCAAGAAGCACCACCGTTTAATGATGTATATAATCCAAAATCTGTGCCTATGATAATATGCTCGCTCATCTCAGGGTCTACTTCTACCCAGTTAACCGGCAGACTCTCTGGCAGTCCTTGACCAAGTTCGTCGTAAATAGGGTCTTCAGTATCAGCATCTCTGATTCTCCACACTCTACTTCTATTATTGATATTACTCAAGCCAACGTAGATGGTGCTCGCATCATTTGGATCTACTTCTATACAAGCTATAGTATTCCCAAGGAAATTAGTAGGGGGCAAGACTACGCCAGGTTCCCAAAGACGAACTTCGTCTCCAGCATTAGAACTAGCGGCATTGTCCACTCTATAAAGACTGGATCCAGTTCCTCCTATATAGACTGTAGGGTCCTCATCATTACTTATCCCTATGCTATAAGCTTCTCCAAAAGTGTTGTTAGTAAGGTCAGACCACGTGAATCCTCCATCTAAGGACTTGAAGCTTTTAGAGCGAGTAGGGATATAAATTTGGTCTCCGTCTAGCATATTGATCTCAAATGGACTGATGAACCATACACCATCATCTCCTCCTACTTGAGCTCTGACTAAGCTACTTATTCTACTGTTTTGTTGTCCTGCTTCTTGTCGAGTGATATTAAGATATTGAGATGAAACGTATCTAACATTTTCATCTTGTTGATTGACGGCACAGAAAGAACCGTCTCCACCATTGATTCTATTGAAAGATTCACTGGATTCAAAACTAAGGTGTGTACCATTGTCCTGTGTGCCACATATAAAACTACTTCCGTCAGGGTAGTAACCTCCTGCATAATACTGAGTAATGTTAAGACCTCTATTCAGATCTGTATAGGTGCTCATAAGTAGTTTATTCATACGATAAATACCGCCATCATTACCTATAAGAAATTCATTGTTGTTCTCCCAAGTAATTTCGTGATAGTCTGCATGTGGATTTGCCATACTAGTAGTTAGCCAAGTTTGGCCTCCATTTCTTGAAAAAGTTGGTGTAACTGCAGTAGAAATCACAAAGTTTGAATCAGAAGGAGCTACGGATAGTTTGAAGTCGTACCAAGACTGGTTATACCTCGCATCTGGGTAAGTAACCTCTGTCCAGGTAATACCACGATTGCTTGTCTTGTACACACCTTCTAAATCTGTCCCTATTCGTGTAGCAACTTGAGCATACATCACATCAGGATAGTCTCTACAGTAGTTAAAACTTGTACGCCCGTATGATCCCGTAGGCCATTCACCTCCATTTAAGCTTACTGTTTCTAAGGTTCTTTCGTGAATCTGCACAAGTCCTCTTCCATTTATGGCTATCATAATCGTAGAATCATCGTATGTGATAATTTCATTGATAGCACTACCTCCTGGATATACTCTTGTAAATGAATCTCCGCCATTTTGACTTCTCCAAAGCCCACCACCGTCAGTACCTACATATACGGTGTTGTCATAAACTTTTGAATGTTCTACATCCCAAATTTCGTTCAAGGCGTCAGTCATTGTGTTTTCCAAGTGTTGGAATGACTTTGCCCCATCTACAGATTTGTAGACACCGATACCACCTAGAGTCGCAGAGTTACCTGCAGGCTCTCCAGTGCCATAGTAGAAAACATCTTTGTCAAAAGGACTTTGAACGATGGAAGTCGCAGAAAGCGTCAATCCAAAATCATTGATGTTGTTCCATGATTGACCACGGTCTTCAGAGGTCCAAATACCGCCAGAAACTCCAGCAGATATATATCTATTTGGGTTGGAGTGGTCCATTATTATCGTTCTTGTCCTTCCACCAACATTGTTTGGTCCTATCTCTTTTACATTGGTTATATTTTCTTCAGATTTCTTACTAAGCAACCTAAGCTCAGCATCTTCTTTTGCCCACTTTGCCAACGAGCCTTTTGGGATATTACCATCTTGATCTCCTTTCAGCTCCACATAATGTTTGAACCATCCAGGAGCCTCATCGAGGTATGAATTTTTTGAATCTGATTTGCTTGTATAAATAAAGAAAGGAATTGAGAGTAGCAGCGTAGCTAAACCCAGGAATTTGATATTTTTATTCATTATTACTTCTACTTTTTTCTGCTCAATCCTAGACTTTTTAGCATCCATCTAGGTAGCGGCTTTAGTGGATCTCTTTTTCTAAGGTCGAGATACCATCCAATTTTTTTCATTATCGGAATTTTGTGAGTTTCTACGAACTCTATAAGTGTTCCGTCAGGGTCCTCAATATATGAGAAGTGTCCTGCAGCTTCACCCATATCAAAAGAGTTTGCACTGTCAACAGTGAAAGGTTTTCCGTAGGCTTCACACTCTTCTTTCAGTGCACTCATTCCTACTACGTCGAAGCAAAGATGAATAAATCCTAAGTCTCCCCAATATCTGTTTTCGTAAATATTCTGTCCTTTTTCATCTAGATTTTGAACAAGCTCTATTTGAGTTTTGCCAAGCAATGGACTGAATCCACCTTTTCTAGCTTTACTATGGCTTAAGATAGCTCTCTTAAATCGGCTTTTTCCTCCTTCTAACAGCTGCAGGTCAGTGAATTTGCCTTCATCTTCTAAGATAACCGTATCGTAGCCTAAGATTTTACTATAGAAGTCTTTAGACTTTTCGATGTCTGAGACACCTATGATTGCACCATAAACACCACCTGTATCGTCTTTTCTATCGCTGAACCATTCGTCAGATTCTATAACTTGAAAAATGTTTCCGTAAGGATCTTTTACAAAGAAATGCTTTAGTCCATTTGGAGTCTTTTCTACTTCTTTTGAAATTAGAAAAGTCCTGTCAAAATTTCGGAACGCTCGTTTTACGTCAGGACTCTTTATTTTACAGATATTGATGCCGTAGTCGCCTAATTTTGGTATAAACGAGGCAGCCTCAGGAGTACGGCTAGTGTACTGCCAAATCTCAAATCCACCACCGCCTTGTAGGTTTAGAGCTAGAATAGCGTGTCTATTGTGAGGCTTTCCACCGGTGTAAGGAAGCATAAGATCTGCCGTAGCTGCTTCTTCAAAAACAGGAACGTCCATACTAAAATTTTCTCTATACCATTTCCAGGCCTCGTGTACATTGGGAATCCCGATTCCCATTTGCTGTATTCCGCTTATTTCTTTTTTCAAAGTGCGGCGAAGATAAAAGAAGGGGGTTTGGTGGGCAAATGGAATTTTAAATCTAGTAATTGCTCTGTTCCTAACAGAATAATTACTTTTCAATAAATTTTAGTCTATGTGTTTTGGATAAAATAGCAGGCAATTTTGGATCCTGGATGAAAGAATACAAACAAGTCTCCATCGCCCCAGAAATTCATCTCTTCAAAATAGTTGGTGTCATATCAATCTATTGTGTGGTCAATGTTAGTTTCATTGACAAGAATACCTGCTTCGCTTTTTAGCTGACAAAGAAATTTCATTGTTTCTTTCGTTTTTGGACAGCGTGGTATATCAGGATATTGTATCCACTCAGGAATACCAGCGTGGCCAAAGACATATGGAAATTCTTCTGTATAGTCCATTCTGAAATGAGTCGTATTATATTTAATGAAAGAGTCCTTTTTTAAGGATTTATAAGCTGTACTTGTAGTATCTATTTCTTCTTTATTTATAACTAATGGTTGATTTGGGTTTGAATAGTCAACCCATACTTTATCAATATCAAGAAAAATTGGATAGATTAGATTAATATCAAATGGTAGCCAGGCCATTTTGTTATCCGATTTTGATATCTTTCCGATGTACTGAATTGAGCCAGGACAATCATTTGAAGGGATA
>ENA-UZXB01002272-UZXB01002272.1-metagenome-genome-assembly--contig:-Day-2-1m-contig-2272_pt1 | contig 18100 bp, 19 predicted proteins | sample MGYA00260339_ERZ794899 | MGnify/ENA metagenome assembly ERZ794899 | reverse complement strand
GGTGCTTTATCTTTCAAAACCAATAGCGGTGCTTCTCTAGTAGAACGTATGCGTATAGACGCATCAGGCAACCTATTGGTGGGTACTACTGATAATAGCGTTTACGACAATACAAGTGGCGGTAATACTGGTTTTGTATACAAACCGAATCATTTGTTACAGGTTGCAAGAGAAACAACTACGTCTACACAGTCCGTTATGAACCTTAATAAGATGGGCGTAGATGGAAACATTATTGAATTTTATAAAGATGGCGGTAATGTAGGGTCTATTGGTAACTATGGAGCAAATGGAATTGTCATAGGAAATGGTGACACACAGCTTGCGCTAGATTCTGGCATTGATGCTATTTTCCCTGCACAAGGCTCTGGTCAAATAAGAGATAATGCTATTGATTTAGGTCGAACAAGTGCACGTTTTGACGACATCTACGCCACCAACGGCACTATCCAGACATCTGACCGCAACGAAAAACAGGGCATTAGAGAGTTACTAGATGCAGAACAAAGAGTAGCTACAGCCTGNNTATTACGAGCATTTAAATGGAATAGTGCTGTAGAAGAAAAAGGCGACGAAGCTAGAATACACTTCGGTATCATAGCGCAGGACTTACAGGATGCATTCACTGCTGAAGGTTTAGACGCAGGGGATTATGCAATGTTTATTAATTCAACTTGGACAGATGAAGAAACTGGTGAAGAGCGTAGTCGTATGGGTGTACGTTATTCTGAACTATTAGCATTCATCATTTCAGCAATTTAACTGGAGAGTAGATAATGTATATGCTAATTAAAGAAGTACAATCGCTACGTAGTCGTGTAGCGGAGTTAGAGAATAGCTAGCTTGTAAAACCTAACAGGTGTAACCATGCACAAGATAACAGGAAACACAATGACTGAAGAATCTAAACAAGCAATTGATGTAATTGCTGCATCAACAGGCGTAATGTCCGTAGCCGCATGGTTGCCACCATTAGCAAGTATATTTACTATTATCTGGCTAGGTATAAGAATATATGAGTCAGAGACGGTACAGAAGCTATTAAAGTGAGAAAGGCTTGGTTAGGCTTATTGTTGTTTGGCGTTATGGCTAATGCTCAGAATAATCAAGAGGGCAGCCTAAACACTAGCGCGATTGACAGCACGGTCAGCAGTAATAACGTAAGTGAAGACTATAGTGTCAGCAACACTTATCAAGGCGCTGGCAGCTCGTCAGAAATACCAGTAGGTAGTGCGATCAGCCCAAGCTACATGAGTAGTGGGTCAGATACGTGCTTACAAGGCATTGGCGGCTCGTTACAGACTGTTGCTGTTGGCTTTTCATCTGGTAAGTACGTTGTTGATAAAGAGTGCCAGAGGATAAAAGACGCAAAGATGCTGGCTGACTTAAACCTAAAGGTGGCTAGTGTGTCGCGTTTGTGTCAGTCACCGTTAGTTTATAGGGCTATGCTCACAGCTGGTAGTCCGTGTCCATTAATATTGAATGGCAAGTTAATAGCAGGTAGAAAGGGGCTGTTAGTTATAAAGCAGCAGCCAGAGCTATATATTCCAGATTACTTGGAGCATAAAGACTGGTACAACGGGGTGTTGGGTATTGGCAAAAAGGTGGAAGACAATGTTGAAGAGGATTATATTTCTATTAGCGATAAGTACCGCAGCTCAAAGCAGTGAGCATGAAAACCTGCTTAACAGTAGCGGAGATATCGTAGGTCAGATAGACCGTGCTATTAAGTTAGCTGGTGCAGGCATGGAGTACGCACATCAGGGTGTTGGCATTAGTGATGGCACATTGTCTAGCACAGCGCACATCAGCACAGAAATGTTAGACGCTTACAATACTGCTTTATCCAACTACGCTAACAATTACTCGCCACATGGCGACATCAGGCAAGTGCTTGAGCAGAAGGCTGAAGAGCATCTGAACATCATGCACGACAGTGTAGATCAGTTTACCGAAGTGGTTGTATCTATGAGTACCGCTATACAGGTAAACGAAAAAGTCGCAGAAGCCGTCACCCCCAATGACAAGGCAGAGGTGCAGGAGTTTGTGCAGGCTAACCAAGATATGCTTGTAATCACCGAGCAGCAGACAGAAGAATTTAACCAAGCAACAGACGATATAGAGACAAATGCTAATGCGGCAGCAGTGTACCTAGCCGTAGCTGCAAGCGATGCTGCTACCTACCTACAAGATAGTATCGAAGACAATAACACTACAGCGGATGATGTTAATATATTCTATGACGCTAACGCGCAATGGGTGTCAATGGGATATAACACGACACGCAACCTGACCGTAGTTATGCTAGCAGGCAACAATGACTTCGGGTTAGACCTGTACGCATCTGAGGCAGATATACTGGCGTTAGGTGCTGAATCAGAGTTTTATCACACATCGCCTATAGCACAGGGCTATGATTGTTTTTTTAATATGGATTGCGAATGAGTTTAGCAGATACAGAATTATCAATTGGTGGCGTTAAGCTAAAAGGTATCTACATTGCTGTAGTTTTCTCAGTGGCTACAACTATCGCTTCATTTATTTGGGCTGCAAGCAGTTTATATGGCAGACTAGAGGCAGTAGAGGCTGTAACTGTTCCTGATGTTGCTCCTATTGAGGAAGAAATTAAGCTAATACAGCAACAACTACAAGATAACGATATAAGCCAGTTAAGCGCTAAATTAGCTACTTTAGGAACAACCCTATCAGTTATGGCAGAAAGCCAAAAAAACCTCTTAGAACTGCAATCAGACGTATCTGAGCTGTCTAAAGAGATAGAGGGGATGAAGTCAGTAGTTAAGCAAGCAGAATTGGTGTCCGAGTCGATGACAGAGCTTAAAGATGAGTATAAAGTTATCGAAAGAGAAATTTCTGACCTCTGGATGGGGTTAGACCATGTTAGTGACCCTTTAAGGTAATAGATTATGTGGCAAAGTTTAATATCACCAATAGCTAACTTAGCTGGCGGTTACATGAAGAACAAGGCTGAAGAGAAGCAGGCTAAGCATAAAGCCAAGATAACCATGATCAAGAATGATGCTGACTGGGAATCTAAGATGGCTGAGGCTTCAAAAGAAAGTTGGAAGGATGAATATCTAGTAATTTGCCTCACAGCTCCTATCGTTTTTATAGGTTATGCAGTAGGTGTAGATGACCCTACAATTATCGCTAGGGTAGAAGAAGGATTTGCAGCATTGTCGCGGCTACCTGAGTGGTATCAGTATCTATTGTTTATTGCGGTCAGCAGCAGCTTTGGTATTAAAGGCGCTGATAAGTTAATGAGTCTAAGGAAGAAGTAATGCCATTAATTAGTTTAGATATACCAGCAGGCGTAGTTAAGCACGGCACAGAGTCGCAATCAGCAGGGCGTTGGCGTGATGCAAATTTAATGCGCTGGGAAAATGGCAGCCTAAGAACAATTGGTGGCTGGCGACAAAAAGAAGATCGTACAGACACTAACAATACATCGGGGGTTACTCTAGGAACAGGTCAGACTGCTAGAGGCATGGTAAGCTGGAAGGACAACAGCGGTACGGCACATATTGCGTGCGGTACATACAATAAGTTATTTGGCATAAACGAGTCTGGAACTGTTACAGATATTACGCCATCTAGCTTCACAGCTGGTGATTTAGATGCAGACCAAAACATAAGTTATGGTGGTTTTGCATATGGTAAAGGTGCATTTGGTATTGAAAGACCCAGTGGCGGTATTATTCAAGAAGCCACAACATGGTCGCTAGATTCTTGGGGTGAGTACCTTGTAGGGGTGTCATCAGAAGATGGTAAGCTGTATCAGTGGATATTAAACAACGCAAACCCTGCTACATTGGTTACGCAAGCGCCAGATGGCGCTAAATCTATGGTTGTGACTGAAGAGCGTTTTGTCTTTATGTTATGTGCTGGAGAAACTGCTAACGCCACTAATTTTCGCAGGATAGCGTGGTGCGACCAAGAGGATTTGACGCAGTGGACTCCATCAGCAACTAACCAAGCAGGCGACTTTGAACTAGCCACTACTGGCGAGATAATGCTAGGCATTGGCACTAGAGGGCGTACGTTAATTCTTACAACAGTTGATGCGTTCACAGCTACGTACCAAGCACCCCCAACAGTCTTTGGCTTTGAGAAGGTAGGTAGAGACTGTGGTGCTATATCACGACACTGCGCTGTATCTATAGACGAAGGCGCATTCTGGATGGGATATAACGGATTCTTCGTTTACAACGGCTCTGCTGTGCAAGATTTGCCATGTGATGTACATGACCATGTGTTTAAAAACTTAAACATAGGGCAGCGCTCAAAAACTGTTTGTGTTCATAATGGGCAGCACAACGAGGTATGGTGGTTCTACCCTAGCAATACAAGCACAGAAAACGACAGTTATGTAGTTTATGATTATAAAGAAGGGCATTGGAACATTGGCAAGATGGACAGAACGTCTGGCATAGACGCAGGCATATTTGCACACCCTGTTTATGCAGCACCTTCAGGCAAGATATACGAGCATGAGTTTTCATTTAACACACCAGATTATGATGACTACCCACGCGCAGAGACTGGCAAAATACAAATTGGCAGTGGTGATCAGGTGATGGACATAACACAGGTCATTCCAGATCATATCTCTGAAGGTAATATTCATGTGTCGTTTGCAACAAGAAATTATCCTAACAGCCCAGAGTCTGTCAGCAAATTAATCAACGCATCTGGCAGCCCAACAGACGTTAGAATTACAGCAAGAGAAGCGCAGCTAAACGTAAGACAAGGCGATTGGACATTGAACTCTTCAGCGGCAAGTATGGCTGTACAGGGAGCTATTTTTCTGAATGACACCAGCATATTTAGAACACAAATAAACGGCAGATTGTTGGGCGATGCAAGCAATAGCGGCAGCATAACAGCTCAAGATTCGTTAATTTTTGCAAATTACCCTAACACAGCAAACGACTCACAGGGCAACCCGCAGACTGCTGCAAGAGATTACATTACTGACACTGTTATCCCTACGCTTATAGCTAATCTTCCAGATACAGAAGAATATTTAACTTTTGAAGGCAAAGGACAAACAGCTACACTTGGCACTATACGTTTAGATGTTAAGGCTGGTAGTAAACGATGAGCGTAGAAAGACCACCAATAGCAGGGCAGACTGACTACAAGCACTGGGCAGAGCGACTCAATAGTTATTTAGTGAGAACTAGATCGCAACTTGCATATTATATAGCAGGGCAGACGGCATCTGAGGATGGAGTTTTGTTATGGGATGCTGATACCAGTAGGTTGCTAGTTTCATCTGCTGGAAACTGGGTGCCAGTAGTCAGTAGTGGCGGTGGAACTATTACTAACTATTTACGAGATGACGCTGACGACTCTACAAACTTCAGGCTCACGATGGCTGGACTAACTGTAGACACTGACACTCTGTACGTAGACAGCACTAATAATGAGGTGGGGATTGGCACAACAACCCCATCAGAAAAACTAGAAGTTGTAGGTAATGTTGAAGCAACAGAGTTTATAGGTGATTTGCGTGGAGCTGTAGTGTTTAAAGCACAAGCAGGTGAAGCGCTTACAAAAGGTGATGCGGTATACATATCTGGCATATCTGGCAACACCACTGTCGTTAGTAAGGCAGATGCTGATGATTCTGCAAAAATGCAAGGATTTGGTTTAGCAGCAAAAGACGCTAACAACAATGCTAACCTTGAGGTTTACACGTTTGGCACGCTAAACGGCTTAGATACTAGCAGCTACACGTTAGGGGCTGAGCTATACGTAAGCACTACAGCTGGGGAGTTAACAGATACACCGCCAACAGGGGAAAGCGCTGCACTGCAAAAAATTGCAAAAGTTACTAGAGTACACGCTACCTCTGGTTCTGTAAAAATCATGGGCGCAGGGCGTACTAACGCTACACCTAATCTAAACAATGGCAATATCTTTATAGGCGACAGCAATAATCAGGCAGTAACAACCAGTTTAGCGACACAGGTTAGTGCTTTAGAAACTAGTCATAGTGATGTATTAGTTGACGGTGACTTTACTAGCAATGGATTTATGAAGCGCATTGGTGCGGGTACTTATGCAATTGATAGCAGCACTTATTTAACAGACATTACAACACAGACTGACCCTAAGTATTTACGTTCTGATATTCCTGATGCTGCTTCAGGTTTTATACAGTTTGTTAATGGTTTTACTACAGCTAATGCAACTTTTAGTGGCATTATAAACGGAACAACAGCAGGTTTTACAGGAAATGTACAGGCTGACACTTTTGATGGAGACAACCTTGATATAAGCAAGGCAGGTAGTGTTACTACTAATATTTCTACAGGTTTGCTAGTAAACGCAAGTGACACTAAAACCCTAAACTTAGGTACTGGGTTTAGTGGTCAAGGGACAACTAACGTCAATATTGGTTCAACTGTAGGTACTACTAACATTGCAGGCAATGTAACTGTAGGTGGTACTGTAGATGGCGTTGATGTAGGAGAGTTAAAGTATCATAAAGAAGATTACTTATTGATACGAGACGGTAATAATAAAACATTAAGCACTTCCTTTGTCGATCTGGGCAGTTATACGAATATATATGATGCAGCAACACCTATGCCAACAATGCGTTTTGTAGACATAAACGTCAAAATTATGTGGGGATATACAACAGCCACTAACGATATGCAAATAAAATTCAATTTAATAGTGCCATCAGGAACAGTTACTGCGCAGAGCATTGGCAGCGTAACGCAAACTACTGGTGGCGAGTATACAGCGCAGTCATTTTACGAGCAGTGGTATTTCGTATCTGGCGATGTGACGCACTTGTTTACTGAGTTTGGCAGATTACATGAAAACCAATCTGGTGGTTCGTTTGAAAAAGGAGTTTATGCATATCAGTACGACTTGACTCAAGACCGCACCTACTTTCTGATGACAACTTACCCTTCTCCGCCTGCTACTGGCACAACTATGTATTGGCATCCTTTTGCATGGGAAAGCACAAACACGGCTATTTTTGAGTTTAAAGATATTGACGAAAGATATATGTCAGGCAACCAGTATGCACACATTGTAACTAAAACAGCATATACTGACAAAACACTTATATATAACTTGCAAGCAAGAGAGCCTGGCAGTGGAGACAACGCCCAAGTAAACCAAACATACGTAAGGATTTCTAAACAAGAGCCATAAATATGATTGTAGCATATACAATATTAAACAGTGACAGTCGAATTGAAACAGTAATACATCAAGAGTGTGGCACTAAAGTAGAAGCTATTGCAGTTGCAGAGGCATTGGCGCTAGCCTCAGTAGATAATGAACAGGTGCAAGAAATACTGAGAGGCACTAGAATATCTGACACTGAGGTTAGGTATAACGTACAACACGAAATACCTCGATAACAAAAAAAATGGTATAATCAGAGCCTATGAGCATAGACGCAGAATTAGATAGATGCCGCAAATGGATTGAAGCTGCTTTAGCATATAGTGGCGGCACGCATGAATATCAAGATATTGTAGAAGGCATACACGCTTTACGATATCAGTTTTGGCCAGCAGAGAAAGGATGCGCTGTAACAGAGATCATAGAATACCCTAGAAAAAAGGTGTTTCATGTGTTTCTAGCAGGCGGTGAAATGGATCAAATTGTTGACATGGAAAGCTCAGCAGCAATATTTGCTAAACAACAAGGATGTCAGGGAATGTCATTGGCAGGTAGAAAAGGTTGGTCTAAGGTTTTAAAAGAACATGGGTGGAGCGAAGCCTTCACCACATTAGCGAAGGAGCTATAGCATGAGTGGCGGCAAAGGCGGTGGTCAAACTACAACAGCAAGCATCCCAGAGTGGGCAGAAGAGCCTACAAAAAGAAACTTAGCGCGGTCAGAAGTTGCACAGCAAGTAGGTTATCAGCCTTACATGGGTGCTGACCTAGCTGCGGTTAATCCAACACAAATGTCTGCTATGCAAAACCAGCTAGATGCTGCAAGTGCCTTTGGGTTATCTGCACCTTCTACACCGATGCAAGGTATGCCAGAGGCGCAAGACTTCGGTGGCGGTATGATGGGCTACAGTGCATTCCCGCTGTTTGAGCAAGCCCAGCAAGAACTAGCTAGAAAGAATCCAGAGCAACAAGCCATTTACGACAGTTTGTTTGGCGACCCTAACCCAGCAAGTACAAAAGTGCTGACAGATCAAGAACAATTTAACTCGATGATGGGCGAGTATAACAAGTCGAAGCGTGGCAGAAGCGGGAGAGGACACTAATGGCAGGTTCAGCAGCAAATACAGCATTAAGCATAGCGAAGCCAGTACAGCAAGCACAGCCTACTACAGGCGCACCAGCATCAGGTGGCAAGGGTGGCGCTAATAATACGCCAGCCCAGACGCAAATGAACAATCCAACTGCGCCAAATGTAATGCAGCAGTCAGCTACCGCTTTAACGGATGCTACGCAGGCTGCTACAGCTGGTGCAAATTATCAGCCTATGACTGTTACGCCTGACCAAGTTTCTACCAGCATGGGTACGCAGCAGGTTGGAACTCAGATGGGGTCAAGAATGACGCAAGCAGGCGATGTTTCTGCTGGCTCATTGCCGCAAGTTAATATGCAGCAATACACAAATCCATATGAATCTCAGGTTGTAAATCAAAGCATGGCTGATTTAGATCGTGCTAGACAGATTCAGCAAATGCAGCAAAACGCTAAAATGGGCGCAGCTGGAGCTTTTGGTGGGTCGAGGCATGGAATTGCACAGGCAGAGTCTAATAGAGCTTTCTATGACCGTGCAGGAGCTATGGCAGGTGGTTTACGGCAGCAAGGCTTCCAGAATGCACAGCAAATGGCGCAACAAGATTTACAGCGTCAAATGCAAGCTGACTTGGCAAACCAATCTACACAGCTTTCAGCGTCACGCGCTAATCAACAAACAGAGCAAACAGGTCTTGCTAGACAGCTACAGGCAGGCATGGCTAATCAAAATGTTGAGCAAACTGGCTTACAGAGAATGTTACAAGCAGGCTTGGCTAACCAGTCGCAAGGTATGGCTGCACAAATGGCTAATCAAGGTGCAGGGCTACAAGGTGCAGGGCAACGACTGCAAGCATCAGGTCAGTTAGGTAGATTGTCACAGCAAGGCTTTGACATGGGTCGAACGCTTACTGGCGATGTACGTGAGCAAGGTAATATGCAGCAGTTAATGCAGCAGCAGTTAATTGATGCAGCCAAACAGCAGTTTGCAGGCTATACGGGCGCACCAGCTTCCACTATTGGATATCTGTCACAAGCACTAGGAGCTTCTACAATTCCTCAGTCACAGCAGACTACTAAGCAAAACGGAATCATGGATTACCTAACAATGGGTACTATGTTGGCTGGTGCATCAGATATGCGCCTGAAAACTAACATCAAAGAGCTTGGCAGATTAGATAATGGTCTTGGTGTTTACTCTTGGGATTGGACTCAAGACGCAGACAATAAAGGTTTAAGCAACAGTATGCGTTTAGGCTTTATAGCGCAAGAAGTAGAAGAGATCATGCCAGAGAACGTAGTAACAATGCCATCTGGCTACCTAGCGGTTAATTACGGCAACATCTTTGAGGAATTAGCATGATTGAAGCATTGGCAGCCAGTCCTGACTTACTGGAAAAATTAATGAAATCTGTAGCATCTCAGTCAGCTGCTGCACCTGCTGCTGGTGCTAACGGATTACCTCAAATGCCACCTAGCATGGTAGGTATGCAGCCGTCAGCAGGCGGTATAAACCCACAGGCTATGCAAGCATCTTTACAAGGTGGCGCTCCTGAAGGATTTATGACGGGTGAGATGCCAGAGCTAGGCGGTGGTATCAACAATATACCGCAAGAGCTAGCTAGCATGGGCTACACGCCACCACCTGAAGCGGCAAGCCCTACACTAAGAGAAAGATTTGCAAACGCAGGGTTTGAGGCAGAAGCACCCCCAGAGCATCATGCATTAGCGCAAAGCACTGCTCAATATGTGCCTTTACAGCAAGCGCAAATGAACCCATACGGCTCAGCTATGGATAACATGGGGCTTATGGAGCTTTTGGCTAAAGCTAAACAAATGGCGTAAGGAGCTAGCAATGAGTTTGTTAAACATGGGTGGACAGGAAATAGACCTTCTAAACCTGAAGCGTATGCAGCAACAAATGGATCAAATGAACCAGCAGGCTCGTCAATTGGGCGTAAATGGCATTGATACACCACAGCTAGGGCAGCAAGCACCTGTACCTGTGCAAGCTCCTGTACAGTCTCCTGTGCAAGCTCCTGTACAACAACAAGCGCCACCACAACCAAAGCGTAACCTATTTCAGCGTGTTGGTGATGCGTTAAAAGACCCTATACAAAATGCTCGTATTGCAGAAGCATTTAACCAGATGCGATTTGCACCTAGCGCAGGAATAACTGCTAACTACAACAAGATGCAAGAGTTGCAGGTTAGTCAGCAAAAAGCCAACCAAACTGTACAACAATTACGTCAATCAGGTCGTGGTGATTTAGCTGACATGATTGAAGCTAGCCCAGAGAACGCTACAGCAATATATTCTGCTTACTTGCAGCAACAGTTTAAGCCAACCTTTACACAGATTTCAGGCGCACAGTTAAATGCGAAACTAGCAGAGCAAGGGTTGCCGCCAGCATACGACTCTGAAAAAGTCTATAACTACGATGAAGGCTCGCAGAAAATCACTCAAATTGGCGGTGGCGATACTGTGTTTAATATGCCTGATTTGACAGAATCACAAGGCGCGTCAACTAACTTCTACAATCGCGCATTAAACGCAGAAAATAGGCTTACACCTTTTGAGTCGCAAGGTACGCAGGTAGGTCAGGCGCTTCTAGGCGAAATACCTTTAATTGGCAATATATTGCAAAGCCCTGAGTATCAGGTGTACTCAGCATTGAAGGCAAACTTTATATCAGCGGTGCTACGTAAAGAATCTGGTGCAGCAATTAGTGTTGCTGAATTTGAAAAAGAAGACAAGAAATACTTTCCACAAGTAGGCGATAAGCCAGAAACTATTGAAGAAAAACGCAGAGCGAGAAATGACGCTATACAGGGTCTCAAGTTTCAAGCAGGCGCAGGTGTAGAATTGGTCGAGAGTCAAGGCAAGTTGCCAGCAGGCGTAACTGTTAAGAAGAAGGGTAGCCGATAATATGCCAACCTATGAAGTTACTATTGGCGATTCGACATATGACGTAAGCTCACCTGTTGACTTAACAGATATGCAAGCGTACGAGTATGCACAACAGCAGGCATCGCAAGAGCCTATTGTGACTCCACCACCTGAGCAGGCTATAGAGGGCGGTGGCACAAATATTGCGTTATCTGACGGCAGCGTAGTCATTGGCGATAAATCTGGCGCACTACAATTGATCAAAGACGGTCAAGTCATAACTAGTGATAAAGAAAAAATTATACCTATTATTAGTGAGCAGATGCAGCGTAACAGGCGCGCTGCTTTAGTCTCAGAAAACCCATTTACCTCTGGCGTTTTAAACACGCTAGGGAAGATTCCTTATGCAGGCCAGTATGTAGATGAGGCTTTAGGTGCGCTACCTGTAGGCGCAGACGCACAAACAATCAGAGATGTGCAACAAGGCGTAGATGAAACAGCGCCAGTGCCAGCAGGTTTAGGTCGTGCAGCTGGTATTGCTACAGGCATTTATGGTGCAAGTAGATTGCCTATATTGCGAGGCAGCACGCCACTATCCACAGGTTTAAAAATTGGATCAGCAGGGTCTGTGGCAAGCACAGTAGAAGGCGGCTTATCAGGTTACGGCAGTGGTACAGGTGGTTTAACTGACCCAAGTAGAATAGCTGGCGCAAAAACAGGTGCTTTATGGGGCGCTGCATTAGGCATACCTCTTTCGTTTTTAGGCGGAACAGTGCAAGGCGTGTTAGACAAACGCGCAATGAATGAGGGCGCGAAGAAGGTAGCTGAAAAGCTAGGCGTTAGCTTTCCTACCGCTGCAATAATTATGAATAATATACGGACTGGCAGCACGATAGAGGAAGCGGTTGCAAATATTAAAAAAGCAGGCGATCAAGGCATGATTGCAGACGCTGATGTGTCAATAGCGCAACTGCTAGACGCAGTTTCACAATCAGGTGACAGAGCTGGAGTAGTGGCTAGACAGACTGTTGAGAAGCGCGCAGATCAGTCGTCAGGTCAGTTAGGCGAAATCATGGATGAGACGCTAGGTACTGCGCCTGTAGGCAAGCAAACAGCTATGGAGCAGGCTTCTGCTCGTACTGCACCACAAAGGCGAGAGGCATATGACGAGGCTTACGGTACGCCAATAGATTATGCGTCACAAGCAGGTCGCAACCTTGAAAATATGATGAATGAGTTAGCTGACATTGACCCAGTTTTGTTCAAGAGGGGAGTTGACGCTGCTAATAGGCAAATGCGATTAGATGGAGAAACAAATCAACAAATTATGATAAAAATAGCTGATGACGGAAAGATCAGTTTTGATGAGATGTTTAACCTGAAGCAAATTAATTATGTTAAAGAGGCATTGCAAAAAGAAGCTCGCGGGGCAGTAAATCCAAGAGGGCAGTTGTTGCCAGAGGGGCAAGCACTTGATGAAATGGCTAGAAGATTGCGCGATGCAGCAGTAGAAGCAGTGCCGTCATATTCGCGTGCTTTAAAGCTAGGGCAGGAAAATATACTGACAAATCAGGCTTTATTTGCAAGTGGCAGTTTGTTGCGTCAAGGCACGAAAGTTGAAGATGTATTAAAAGCCACTAGAAATGCAGACGAAACAACAATGCAAGCTATGAGAACATCTCTACGCATGGAAATTGACGATATGCTTGGCAATGTAAAGTCAGGAATTATGTCAGGTGGAGACGCTAGCATTGGGGAAGGCTTAAAGTTATTGCGTGAACTCACAAGTGGTAATAACATTAAGAAAATGAAAATGATTATTGGCGAGCAAAATTATCAGCAATTGTTGCCAAAACTTGGTGTTATACGCAAACAGCTTGAGCTTTTAGCCAGAGTCGCTGACAATTCAAAAACGCAAATCAGAAAAGAAGTAATGAAAGAAATTGATGATGTTATTAGTGGCGGTATTGTAAGGTCAGCAATGCGTGGAGAAACGCTCGATGTAGCTAAGCGCGCAATACAGCAGCTAACAGGCGCTACACAAGAAGCAGATGCATTAAGACGGTCAGGAATATTGGAAGAATTAGCTGGCTTTTTAACCAACGTGCGAGGAAAAGACGCAGAAGCTGCGTTAAGATATATTAACGAAGTGCAGAAAGGACAACAGTTGACAGAGCCTAAGCGTAACTTTTTAATCACGATGATACGCAGAGCTGCTACAATAACTGGTAGAGAGCAAGCGCCAGAAACCACACAGGAATAGAAGATGGAAGCCAAGCCGTTAACAGAACAAGATATACAGTCTATTGCTCAATCAGCAGTAGAGAACTGCGTTAGTTTTGTAGAGTCAGAGATTGCTCCATCTAGAATCAAGGCTCAGCGCTACTACGAAGGTGAGGTAGACATTGGCGAGGAAGAGGGTCGATCTACTGTTGTAGCCACTAAAGTGCGTGATTCTATCCGAAACATGAAGCCTAGCCTGATGCGTGTATTCTTGCAGTCAGACCGTGCTGTTGAGTTTGTTCCTAACAAGCCAGATCAGATACGTTTTGCTGAGCAAGCGACTAAGTACGTTAATTACAAGTTTGAAGAGCTAAACGGCTATACAGTGCTAGCTGATGCTATCCACGATGCCATGCTAAAGAAAACAGGAATAGTTAAGGCGTATTACGACACTACAGAAGAGGGTGAAATCTACACCTTTAACAACCTAAACGATATGGAATTTACTGCTATTGTTAATGACGATGGCATTGAGGTTGTAGAGCATACAACTACGTATGAGATGGAAATAGATCAAATGGGCATGGAAGTTGAAGCACCACGCCACGATCTAAAGGTAATGAAGACTAGTGAGATGGGCGATCTTAAAATTGAGAGCGTACCACCTGAAGAGTTTTATGTAGACGCATCTGCACGCAGTATTGATGATGCCTATGCGGTATGCCACAGAACAGATATGCGTGTTGGCGACCTAGTTGAGATGGGCTACGACTTTGAAGATGTAGTAGAGCTAGGCAACATGGATGACAGTGGCTCGTTTGCTGATCTAGAGGATTTTGAGCGTACTGGCTACGTTGATACCTTTGATGATGATGAGCAAGACCTTAGTATGCGTAAAGTAATGGTCACTGAACTATACATTAAAATGGATATTGAGGGCGTGGGTATTCCGCAGCTGCACCGTTTAGTGTTAGGTGGTGACAGCTACGAAGTGCTAGATATTGAGCAGTACGGACACCTGCCATTTGCAGTGTTTGAAGTAGAGCCAGAGCCACATACGTTCTACGGCACTAGTATTGCTGACCTCATCATGAACGATCAAGATAGCGCTACAGCGTTGTTAAGAGGCGTATTAGACAATATCGCATTAACTAACAACCCTAGAACAGAGATTTTAGATGGCGCAGTTAATATTGACGATGTGCTTAACAATGAGATTGGTGGTGTAGTAAGGGTGAAGCAGGCAGGGTCTATACAACCTTTAGCTGTACCCTTTGTTGCAGGTCAAACATTGTCTGCTATCCAGTATTATGACCAAGAGATTGAGAACAAGGTTGGCGTATCAAAAGCTAGCTTAGGCCTTAATCCTGATGCGCTACAAGCTAAGACAGCTACTGCTGTAATGGCGACCATGCAGGGTGCTGCAAGTCAGATAGAGATTATGGCTCGTAATTTAGCTCAGGGCGGTGTTAGCCAGCTATTTAAGCTAATGCTCAAGCTAGTGATTGAAAACTGCGAGGAAGCCACTGTAATGCGTGTAACAGGCGGTCAGTATGAGCCTATCGACCCACGCAGCTGGGATAAGAAAATGGATGTCAAAGTCAATGTTGGCTTAGGCACAGGTCAGGAAGAGCAAAAGCAGGCGGCATTGCAGCAAACGCTACAGATGCAGATGCAGATTCTTCAGGGCTATGGGTTACAAAACGGTATTGTTGGTTTGACTCAGATTAGGAACACACTGGGTGATATGCTAGCTATGAATGGTCTGCCTAACTCTAATCGTTACTTTAACCCTATGGATGAGCAAACAGAAGCTCAGATCATGCAGCAACAGCAACAGCAGCAACAAGAGCCACAAATGACGCAGCAGGAAGCGTACTTACAGGCAGAGCAAATGAAAGCACAGACTAAGGCTCAGACTGATATGGCTAAGCTACAGATTGATGCTCAAGAGGCTATTGCTAAAGACGATAGAGCGCGTGATCAGATGGATCAAGACCTATTAGTTGATGCAGCTAAGATACTAGGGCAGTACGGTACTAGCGTAGATGTTGCACAAGTTAAGGCAGATCAGGCAGCGCCTAGATACCCACAGCAATCTCCAGTAGATGCTGTAACTGGCGGTAGATTTTGAACATAAAAGAAAAGGCTAACCGAGCCAGAGAGATTTATAAAGACGAAACCTTTAAGGAAGTCTTAGAGAATATTCGGGAACAACAGACCAGTGTTTTCCTGAGTAATGAGGCATCAATGGATGCCATTAAAGATGCGCGCGATATTGTACGTGCGCTAAACCACATCGAAGGTTACTTCAACACTGTTTTTGCAGACGAGGCAATCTACGATAAGAAAGAAAAAGGAACAGCACCGTGGAAACGACTGAAACTTTAGAAAGACCAGACACCTCTGTAGAAGGTGCAATTGATAGCATTTTACAACCCGAAGTAACTGAACAACCTGAAGAAGAAACCTTAGAAGAAGAGGCAGCTCTGGAGCAGGATGAAGAGGTTGAAGAGGAAGTAGAAGCTGAAATTGAAACTGATGAAGACGATGAAGATGTCGATGAATCAGAAGAATCTGACGATGATGAATCTGAAGATGATGAGGACACAGAAGATACTGAACAAGCTGGTGATCAAGCGCAGCCCATCACCGTCAAAGTAGACGGCAAGACTGAGGTTGTTACCCTTGATGAACTCAAGCAAGGTTATAGTGGTCAAAAGTATGTCCAAAAAGGTATGCAAGAAGCAGCTACAGCTAAAAAAGAAGCTGAAGCCGTTTATTCTGCCTTATTACAAGAGAGACAAAATATTGCACAGCTCTACCAGCAAGCACAGCAAGGCACTTTAGCTCAGCCGCCTGTCGAGCCAGCAAGAGAACTGTTTGAAACTGACCCAATTGGTTATATGGATGCTAAGCTGAAATATGACGAGCAACTGCAAAACTATTCAGTGCAGATGCACCAAATGGAGCAAGTATCACAACAGCAAACTCAAGCTGAGCAAGCAGCGCAGCAAGCATATTTGCAGCAAGAGATGATGAATTTGCAGAAGGTATTACCTGAATTTGCAGACCAGAATAAAGCTACACAGATCAAGGATAAATTGATCACTTCTGGCACACAAATGTACGGTTACGAAGCAGATGAAATCGCTCAAGTTATGGATCACAGGGCTATCCGTGTGTTACATGACGCTATCAAGTATCAAGAGTTAATGTCAGGCAAAGATGCTGCTGTTGAAAAAGCCAGCCCTGCAAAGCGCAAAAAGCGCCCAGTGAAGGCAGGAGCGAAAAAAGGCAATAATACCTCTCAAGTAAAAAAGAAACTGCGACAAAACTTATCCAAGTCAGGCAGCGTTGATGACGCACTGGCTTTAATCTTAGAATCTTGAGGAAAATATTATGACACAAGTAGCAAACACGTATGACTCATACGACATTAAGGGAATCAAGGAAGACTTATCTGACGTTATTTATAACATCACTCCCGATGACACTCCTTTTTACTCAGCCTGTAAAAAGACTAAAGCTAAAAACACTTTAGTTGAGTGGCAAACTGATACTTTACGTTCATCTGGTGCTAACGCGCACGTTGAAGGTGACGAGACTGCGTTTGAAGCAGCGACTGCAACTACTCGCTTAAACAACCGCACTCAAATCTTCAAAAACGCTGTTATTATTGCAGACACTGATGAAGGTCTATCTAAAGCAGGTCGCGCTAAAGAAATGGCGTACCAAACTCTTAAAATTGCACGTGAGCAAAAGCTAGACATTGAAGCGGCTTTATTCGATAACAATGCTTACGAAATTGGAAGCTCTACGGCTGCGCGTGAGTTAGCTGGTCTAGGTGCTTGGGTTAAAACCAACACTAGTTTTGACGCTACCTCTGGTGCTGACCCCGTAGTTGATGGAAGCAATCCAGCTGGCTCTACAGCACGTACTGATAGCTCAGCTACGCGCGACTTCACTCAAACTCAGTTTGACGATGTTATGCAGGAAATATGGACTGCTGGTGGTAATCCAGATCGCGTATACCTTTCGCCAACCAACATGAACATTGCTCTTGGCTTTACTGGCGGTGGTAACAGCAGACGTAACATTGATGCTGCACGCGAAACTGTTTACAACTCTGTAGACGTTTATGTAACTCCGTGGGGTACTGTTGAGTTTACTCCAAGCCGTGAGTGTCGTGGTAAAGACGTTTACATCCTACAAAGCGATATGTGGGAAGTTGGCGTTCTACGTGGCACTAAGAACACTGAGATGGCTAAAACAGGTGATGCTACTAAGCGTCAGGTTGTTACTGAGCTTACTCTATGTGCTAAAAACGAAGCAGCTAACGGTCTAGTTGCTGATACTAACGGTTAATTGTTAGTTGTAGTACAATCAAGGGGTGGCTTCGGCTGCCCCTTTTTTATGGAGATAAACAATGGCTACTACAAAAGAAAAGATACTCGTAAGCAATGACGGCAGTAAAATGACGTTAGAGCGGCAGCATGATGTTAGTGACGACTTACATAGAGCTGAGGTACTAAGAAAGGCACAGCAGGGCTGTCAGGGCGAGAGCAGGCTAGTTGGAACTATTCCTATGTATTTAATCACAGAGTGGATGAAAGAGGCTGGTGTAGACCCTAGTGATAATGAGGCCAGACAAGAGATTATGAAGCGTAAAATCCTGTCAGGTGAGTTTGATAAATTTAGAGTATGGAAGGGTACGTGGTAATGGGC
>ENA-UZXB01005595-UZXB01005595.1-metagenome-genome-assembly--contig:-Day-2-1m-contig-5595_pt2 | contig 18145 bp, 14 predicted proteins | sample MGYA00260339_ERZ794899 | MGnify/ENA metagenome assembly ERZ794899 | reverse complement strand
TCAAGAAGGCTTAACATTTCAGCCAACTCGGTTTGGATGTTTTTTACGGGCGTGCTTTTGCGCAAAAGCACGTGCGTTGGTGATCGTTCTGCTTCTGCATAAAGGTCATCGCAATGCACAATTTTCGTTTTGAGATGCTGCATTGTGTCGAGGTCGGATTGCTCAAACTCATAGGTTAGATAATCAATTGTACCAGAGGATGAGAATGCATATCCCGTTTCTTCTATCGCCCGAAGTTGAAACAGGGCCACAGCGTTTGGCACGCGCAAAGGCTCGGTGACCTCGCCAGGTGCCAAGCCAAATATCAAGGGCTTCAAAACCGCCGGCAGGCTGTTTAAATCCTGCCATGTGACGCGGCCACCCATATCACGCGAGGGGGCGGCAGAATATCGTTTTGCTGCTTTCGAAAAGGCGTCAAACCCAGTCAGGTTTTTTATGGCCTCTGCCGTTTCAAGCGTTTGCTCCTCTTGCCCCGGCAGAAGCGGCAAAATGATTTCAGACAATAAAACGCGCACGTTTGACCCATCGCCCGCGCTTTGAACCGCCCTTTGAAGTTGTTCATCCGTAACGCGGCTGCGCGCGCCAAACTTGGCTTGTACTACGTAGCGCCACAAAAGAGAGGTTTTGATGAATTGCTCAAATGCGGTTCTATCGATACCCAGTTTGGCTAATTCTTTTACAAATCTAACAGCATTCAAGTTCGCTCGTGCCGCAAATTCCTCAATTCCAGCTTGCAGTTCCGCCTCTGTAATAACGATAGACTGCTCGGCGGCAGCCGACCGCTTGAGACTATCTTCGATAAGTTGCGTTCGCGCTACAGACTTTGGGTTGCCAGGCACGTTCAAGACCTGAAGCAGCCGCGCCCTTTGGGTTATTTGATAATGCGTAATAATCTCTCCATCGACCACAATTGCTGGCGAAAACGGATTGTTTGCTGATACTTTTTGCGGCGAAAAACTTACAGCAGCAAAAAACGTGAGAATGATTAATAGCAGGTTGTTCATATCTTAAATTCCACAATTTGACCGGTCGGAAAGGCTTCTGCCGCCTGTGCTAAACCCTTTTAATCCGATCGTCATTTCAAATCTTGTTGATGGCGGCGATGAGCCGATATCTGTGAACCGGCGATGCACCGCGAAATCAAAGCTGGCACATTCGTTATTATAGGAAAAATTGATTCCGGCAGTGGCGGTTCTTTCCGCCACTAGATCGTAACGCATCGTATTTGCAATCACCCAGTTTGAATTGGCTTTAAAGTTGGAAGACACGGTCCATTCCGAAAGGTTTTTATTGGTATCATCATCTAAAGCCTTGGGCATCATGACATATCCTGCGGCAAGCTCAAATCGTTTTGAACGCAGGCTGACCAAGCCCTCGGCATGTGATGAGCGACCATTTGGAGTTAGCAAGGTCCGGCCTAAAACCGACAACCCGCCTTGCGTTTCAATTTCGGCGCCGATCAAAAGGTCTGATGTTTGCGATTGCAATCCTGAGCTTTCTGAAAAATCAGGCTCGCTCTTCTCGCGATAGATTTGTCCAATAGCGGCAGATAATTTGGCATTGTAGTGGGTTTGCGATGCAAATTTAAGACCTGTTGCCGCCCTCAAACCAACCTCCCGGCGGTCTGGCGCTGGAAAACGGGACAGTTCAAACAGATTTGCCTCATCGAATTCTGCATAAAGGCTTTCTTCATTTGGCAAAGAAAAATCTCTTTGTGAGGCATATTCAAATTGCACAACCGGCTCAATCATTATGCGCCGGTTTGAGCTATTTTTGGCCAGTAAGGGCCAAGCCAATGATATGGCGCCTGCCCCCGAAAAAGCAGATTGAGTCCGGCTATAATTCGCGTCTTGCGCAATCACAAATAGATCAGTGAAAGCCTGGGCCTTAAGGCCAATTTGTGCACCATTTGAAAACCTGTAAAGATCCCCCCATTGCAAGGTGCCATTCACACGGCTTAGATCGCGCCCGATCTCGTTGATATTAGATTGACGGTGACTGCCATGGATATCTAAGCCGATCTTAACATCTCCACCAATAAAAGGTTTTGCAAACCGATGTTCAAATTTGTTACTGGCCACGAAAGAAGGAGCGGTTCGATTGCCTCCATAAAGAGAGGTATAATGGCGTATGCTCACGTCATTATACTGACGTCGGGTTGTTTGACTCAGCCGTAGGTTGGATTCGAGAAGGTCCTTCTCTACATATTCGTAATCTCCTAAATAACTGAAATCGCTTACGGTTTCTACTTTGTATTTTAAAGTATACTGCGATGGAAGTTCAGCGCTGCCATTTGCAAACATGTATCCGCGCCATTTGTCTTGGGTTAACCCATCATTAGAAATCGTGCCTGACGCTTGAAAATCGCCCGCAGCGTAGGCTTGACGATAATCCACTTCGATTGTTTTGGTCACAGGTGACGCATAAGGTGTTAAGGTTACATCGCGGCTTTCGCCAATAGGTATGAAATAAGGCAATTTAAGGCCGTAACCAAGCCGCGTTGTTGTTTGACTTCGCGGAACAAGAAAGCCTTGCATGCGTTTCACGCCAGGATCTGGAAGGCGTAAATATGGCGTGTAAAAGACCGGAAAATCAAAGACATGCAACGTAGCATTTTCAAAGAAGACTTGCCGTTTCACGTTGTCATGGCGCATCGTTTTCGCGCGTATTTGCCATAGGGGCGGGTTTTGATTGCAGCTGTAACAAGAGGTTGCCCGGACCTTGTTCAGTTGCATGAAGCGCGCCTGCGAGCGTTCTAGCGACTTTGCATTAATGCGAAGCTGTTGCTTCAAAACAAGCCTTGCAGCTTGGAACAGGCCAGCCTTTAAATCGCCATCTATATTCGCCGTTTTGGCTTTTATTTCGTTGCCATCAGTATCTAGAAACTGGATCGGCCCTGTTATTTCTAATTTATTAAGTGCCTTGTCGTATATAATCTGATTGGCGGTCAATATCCTATCTTGATGCGAAACATAAACCGACCCGCTGGCCACCAAACGCTGGTCTTCGTCAATAAACAGCTGATCAGCGATCAATGTTGCTGGCCCGCTTGCGGCAAGACATTGACTTGCTAAAAAGAGGCTAAAGCTTAAAGCTTTTAGGAGCACGTGCGCTATCAGGGTTTTCACGCAGCATCCTCCATCTGCAACATCAACCCAAAGGCAAGCGCAAGGGCTGCAATGGGCGGCGACCAGGCCGATAAAAAAATTGGCAATTGTCCATTTTCACCCAATATCTGAACAAAATTACGAATGAAATGCAGCCCAAAGCCTAGCAATATGGCGCTTAAAATTGACAATCCAGTGCCACCAAGGCGAGCAGGTCGCATTGTAAAGGCGGCGGCTACCATCGTTAGAGCCATTAAAAATAACGGGCGCGCCAATTCTGATTGGAACCAAAGCTGATGTCTGCGGGCGGAAAACCCTGCAGCCTTTAATTGGGCAACAGTTTCAGGCAATTTCCATAAAGATACGGAACCCGGCTTGCCAAATCGATCGCGAATTTGATCTTGTGTGAGAGTGGATGGAAGTTCGAGCTTTTTAGAGAACTGCGCAGTTTCCTCTGGATTGCTACCCGGCAACAGCAACCAGGTTTTTGCCTCTTTAAGCTCCCATTTGCCAATTTGTAATGAGGCTGTTTTTGCCTCTATGCGCTTATTTAAGCCGCCATCTTTAGTGTAGTTTAATAAGCTAACATCATAAAGCTTCGTGCCGTCAAAGTTAGTACGCTCGGCGTGAATAACAGTTTGCCCGGCGCTATCGCCCTGACGCAGCCATAGACCTTCTCTACCGATAGAAAATACCGATCGACCTCCGCTGTCAAATTCTTCTCTCAAATCTATATAATATTTCGACGTGGATGCCACGATTGGATTGAATAGCCCAATGATTATGAGCCCCAACAGGCCTGCTATTAAAATCGGTCCAGCGAGTGTTGTGAGGCTGGATTGGCCCGCGCCCCGAGCAATGATAAACTCGCTCGATTTGTTCAAATTTGCGAAAAGCAAAACGGCAGAAATAATCATGATTAAAGGCAGGATTTGATATATTGATTTGGGGGTATTCAGAGTGGCCAGAAGAAGAACATTTCGAAAGGAAACGCTATCATCAAGCCAGCGCATTTGATTTACCAGATCGATCAGCAACATGAATACAAAGAATACCGCAAAAACTGCGCTAAAAGACTTTAAAAACCTACTCGAGAAATAATAGTGAAGCGTCATGAGGGAACCTGATCAGTCAAATCTACGCTGCGTTTAAACGGTTTGGCTGCGAAGGTTAGTAAACCATAACTCATCATCCCTCCAACCAACGTCGGGGCATAAATAAGGGGCCAATAAGACGGATTGCTGCGCAGCAGATCTCCCAATGCGCTTTCGGTAAGCTTGATCAAAATCAACAATAAAATCGCCAGTAAAATTTGTGGGCCAGATCCAAACCGGCTAAAGCTTGCCAGAAGAAGGCTCGCGAAACCGATAAAGGCCGCAACGATGCATAAAAGCGCCTCTTGAATACGGTTGTGTACTTCTTTGTGTAAGCGCTCCAAAGGTGTTTTGGTTTCTTGCAGAATGAGGGATTGTTCAACAATCATCTCATAGCTCGAAATGGAACTTAAACCTCGTTTTAAAACTTTTTGGGTTCCGACAAGATTGCTTACATCATAGGATAAATCTGAAAATAAAGTTGTTGAAAGTGCATTCGTATCCTGCTGGTATCTCTGCGCCAGCCCGTTGACCATGATCAACATGCTGCGCTCACCCTCGCGCAGCAGATAGGCCGTCTCTGCGCTGTAAACAATATTTGTGGTCTCACTGCGGTGATCTGCAAGCAGGACATCCTTTAATTCACCAGTCGATGTTATTTCCCGGATGTAGAAGGTTATTCCCGGGCTGGGATGTAAGAAAACACCCTCTCTCAACAGCCGCGCCGAAATACTGCCCGCAATTTCTTGCTCCCGTTGTTTCAAATGCGCATTGCTAACCGGAACGATAAAATGGGTTAAAACTGACATAAAGAGCGCAACGATCAGCCCAAATGCCATAACAGGCCGCATCAAACGCCACGGGCTAAAACCAGTTGCCTGCACAACGGTTAATTCGCTTTCACTGCTGAGCCGATTGGCAACAAAAACCATCGACGCAAAGGCGGACATAGGCAGTATCATGGCAATCACTTTTGGGATTGCTAACAGCGAAAACTCTAAAAAAACCTGCGCGGAATGACCGCCGGATATCAAACGGTCAAACAGAATGACCGCCGTATTAACCCAATAAACCAGGACCAACACCAATGAGAAAAATCCGAATACGACCAAAAATTGGAAAAACAAATAACGGTCAAAGCGTGACACTTAAATCCCCAGTGGCGTTCTACGATCAAACATGGTTTACCTCAAAGTGATCGCGGGGAAAACTGTTAACTATGCAGATAGGCCTGGAAAACGATTTTATCTTGTAAATTCTGAGGAGATCTTCATGCCGCCTTATGGAAATTTTAGTTTTGAAAGTACTGCCTGGGATGAAATCGCAGATTACACCGACCATTTGGTCCTAACGGTAACGCGTGAGGGAGGCCTTTCGACTATGGCGCGGCGCGTCAACGCGATGTCAAAGGGCGCCATCAAGCGCGCCGTTGAACATCAAAGCTTTCAAGGCTGCAAGGCTGCGGATGTGATTACGCTCTCGTATCCAAGCGGTTTAAAGGCAACAGCGATCCAGCTTGTTGTTTTAGAACGTGGCGAGAAACCAGAGATTGTGCGCAAAGCCGGCGTCGCATTGGCAAAACGTTTATCGGGGAAATCAGCTGTGATTTTACTCGGGGCTTTACGCCATTCTGAGCAATTTTGCTTAGGGTTGGCCCTAAGGAGTTATAAATTCCAAAATTATAAGTCTGCAGCGCAGGATAAAGGCCCAGATTATCGCGTTATGCATGATAAGTTGAGCAATTTGCGCTCCGATTTTGAAACCGCACTTTCGATTGCCGACGGGGTATGTCTGACGCGTGATCTTGTCTCCATGCCCGCGAATATTTTAACAACCGAAACATTCGCCGATCATTTGCTGTCATTAGCAGAGCATGGCTTGAAAGTTGAGATTTTGGATGAAGATCACCTGAAAGAGCTTGGGATGGGTGCCCTTTTAAGCGTTGGGCAGGGGTCAAAAAGCCCATCGAAATTGGTGATTTTAGAGTGGCAGGGGGCCGAAGACGCCGCAGCGCCGTTGGCCTTGGCTGGCAAAGGTGTCGTGTTTGACACCGGCGGCATATCTATGAAACCGGCTGCTGGCATGGAAGAAATGACCATGGATATGGGCGGTGCAGGCGTGGTTGCGGGTACGATGTTGGCCCTGGCAAAGCGCAAGGCGAAGGCCAATGTGGTTGGCTTGGTTGGTTTGGTGGAAAACATGCCTTCGGGCGAGGCAATGCGGCCTGGTGATGTTGTGACCTCCCTCAAGGGTGACACGATTGAAGTGTTGAACACGGATGCCGAAGGCCGTTTGGTGCTGTGTGACGTGATGTGGTATGCGCAGGATCGTTTCAAGCCCTGCGCGATGATTGATCTTGCCACTCTGACAGGGGCGATCATCGTCGGGTTGGGCCATGAAAATGCCGGTGTTTTTTCCAACGATGATCAGTTTTGCTCAACCTTACTGGGGGCCGCAGGGCGCGAACAAGAAGGCGCTTGGAGGATGCCGCTGTCGCCAGCCTATGATAAATTGTTAAAATCGCCCATAGCCGACATGAAAAATATTGGCGGGCGGGCCGCTGGCTCGATCACCGCTGCGCAGTTTTTGCAGCGCTTTGTAAAAGACGATTTACCTTGGGCGCATATTGATATTGCCGGAGTGGCGAAGGTTAAGTCGGACACCGCGCATTCTGGCGCTGGAGCGACCGGTTGGGGTGTCATGACGCTGAATCGTTTGGTGCAAGAGATGCTTGAAACAGGATAAACTATGGGGGCTGTATATTTTTATCATCTCACGCAGCATCCCCTTGAAACGACGCTGCCGGTTTTGCTGCAAAAGGCCGTTGCGGCGGGTTGGCGCACAGAGGTGCGGGGCACTGATGCTGTCAGAATGGCATGGTTAGGGGAAAGGCTTTGGGTGCAGCAAATCGATGGGTTTTTGCCACATGCGTTGGAAAGCGAAGCGGAGGCAAGCGAAAGCCCAGTCGTGCTCAGCACCGAACCCGTTGATAATGTCCGCTGTAAAATGATCGTAGATGGCGCTTTGGTGAGCGCGGCAGAGGTGCAGGCTTGCGAGCGCGTCTGTGTCTTATTTGATGGTCATAACCCGGATGCCACTCAAGCGGCGCGAGATCTTTGGAAAACTCTGACACAATCTGGTTGTTCCGCGCAATATTGGTCGGAAGAATCCGGAAAATGGACTAAAAAGGCAGAAGCTTAACGCCAGATTGAAATGTGCTCTTGGGTGATTTCCAGGCGTGAAAATTTGCTCAGATAGCTCATGCCCAATAATGACACTGGTAGCTTTCCGGCATTGACATAAGCGGCGATGTTACGATCCACATGCCTTTCCAGCGCAACCGTGGCCAAGCGCACCGGGGCCAATTTCACTTCTCCATTGGCGGTATTCGCGCTGTCCCAAAACGCCAATTTGTTAGGATCAAACCCCAGTTTTTGTGCATCTTTTTGACTGAGAATAACGGTTGTGGCCCCGGTATCGATTAAAAAAGGGATCTCTATGCCATTGACGTTTAAAGTCACATGAAAATGGCCATCCGCCTGTTTCGGAATAAGAATCGCGCCGTCTTGCAGCAACAGTTTTTTTGCAGGTGCGCTGTTTTTGCGGATATCGCTCCAAAGCGCGGCCGCAAAAGCCACCCCGGCTATTATCAAAAGCCATGTTGCCAATTGACGGAGCGTTTTCCAAAGGCCTGTGCGAGACATCAGGACCGACCCGATCAAAACGGCCGTAAGCAACGTTAAATATGTGAGATGGGCATAATCGATATTTGGCACGGCGCTACTTTTGAAAAATTTCACTCAACACAGGCGATAACCCTTCCAAGATAAACTGAACGGCCAAGGCGGCAAGCAGCATTCCAAGCAATCTGGTGACAACTTCGGTTCCGGTGTCGCCCAGGGCTTTTTCAATCATAGGCGCGGTTAAAAAGCATAGAAACACCAAGATGATGACGGCCAGCATTACCAAGCTAAGCGTGATCGTTCCGGCAATATCGGGATGCGTTGATGAAAGTAAAATCATCGTGGTAATTGCGCCTGGCCCCGCGATTAAAGGAATGGCAAGGGGGAATACCGAAGGATCATTTTCTGCCGGTTCAGCATCGCTTTGCGCTGCGCGGCGCTTGCGTCGCCCCGTGAACAACATATCAAGCGCCGTAAGAAACAACAGCACACCGCCTGAAATCCGAAACGCCGGTAACGAAATGCCCAGAAAGGTTAACACCGACTCACCAAATAGGCAGAAAATCAACAGAATGACCGCCCCGATCACTGTTGCTCGCAACGCAATGGCTCGCCGCGCCGCAATGGTTTCGCCATTGGTCAAGCTTACAAACACCGGGGTTAATCCGATCGGATCAATGATGACGAAGAGTGTTACGAAAGATGTGATAAAAAGCGTGGTGCTGAAATCAAACAAAATTTTATATCCTTTTAAACATGCATCGTTCAAACCGGCTTTGCGATGGCTCTCTTTAAGCGCTGTAGATGCCGCAATTGCTTCTTGCAAAGGGCGATTGGCGTAAAATCGGCCAGCCTGTAAAACTAATGGTTTTCGGCTGATTCCAGTTTTTCTTGGGCCGCCAACCAAAGCGCTTCGGCGCGTTCAAGCGCCTCCATGACTTCGGCGTATTTTTTGTTCCAAGTTGCCAATTCGCCAATTCGAGTATCGTCATAAAGCGCAGAATCGGCAAGTTTTATTGCCAATTTATCGCGCATTTCATTTAACTTTTCCAGCCGCGCCTCGGATTTGCGAACATCGCTGCGCAGCGAAAGTATTTTTTCGCGGCTTGCCGGTTTAGGACGCTCGGCCTTGCTTGGGGTTTTCTTAGATGGCTTATCCGCGCTGAGCAATTGTTTGCGATAGCTTTCCAGATCTTCTTCATAGGGCGTTACGCGGCCGTTATTCACAAGCCATAACCGGTCCGCCACCAATTCCAAAAGATGCATATCATGGCTTACTAAAATCACGGCTCCAGAATAGGCGGTCAGGGCCTCAACCAAAGCTTCCCGGCTTTCGATATCCAAGTGGTTGGTCGGTTCATCAAGGATCAAAAGATGTGGGGCGTCAATCGTCGCTAACAATAAAGACAGTCGCGCCTTTTGCCCGCCGGATAATCGGCCAACAAGCGTTTCTGCTTGTTCTGCGCCAATCCCAAAGCCACCCAATATTGCGCGCAGCTGCGCCGGTGTTTTAGAGGGCCGCAGGCGTCGCACGTGATCAATCGGTGTTTCATCAACATAAAGTTCATCGACTTGATGTTGGGCGAAATAGCCGATGCGTAATTTTGAGGATTGAACCAGCTGTCCCGCCAAAGGCTTCAAGCGCCCCGAAATCAATTTGGCCAGCGTTGATTTTCCCTGACCGTTTTGGCCCAAAAGCGCAATGCGATCATCTTGATCAATACGCAAATCCAATCGGGATAAAACGGTGGTTTCGCCATATCCGGCGATACCGTTTTCAATCCTTAGGATTGGCGGCGATAGCTCTTCGGGCGTGGGAAAACTAAAGCGGCGCAACGCCGCTTCTTGCGGGCGCGTGATTGGCTCTAACCGAGCGATGGCTTTGAGGCGTGATTGTGCCTGGCGGGCTTTATCGGCCTTATAGCGAAACCGATCCACATAGGATTGCAAATGCGCACGGCGGGTTTCTTGTTTTTTGGCTTCGGATTCTGCGGCGGCCAAGCGCGCGGCTCGGGTCTTTGCGAAAGTGTCATATCCGCCGCCATAAAGTTGCAGTTTTTTGTCCTCTAAATGTAAAATCGTGCTGACTGATCGGTTTAATAGGCCGCGATCATGGCTTACGATTAAAACTGTATGGGGGTATTTGAGGAGGTAGTTTTCAAGCCAAAGCGCGCCTTCCAAATCCAGATAGTTTGTTGGTTCATCCAAAAGCAGCACGTCGGGTTGTGAAAACAAAACCGCCGCCAAGGCCACGCGCATCCGCCAGCCCCCTGAAAAAGCGCTGCACGGCATCTGCTGTTTTTCGGAATCAAAGCCCAGCCCACGCAAAATACTGCTTGCACGTGCCTCAGCCGACCATGCATCGATATCCGCCAGACGGGTTTGGATATCGCTGATCCGGGCCGCATCGGTGGCCCGCTCAGATTCTTTCAGCAAATTGGCCCGTTCAAGATCTGCGGCTAAAACCGTATCGATCAGAGAAACCTCATTTCCGGGTACTTCTTGAGCGACGCCGCCAATTTTGGCTTGGCGGGGCAAGGTGATGCTGCCCCCCTCTAATCCCAATTCGCCACGGATCAAACGAAACAACGTGGTTTTACCCGTGCCATTTCGCCCCACAACGCCCACTTTATGCCCTGCCGGAATAATTGCCGTTGCGTTTTCGAGCAAAAGCCGGCCTTCCACGGAATAGCTGATATCGTTAATTTTCAACATGCGCGTGGCTTAGCAGGCAGCTTTATGAGACACCAGTTGCAAATCGCAAGATAAAAGCAAATCGAAAGCTTTTTTAAACCAGCCGTCTTTGTTGTGATGTTTTTCCAAAAGCGGCTTTTCAAAAGCGCGACGTCATGTTAGGGCGCTAGCGTTTTCATGGCGGTGGGCAAGGGGTCTGCCGCTTTGGTAAAAAGGATAATCTAACATGGCTCTCGAGCGTACTTTCAGCATCATCAAACCCGATGCAACCCGTCGGAACTTAACCGGCAAAATCAATGCAAAATTTGAAGAGGCAGGTTTGCGTGTTGTTGCGCAAAAACGCATTCATATGACAAAAGCCCAAGCTGGTGTGTTTTATGGCGTGCATGCAGAGCGCCCGTTTTATGATGAGCTTTGTGAGTTCATGTCCTCCGAGCCCGTCATTGTACAGGTTCTGGAAGGCGAGGGCGCAATTGCAAAAAATCGCGAAGTGATGGGCGCAACCAACCCAGCCGATGCAGCTGCCGGTACGATCCGCGCAGAATTTGCAGAATCTGTGGGCGAAAACTCAGTTCATGGTTCTGACGCACCGGAAACAGCTGCAGAAGAAATCGCATATTTCTTTTCCGGTATCGAGCTGGTTGGCTAAACCACTTTAAGGCATATTGGGGTAGAGGCTGCGCTTTTGTGAGCAATATGCGTTTACCCTATCAAAAGGGTTGAATCTTCAACCCTTTTTTTTACGAATCTTTTAGTTTTGCGTAGATAATTTTTTGAAAATTACATTCAAAAACAATATTTTAAATTCTTTAATAAAAGTAAGTGATGTTTTTGAGGAAAGCAAATTGCGTGCAAGGGTTTGTTTTTCTGCTGCAGGGCAAACGTTCTTGGGGCGGTTTTGCAACCCTATGGCCAAAGCCAATGGCCAAAGCGAAATAACCCATGAAATACGGGAGACATCCGTTGTTGAAAAGCCGGTGATACCGCTCATCTTCGCCTAAGGCGTGAATGGTTTTGCGTTATAAATGCCAATAGCGTGCACAGCCGCTTCGATTTTGCCTCAAGTTTCTGAAAGAATAAACGGCATCATTCATTTTGATGCGAGGTTGGTTGCAAAGTCGCAGAGGCTTTCAAGCGCTTTGCTGAACAGTGCATCTTCAACGGTCATGGCAACGCGGATATGCCCTGCAGCGGCTGCGCCAAAGCTTTCTCCGGGCATAACGGCAATTTTGCGCTGTTCAAGAAGCGCGTTTGCAAAAGCTTCGCCGTTAAGGCCTGTACTGCGAATATCCAGCATAAGATACATGGCTCCTTGCGGCGGAATGACGTTTATTTGCGGAAACTCTTTCAAGATCTCAAGCGCGAGTTTTCGGCGGCGCTCAAATGGCGCTGAAACAGAGATAAATGCGCTGGACCCCAAATGTAATGCATATTCAGCGGCGTCTTGAATAAAGCCGACCACGCCGTAATTGCTGACCGTGGCCAGATCGCTGAGCTTGGCAATAATATCTTCTGGACCGATCACCCAACCAATCCGGCTACCCGTCATTGCATGGCTTTTTGACATTGACCCCACGATCAAGCTGCGCTCTTTCATGCCTGGTAGTGACCTCGGCGTGATATGGCGCCCAGACCAAACTTGCGACGCATAGACTTCATCAGAAATCAGCCATAAATCATGTTCCCGACAGGTATCCGCGATTATCTCAAGCGTTTCTTGGCCGTACACAACGCCCGTTGGATTGTTTGGAGAGTTGATAAGCAAGGATGCAGCGCCTTGAGCTGCCGCGTTTAAACTGGCCCCGTTTGGTTGAAATCCGTCACTCGCCTTGGCGGCAATTGCAACGGGATTAAGGCTGAGCGCGCGCAGCATCCCTGGATAGGTGGTGTAATAAGGATCTATATAAAGCGCTTTGTCATGTGGGTCGCAGGCCGCCAGATGCGCTGCGAATAAAGCGGCCTGAGCGCCGGGGGTGATCAGAACATTTTCGGCGCTTGTTGGCACTTGAGCTTGCGTTTGATGGTGGGCCGCTACGATCTCGCGCAATCCTTGCGTTCCGGGCACCGGTGCATATCCAGTATGCCCATCGTTTGCCGAGCGCTGCATGGCTTGTAAAATATCTGGCGCGGTTTTTATATCATGTTCGCCGATCGTCAGCTCAATCACAGACTGGCCTTGGGCAATCATTTCGCGGGCTTTCATAAAAACCCCCCATCCATCTGACAGGCCTTCGGGCACGATATTGCGAATACGTTGTGATGGCAGCACAGGCCAATTCCTTATCTTTTTATGAAGTTTAATTTTTTTGGGCTTTTTAGGCCGCAGCCTGCAGATAAACCTCAAATTACGGACAATCCATGGGCGCAATTCATCACGTTATTCGTGCAGAAATGTCAACCACCGCCAATTTTAGAACATTTCTTATGTTTCCAAGACCGCATGAAATTGCTAAGCCGCCTCGATAAAGAACTAATTGGCCGTAAATTCATGACAACGCTTTCACTGCATAACACCCTTGCTCGTGCCAAACAGCTTTTTGTGCCTTTGGATCCCAAAAATATACGGATCTATCTCTGTGGGCCAACAGTCTATGATCGGGCGCATTTGGGGAATGCACGCAATGTGATCATGTTTGATGTATTATTCCGGGTTTTGCGCAGATTATATGGGGAGGCGCATGTTACCTATGTGCGCAACTTTACGGATATTGATGATAAAATTAATGCCAAAGCCTCAGAAACAGGACGCTCGATCGCGCAGATCACGCAAGAAACCACGGCTTGGTACCTGCAAGATATGGCCGATTTGGGGAATCTAGATCCGACGCATATGCCGCGCGCCACGGCTTATGTGCCACAAATGATCCAAATGATCGAAAATCTGATCAACGCAGAACACGCCTATGCCGCCGATGGTCACGTTTTATTTGCCGTTGACAGTTATGCAGATTATGGGCGGCTTTCGGGGCGCACGATTGATGATATGCTTGCAGGAGCGCGCGTCGAAGTGGCGCCCTATAAGCGCAATCCGATGGATTTCGTGCTTTGGAAACCCTCGAGCGGGGATCAGCCCGGATGGCAAAGCCCTTGGGGATTTGGTCGGCCGGGATGGCATATTGAATGTTCGGCCATGTCGCTTGATCTCTTGGGTGAAAGCTTTGATATCCATGGCGGCGGCAATGATTTAACCTTTCCCCACCATGAGAATGAAATTGCACAAAGCTGCTGCGCGCATCCAAAAAGCCAGTTCGCGCAGGTTTGGCTGCACAATGAAATGCTGCAAGTTGACGGTAAGAAAATGTCAAAATCCTTGGGCAATTTCTTTACGGTACGGGATTTGATTGAGCAGGGATTTGCCGGAGAGGTGATCCGCTTTGTGTTTCTCTCAACGCATTATGGCAAGCCCATGGACTGGACCAAAGAGCGCGCGCAAGACGCCGAGAAAACGCTGCGTAAATGGCGCAAACTCACCGCGGGCGTTGCGGCGGCAAAGACTGTGCCCGCCTGCGTGTTGGATCCGCTTTGTGATGATCTTAACACGGCCGGCGCGATTGCGGGCTTGCACAGCTTGCTGGCGCAGGAAGATTTGTCTGGATTGAAAGCAGGGGCTCAAATGTTGGGCCTTCTTGGGCCAGCAATGGGCGCTTGGGCGCAAGCCGTTGATCTGTCACAATTTGAAACCTTGCTTGAGGCAACGCGTGCCCAAGCAATGCAGGATAAAGACTTTGCAGAACTTGATCGGTTGAAATTAGCCCTACAAAACGCGGGGGTCGAAGTGCGGATGAGCAAAACGGGTATCGAACTCTTGGCGGGGCCGGGGTTTGACCCAAAGCGCCTAGATACGCTTTTGTAATGGCTTCCTATCCGCGTCACTTGGCTGTAGCCTAGACGCAAAGCGTATCAAGATATAAAAATTCGGGGCATCGGCTTGACGACTGAAAAACTATACATTTACGACACGACGCTGCGCGATGGGCAACAAACCCAAGGGGTTCAATTTTCCACCGATGAAAAGGTAATGATTGCGCGGGCGCTTGACGATCTGGGGGTGGATTATATTGAAGGGGGCTGGCCCGGCGCCAATCCAACCGATAATGCGTTTTTCGCCGCTTTGCCAAAGACAAAGGCCACCATAACGGCCTTTGGGATGACCAAACGGGCCGGTCGCTCTGCTGAAAACGATGATGTTTTGGCGGCGGTCTTAAATGCGGGCACTTCAAGCGTTTGCTTGGTGGGCAAAACCCATGATTTTCATGTAGAGACGGCGCTGGGTATTTCGCTTGCAGAAAATATAGATGCGATCCGCCTATCGATTGCCCATATTGTGGCGCAAGGGCGCGAAGCGATATTTGACGCCGAGCATTTTTTCGATGGCTATAAATCCAATCCAGCCTTCGCGCTGGAAAGTCTAAAAGCGGCCTTGGGGGCAGGCGCACGCTGGCTTGTTCTATGTGATACAAATGGCGGCGCTTTGCCCCGTGAGATTTATGAAATAGTATCAGAAGTGATTGCATCGGGAATACCTGGAAAAAATTTGGGTATTCACACGCATAATGACACCGAAAATGCCGTGGCGAACACTTTGATGGCTGTCGATGCGGGTGTGCGGCATATCCAAGGCACGTTAAATGGCTTGGGTGAGCGTTGCGGCAACGCAAATCTAACCTCTTTAATTCCCACGCTTCTCCTAAAAGAGCCTTATGCGGGTCGGTTTGAAACCGGTGTGTCCCCTCATTCTTTAACCGGCCTTACCCGGCTTTCCGGTTTGCTGGATGATATTTTAAATCGTGTGCCTGCGCGCCAAGCCGCCTATGTTGGTGGATCGGCTTTTGCGCATAAGGCAGGCTTGCATGCCAGTGCTATCCTGAAAGATCCCACCACCTATGAGCATGTTGATCCAAGCGTTGTGGGCAATGCGCGCCTTATTCCAATGTCCAATCAGGCTGGCCAGTCAAACCTACGCAAACGTTTGAAAGAGGCGGGGTTAAGCGTCGCGAAGGATAATCCTGCCTTGGGGAGAATTCTCGAGGTAATCAAGCAGCGAGAGGCTTTGGGCTATTCCTATGATACGGCGCAGGCCAGTTTTGAATTGCTCGCGCGAAAAGAGCTGGATCAATTGCCAAGGTTTTTTGAGGTAAAGCGCTACCGCGTTTCGGTTGAGCGCCGCAAAAACAAATATAATGAGATGGTAAGCCTGTCCGAAGCCGTGGTTGTGGTGAAGGTTGGAGATGAAAAGAAACTTTCGGTAAGTGAATCTTTGGATGAGACCGGTTCGGATCGCGGGCCAGTAAATGCCCTTGCCAAAGCTTTGGCGAAAGATTTGGGCGCCTATCAAAGCATGATCGATGATGTGCGGCTGGTTGATTTTAAGGTCAGAATTACTCAAGGGGGCACCGAAGCCGTGACGCGCGTTGTGATCGATAGCGAAGACAGCCAAGGGCGGCGTTGGGCCACGGTGGGCGTATCCGCCAATATTGTGGATGCAAGCTTTGAGGCGCTTATCGAAGCCTTTCAATGGAAATTGATCCGCGATACCGCGTCCGATCACGCAGGTGCATAAACCGGTGGCGGATATTTTAAACGATGATGTGATCGCCTGCGCGCGCCTATTGGAACGCGGTGACCCCGAGCGTTTTCGCGCTGTTATGGCAACACCTTTAGAGGTGCGTAAAACATTATTTCCAATATTCGCCTTTAACCTTGAGGTAGCACGTGCCCCTTGGGTGACCAAAGAACCGCTGATTGCCGAAATGCGTTTACAGTGGTGGCAAGACGTGTTGAGTGAAATTTCAGATGGGCGCGCGGTGCGTCGGCATGAGGTTGCAACGCCGCTGGCCATCTCTCTCACCCCTGCCGCTGCTGAGGTTTTGAAGGCTGTGGTTGAGGCGCGTCGGCATGATATTTACCCCGATCCCTTTGCAACCAACGCAGATTTTCAGGCTTATATTCTTGCAACATCCGGATGTTTGATGAGGGTTGCAGCTCAGGCTCTTGGACCAGCGGATGATCAGGTTTTGGCCGATTTCGGCTATGCTGCGGGTGTTGCAAATTACTTAAAAGCATTGCCGGAACTGACCGAGGCAGGAAAAACACATATACCCGACACCAGCGAAGACGCAGTTCAATTGTTGGCGCATGAGGCCTTGCTAAAATTGCGCTCGGCGCGCAAAGCGCGCGGTAAAATTTCAAAAAAGGCTGGCTATGCCTTGCTCACAGGGTGGCAATCCGGCGCTGTGCTCGCCGCTTATGCCAGACGGTCCCCGGCAATTGCGTATGGCGGTGATCGGCGCGGCGTTCGACTGTCGGGTGTGCGCCTGCTCGGGCGCTCGTTACTACAGCGCTGGTAAGCATATCATTTGTAGTCTTTTGGTCTATTTGCTGTTTTCGTAAGGAAAAACAGTGCTAAAGCAGCAAGAAATAACAACGGCAACATCGCAAGGTTCACTGCGGCCCAGCCCTCTAAGGCCGAATTGCCGGAACAATTCATCAATCCGCCTGAGGTTAAAGAGGCCAAGGTCACACCAGCCCCCACAAAAAAATCATTCATTCCCTGTACCCGGCCGCGCTCATGCGGCTTATGGCTTTCAGATAAAAGCGTTGTGGCGCCAATGAAGCTGAAATTCCAACCCAGCCCTACCATAATCAGCGCGGCAAAGAAGTTGCCCAAATCTATGCCCTCAAGCGCGCACAGCCCGGCAATTGCCAGCATAACAAGTCCTATCGCCAAAATTCTGCGCGCGCCAAATCTCACAATCAAATGGCCCGTAAAAAAAGAGGGTACAAACATCGCCAATACATGGGCCGAAACAATATCGGCAACATCTGAGGTGCTAAAACCGCAACCGATCACCGCCAAAGGCGTTGAGGTCATAACCAGGTTCATCATTGAATAAGCAATCATAGCGCAAAGGATGGATGCAAAAATCTGCCGGCTTTTCAGCAGGTCAAGCCTATTGCGCGGCCTTTCTTCGCCCTGTTCAGTGACCAAATAATCTGTATTGCGAAACGCAAAAAAGATAAGTGAGCCGATCAGGTTTAGGGCCACTATGACCAGATAGGACATAAGAAAGGGAACGGAAAAAAAGGTATCGGTTAACTTTACCAATTGAGGGCCGATAATCGCTGCAATCAAACCACTGGCCATCACGTAGGACACTGCTTTTGGCCGAAAACTTTCCGAAGCTGTATCGATCGCTGCAAATCTATAAAAGCCTTGGCTTGCCATGAACACACCCGTGCAAAGGCTGGCCAGTAAAAACCAACCAAAAGATTGAACATAAAGCCCATAGGCGGCAATAAGCCCCCCCAGGGCTCCAAAAAAAGTTCCTAAGAAAAACCCTTTTTTGCGGCCGACCTTTTGCATTAAATTTGACAAAGGATCAGAGGCGAGCATTGCCCCCAAGACGATACAGGATATTGGCATCGTCGCGAAACAAATATTTTTCGCCAAAGACTGCCCAGCCAAACCTGCCATAATAAACACCATCGGCAATTGGTTTCCCAAGATTGCTTGTGCAAACACCAAGACAGTTAAATTGCGCCGCGCGAGTTTATCATCTGTTACAGT
>ENA-UZXB01005293-UZXB01005293.1-metagenome-genome-assembly--contig:-Day-2-1m-contig-5293_pt1 | contig 18179 bp, 32 predicted proteins | sample MGYA00260339_ERZ794899 | MGnify/ENA metagenome assembly ERZ794899 | reverse complement strand
TTTAAAGAGTTAATAGAAGGTCATGAGCCTGTAAAATTGACTAAAGATAGTGCTGGTTATGATGTGTTATCTTCTGAGACGATAAACATGGAAATGGGTAAATGTTACTATGTAGGCTTAGGCATTTGTCTAGAAGATTCTCCAAAAGATTACTATTTAGAGTTGCATCCAAGGTCAGGCTTCAGAGCTAGATCAGGGTGTGAGGGTATCGGTATAATTGATAGTGATTACAGGCAAGAGATAAAAATGATTCTTTATCCGAAAAATAACTATATTATCAAGAAGGGTGATCGTATTGGTCAATTAATCCCTAAGAAAATATATAATGTAATGGACTGCAATATCATTGGTAATATTCGCAATGGTGGTTTTGGTTCAACAGATTAGGCTGGATTGATCATCTAGTCTATGGGCGGCTCATCCCTTTCGTTCTTTCTTTTGAGTCGCCCTTTTTTTATTGCAAAAATATAAATAAGTTTTTATATTGAAAGAAAGAACACAACGAAAGGTTATAAGATGAGTATTGAATTATATGACAAAGGTTTAACTGATGGTAAAATGCAGGTCATTGAGTTTTACGCATTACCTAATATTGAATGGGTATTAAGGGAGATTGACCGAGGTGCAAGCCCTGAGTACATTAAAAAGTTATTAGAAGGTTTTAGAGAAAGTTATAAAGAAAGATTGAAAAATGAAGCTATTCCCTCTGAATGAGCAACCATACATAGACCTAATCAGATACGCTCCAATGGAGGACAGACTAGACTACTCTTTTCAATTTATTGATGAGGTAGTCTTATTATTTCAAAAATATGGAGATATGAAAAATAGCAGTGCTTTGGTTTCATTGATTAATTATGGTTTTAAATGTTGGAAGAAGATATGCAGGTATGAAATAGTTATTCATGTGGATGATGAGGGTTATGAGTATTTATTAGAAAAGCAAACCTATCCTGATTATCTGATGAATAGATTTTTGATGACTGCTGAGAATGAGTACGATTTTAACAATATGAAAATGTCAATCATGGGTATTTATAAGCATTTAAGGTTTAAATATAATGAGGTAGGTACTTTTAATGATTTTAAGGGATTAGATGCAAAGAATTAAATCAATAGTGATAACAAAAAAGAACGAGCAAAAAGAATTTAAGAACTTAAAAACTGCTGCAATATTTTTAAACAAATCTACCACAGATATAGAAACTGCTTCAAAGTATGATAAAAAACTCAAGGGATGGGATGTATCATTAAAATATATAGGCGGATGCGTTGAATGTGGTGCAGAAATACACAGGTTGGATACATTATGCCATAAATGTTACATAAAGGGCTTAGACTATGATCCAAACCAATCAGAGAGAAGTGAAATAGGATCACAAGTACAAAACTATGACCAAATTAGGATTTAAAATATTATTTACATTTTATTTGAAAGGGAAATGAAATGGAAGAGTATAACGATGTTACAGATAAAAGATTGAAGACAAAATACTTGCTAAACTTGGATGATTCGGATTTTATCAGGCTAAGTAGTAAAAAAGGTTTATTAGATAAAATTTTTAATTTAGTTGAGCTGACCATTAAGCAAAAAGAACAAATAGACAATTTAAGTGATCAGCTCACAAAAACAAGCAAAGCTAAAACAGAAGATAGGTTCAATGGTGTTCAAAAGCTAGATAAAGAGACTTTAGAAGTCATAGAGACTTACGAGACTATGAAGCAAGCAGCTAAAGAAAACAATATCCACAGAAACAAGCTATCAAAATATTTTTTTAATGGTGATAGTGAATGTGCTGGATTTAAGTGGAAAAAACTAGGTAAATGTAAAACCTGTCAGCATTGTGGCAAAGTTGATTTAGTAGATCAATTTGCTAAAAGATTTGTAAAAAATGGTGTTCAATACTATAAAAGCACCTGTTTAGATTGTTATTCAAAAGGTAAGCAATGATAAATAAATACACTAAAGACCTAGATAAGATCATAGAGACAATAAAACAAAGCTCTAAAGATGATTACAGGGAAGGATTAAAAACAGGGCTAGAAATAGCGAGAAACCTATATATAGCACATGAAAGGGAATAGATGCGATTATTAAAACTGATATTTATACTAATCCTTAGTCTAATTGGTTTTCCCTTTTGGCTTGTGGGTATATTATATGGAGAGTTTAGATTGAGTTTTAAGGTGGGTAAAATGACCATAGAAAAATTATATGATGAGGTTTTAGGGTGATAGCTGAGTATCTGAGATATACTAGAAAAGTAAGTATTGAAGAAATACACAAGATCTTTGATGATCTTGAAATATGGTTAAATTGTGAAAGGTGGGAGTAATGGATAGAATAAGCCCAAAACAAGAGAAGTTTTGCCAAGAATATACTAAAAGTGGTAATGCCTCAGAGAGTTACCGACTAGCAGGCTATGAAGGTAAGAACGTAAGACAACTAGCTAGTCAATTATTGACAAATATAGACGTGATCAAAAGGTTAGATGAACTAAAAAAACTAGGTGAGGAAGAGTTTAAGATAGATAAGGCTTTCTTAACTGAGAAATACCTAGAGATACATGATAAAGCTATGGAAGGGTCTATAAATGTCTCTAAGGGGGCTTTAGACTCACTTGCTAGAATGTGGGGTTTAAACGAAGCTGATAAGATTGATTTAACTTCTAAAGGCGATAAATTACAAAGTATTGATTACTCAGCTCTATCAGAAGAAGCTTTGAAAGAGATAGCAAATGCACCTAAGTCCTCAGACTAGAGCCAAAGTTGAGCTATATAAACGGCAGCAATTTGATGATCTAGGTTTATTACCAAAACAGGTAGAAGCCCTTAAAGAACTGCATCCGATGAATAAAGAGTGCAGGGTTCTGACTTATGGAGGCGGTGCTTTTGGTGGTAAATCGTGGCTCATTGGTTTTTGGCAAGTTATGAATGCTTTAGGCTATGAGGGTATTAAGCAATATATTGCAAGGAATGAACTAAAAAGGCTAATGAGTTCTACTTATGTGACCTTTCTCAAGGTTGCTGCATCGCTTGACTTGGTCGCTGATGTTCATTGGCGGTTAGATGGCAAATATAATGTAATCATATTCAAAAACGGATCTAGGATTGATTTACTAGATGTGTCTTATCAACCTAGAGACCCATTATACGAGAGATTCGGATCAACTGAATATACTTGTGGAGCTAATGAGGAGGCTGGGGAAATACATTTTGATGCTTTTGATATTTTATACACAAGAACAGGCAGACACCTAAACAAAGAACATAATTTTTATCCTAAAAATCTAAATACTGCGAACCCTAAAAAGAATTGGCTATATGATTATTTTTATAGACCTTGGAGGGATGGCGAGCTAGAAGAAGATTATAGATTCATCCAATCTTTACCAACTGATAATACTTTTGGTGATCCTCAGTATATTGAATCCTTAAAGAAAACTAAGGACAAGGTAAAAAGAGAAAGATTACTCTTTGGTAATTGGGATTATGAAGATGATCCATCTAAGCTAATGGATTATGATAAGATTTTAGATATGTGGACAAATAGTCATGTTCAAGGTGGCAAAAAGTATATTACTTCTGATATTGCAGGTCGTGGTTCTGACCATTTTAGAGTTTGGGTATGGGATGGATTCAAGGTGATCCATAGATACAACGAAGCAAAGAGTACAGGCAAAGGCATAATAGACAAGATAGAAGCATTAAAAACAAAGTATAGCGTTCCTAATTCTCAAATTGTTTATGATGGCGATGGTATTGGTGGTGGTTTATCTGGATTTATGGCAAATACACATGAATTTTTAAATGGTTCAAGCGCAAAATTAGGCAGGAATTACAAAAACCTTAAAAGTCAATGTGCTTTCATGTTAGCGGAAAAGGTGAATGATGCTGATATTTATATTTGCGATGGTGATCATACTGATAAAGCTGAGATAGTAGAGGAATTTGACCAACTAAAGAGGGCTAAGGTTGATTCAGATGCTAAACTAGAGATTATACCTAAAGAGGCTATGAAAGAACGATTAAACAGATCGCCTGATCATTTAGATAATGCTATTATGCGTATGTATTTTGAGCTATCAAGTGGGGTTAAAGCCTTCAATCCTAACTTTTTTTAATTTTTTAATAAAAATAGTTGTCAGTAAGTAATATTTTGTATATCTTTTGTATAACAAAGAAACGAAAGGCAACTAAAATGAAAACTCAAGCTCAAACAAACGAACTAAGAAACAAAAGAAAAATTGCTAACCTCAAAAATTCAATTGAGCAAGAGTTCAAATTAGCGTGTTTTTATATTAATAAGAAAGATTCAAAAAGAGCTGAAATTGCAAAATCTAACCACTTAGAAATGTGCATTAAGCTTAAATCATTGGTGAAATAATAGAAAAGGATCTTAATGAAAATACTAAATCTATATGCTTGTTTAGGTGGTAACCGATACAAGTGGAAAGAAGTAAAAGAAGATATTGAAGTGACTGCGGTTGAGCTTGATCCTGAAGCAGCTAGATTATATCAAGAAAGATTCCCTGATGATAAAGTTGTTGTAGGTGATGCTCATCAATACTTATTAGATCATTATAAAGAATTTGATTTTATTTGGAGTTCTCCTCCTTGCCCGACTCATAGCAGGGCGAGATTTTGGGCGATTGGGTCTAATGGTAAAAACCCTATTTATCCTGATATGAAGTTATATGAAGAAATAATATTTTTAGAACATCATTTTAAGGGTAAGTTTGTTGTGGAGAATGTAATACCATATTATGAGCCTATGTATAATCCTAAAAAACGCGGTAGGCATTTATATTGGACTAACTTTAATTTACCTATCAACTTGAATGACAGAAGATTTAATATTTCTCAAGCAAAAGACGAGCTTAACGGCTTATGTAAATTTCACAACTACGATTTTAAAAAATACAAAGGACAGCAAAAAGTAATGAAAATGGCGAGAAACCTAGTAGATTATGAAGCTGGTAGAACTATTTTTGAAACATTCTTAGGCATAGAAAACAATAAAACAGAACAATGTTCTTTATTTTAAGGAGAAATAATGATACTAAAAGCTTTAAGAATGACAAATGAGCTAATTGAGAAGGTACAAGCCCAAGCTAATAAAGAAGAAAGATCTTTTTCTAGTATGGTGAGGGTTTTGGTAGCTAGGGGCTTAAAGGATAGCGAATAGACTTGAAAAGATTTATATTTAACTTATAACTTTGCAAAGGTTTCAAGATGGCTAATGATAAAAACGCTAACTACAACTCACATCCCTATCAGACTAATTCATGGGTGAATGTAGCTTTAGAGCATAATAAATACCAATTTTTAAAAGATTCAAGATATGGCACAGGTGGCTATGAAAATGGTATGTACATAGTACCTCATAAGAGAGAAGATCAAAACACCTATGATCTGAGAAAATCAAAATCATATTTTAATAATCAATACAAGGCTATCCTTGATGCACACTATAAGCCCATTTTTAAGAATAAAGCGATTAGGACTATCTCAAAATCAACACCTGAGCAATATAGAGTTGTTTACAAGGTCTTTAAAGATGATGCAGATGGCAAAGGTAACTCAATCCAAAAGACCATGGAGCAAGCAGCAGGAAGTTGTAAGAACTTAGGAGCATCTTTTTTAGTTGTGAATAATGACACTGAGATAGATAGTACCATTGAGGATGTATTAGAGTCTAGGATGGGTGTACCTTATGCCTTTATTATTACCCCTGATATGGTCAGCCAATATACTACTGATTCATTTGGCAACTTGACCTCATTAGAATGGTATCAGCAGGATGGAGATAAGACTTTTGACAAATATGGTGATACAGGCGATGGAACTAATGGCTTTCCTGTTTCTCCTAATTCCATTGATTCCGATAATGATGTAATGATAGTTGGTGTGAATGTTGATTATTGGTATATCCGAGTCAATGGACAAGTTCAGATAGTAAGCGAAAATGCAATAGGTGTTTTACCTGTTGTTAGATTGGTAGAGGATGAGAATGCTAATATCATCCCTATGCCCTCACTTTATTCAGTAGCAAGGATTCAAAATAGAATCTTTAATCTTGATTCTATTATAACTGATGTATCGGATAATCAAGGCTTTAGCATTTTCACTATGCCTAGCCATCCTGATAGTGGGGTGGAGTTTGGGACTACTAAGGGTATCAGTTACCCTATGGAGTCAAGTAATAAGCCTGAATTTATAAGCCCTGATGCCTCACAACTAAAAACCTTGATAGACCTTGAAAGTTCTTTAGTAAATATGATGTATCAAGCAGGGGTAGTGAATCACCTCCAAAGGTTTCAACAATCGGCAGAATCTAAGGAAATAGACCGAGCTAGATTGAATGATTTGCTAGGTACTTTTAAAACTCAGATAGAAGAAGCAGAAGAAAAGCTAATGCAGATCTTTGGTCTATATGTGGGTTATGATTATGAGTATCAAGTCAGGTATTCTGATGACTTCGGTATTAGTACACTAAGCGAGCAGATAGATAGATTTTTATCAATAGATGCTACAAGAGTGACAAATGCAGTTTATACGCGAATGGAAAAGGATCTAGCAGATAGTCTTTTTGATTTTAAAGATGAGACTATGAAAGAGGAATTTTTAGACCAAATTGAGCTAGAGAGATCTTCCGTACAGAGAGCAAGCCAAATAGATAATCAATTCTAATTTTAAAGGAGGTTGAAAAATACCTCTTTTATTTGTTGAATTTATACAAATTAATTTATATCTTAATAACTACTAAAAACGAAAGGACACAAAATGGCAGCAAGAAAGACACAAAAACCCTTCATTCCTAGAGGCGAGACACCTATCAAGCTTTTATTTGACTATACAGATTACACAACTACTAAAGAGATAGCTGAGGCGGTAGGTGTAGCTCCTAACACGATAAGAAGATGGGATAATGAGGATGATTGGCGAGCTTGGGCTTTGCAAAAAATAGGCTTTGAAATAGTCTACGTTGGATTAGACGAGGAAGAGGAAGAGGTAGAATAATGACATTAGATCATTACAAAGAAGGAATAAAGCAAGGTCGCTTGATTGAAGTAGATATGCAAATATTAAATGCAGAACATGAGTTAAAACGATTGAAAAGTCTTAAGGCTGAACTAGAAGAAGATATAAGACTTTTGAAAGAGGTAGAATTATGAACATTGGGGAAGAGAATAGAATGGAAATAAACAAAATACACAATGAGAATTGCCTTGAAACAATGGCAAGAATGGAAGATAACTTTATTGATTTAACCGTTACTTCTCCACCTTATGACAATTTAAGAACTTACAATGGTTATAGTTTTGACTTTGAAAGTATAGCTAAAGAACTTTATAGAGTTACAAAAGATTGTGGTGTGGTTGTTTGGGTGGTTGGTGATGCTACAATAAAAGGAAGTGAAACGGGAACAAGCTTTAAGCAAGCATTATTTTTTAAAGAATGTGGGTTTAACTTGCACGATACAATGATTTACAAGAAAAAATCTTGTTATGCTCACGACCCAAGAAACAAAAGATATAAATCTTATTTTGAGTATATGTTTATTTTAAGTAAAGGTAAGCCGAAAACTTACAACGAAATAAAAGATGTACCAAATAAACACGCAGGCAAAGTGTTAAAAGGAACAGGAGGCAGGGATAAAAACGGAAATAAAAGAAAGTTAAAAGAAATGGTTATTTCTGATTTTCAAGCAAGACCTAATATTTGGGAGATTGCATCAAGTGGTAGAAGCAAACATCCTGCAATATTTCCCGAAAAACTTGCGAACGACCATATAATAAGTTGGAGTAATGAAGGTGATTTAGTTTATGATTGCTTTATGGGTAGTGGTACAACTGCAAAGATGGCTAAGCTCAATAATAGAAATTACATAGGTAGTGAGATAAGCGAAGAATACTGCAATATTGCAAATGAAAGACTATTGTAGTATTATGCACAACGGTTAGTATAAGGTTTCGTTGCTTGCCTTGAATTAGCAACTAACTTAATTAATAAAGATAAGATTATGAGTACAGAAAACAATAACGAAAAAGACACAAGCAATGAACTTTATACATTGTTATGTGCTGGCTTTCCTGCTGTTGGTAAAAGCCACATTTACAACCATTCTAAACTAAAAGTATTAGATAGTGATAGCAGTAAGTTTGATAAATCCTTTTTCCCACAAAACTACATTGAACACATAAAGGCAAATTTGGGTAAAGTTGATATTATATTGATTAGTAGTCACGATGTTGTGAGAGATGCACTTGTAAAAGAGGGATTAGACTTTACTTTAGTTTACCCGAATATTGACTTAAAGGGCGAATTTATAGAAAGGTACAAGCAACGAGGAAGTAATGAAGGCTTTATTAAACTGGTAAGTGATAACTGGACTGAATGGATAACTCAACTACAAAATCAGAATGGTTGTAAAAAGATTGAGTTAAACACAGGGCAATATTTAAGTGACGTAATAGCCTGCACATAACTATCTTATATGAAAACATTTATTACACATATACGAAAAGCCTATAATCAAAACAATAAAAGACTTAGAATGCCAAGTAAAGGAGGTAGAAGAATGAGTGAATCAATATACTACGGCAGGAAAATGAAATACTACTCACTACGCCAAAAGAAAATAGTCTTGGGTTGTGATACATGGATTATTATCAATGAGTATGAATCTGAGAAAGCAGTGATGCGTGCTTTTAACTCAATAAAACACAAAGAAGACTACCGAATAGTAGAAGTCACTGAGAAAGTAATAATTGAAGGAGTGGAGGCAGGGGAATGAAAACACTAACGCTTACAAGCGAATTTTTTAAAAACGAATGTGCAGAGTCGTTTTTGAAAGCGATTCAAGGGCAAGATTGCAAATATATAAGTAATCTTGATGGGACTTTTGATTGTAGGTTCATTTCTAAATATTATGAAAACTTTTTAGTAGTTCCTACTATTGGAAATGGAAATCCTCTAAATCCGAAAGCTATAACCTTTAAGCTAGATGATTCCTTTAAAGTGGATTGGGCTTGCTTAGAATTTATAAGGGGCTATACCTTCCCTGAAGACCTAAGAGAACAACATAGACTAGACCTAGACTATCTATCCACCTTAGAAGGTGTTGAGATTAAGGAGGTAGAAGAATGACTGATTTAACTAAAGTGTTAGAAGCAGTTAGAAACTCTAAAGTAGAGTTAGATGCTGAGTTTTGGAGAAAACAAAATCAACAAATATGTGAAAATCAAGAAAGGTTCTTACAGGAGCAGAGACTAATCACACCTACTCATGAATCAATGAATAGATATTTTAACATATAATCAGTTAGGTAGAAGAATGAACTTAAAGCAATCAATACAGATATTAGACTATCATCAAAAATGGAGGCTAGGGATTGAGGAAAATATGATACACGAAACGAAAACGCTTACTCAGGCGATTGATATAATTTTAGAACATTTTAAGGATAAAGAAGAATGAACAAAGTTGAAGCCTATACAATAGCAATATTTATAATAATCATTTTTAGTATATTAGGATCATGAAGCCAAAAGAAACAAACGAAGAAATAAGTAAACTTGTAAAGGGTTTTGATATTGCCTATGGTAAAGCAATATCACCTTTTTTAGTTTGGTTAAATGATCAACTTAAAAAGATTGGTGACAGAACTATTAAGCAGGTAGTTGATGCAGGTTGGAAGATCTTTGATCTAGATAAAAAGATCGCTGATTCAGTGGTAAATAATGCGGTAACAGGTGCTATTATTAAAGCTAAGTCAATGAATCCTAATGTAGAGATCAATGAGAGAGCCTTGAGAGGTGCTATTAATGATGTTGCATGGACAAGCGATCAAATAGACCTAAGAAATAGAAACAAGCGAGCAACCACATCTACAAAGCGATATATCATAAACGCAATCAAGGTAGACTTTGAATATGCTAGTGACTTTCAGGACAATCTAAAACGGATAAACAATCATATTACTAAAACAGGTCAAGTAAATGAATCTTTCCTAAGGGCTAGAGTTAGAAAGATGTCACAGGATATTAGGGGCATTGGTTTTGCGAAAGACTATGAATCTGAGCTAAGACTACTTGAAAAAGAGATAAAAAACCTTAAAGCGATGAACTACCCAACCTCAGAGACAAAAAAGGCTTATCAGAGGTTTATTAAGGCGGTAAGAAGTCAATCGGTTGAATCTGTTGAGAAGTCTATTGATAACATGGTTAGAACTAAGGCTAGGTATATCTCAAGGCGAATTGCAAGAACTGAAACTGCTAGATCACAACTAGATAGTTTTTTAGCAATGAGCCAAGATGATGAGGATGTGATTGGTTATAGATGGAACTTGGATGCGAGCCACAATATAACTGATATTTGCGATGTAAATGCTAGGTCAGACTTTGGATGGGGTAGAGGTGTATTTCCTAAGGACAAATTACCTCCTATGCCTGCTCATCCAAATTGTGTATGTTATTTTACTGAGGTAATAATAGACGATGATAATCCTCTTGATCCTTCTGAGTTTGATTATTCAAAGGGTGGTGATAAGATGTTGAAAAATTTATCAGTTAAAAAGCAAACTGAGGTAATGGGTAGCAAAGAAAGACGAAAAGCCTATAATAATGGCGAGCCATGGGATAAAGCTATAATCAATGAGCCTAAACTAGATACGATACAGGGCAGATTTGATAAAGCAATAAAAAGTAAATTCATTTAGTTTATCTTTTTTTATCGTTTTTATATCAATTAATTTATATTTATATCATAATCAAGCGAAAGGGCTATAAAATGGATCGTTTTAAATTACCAACAAAAGCAGAAGAACAAGCACTAGAGCCAAAGCACGATGATAGAAAAGTAATCTTAGAGCATCATAAATATGATTTTATTGAGTATTGTATTGATGGTAATAAGATTATGGTTTTTGATAGAGTTGAAGATACTCTAAAGGAATCAGATTCTGAGTTTAACTTACTTGATACTATCCAATATCATTTAGAGTCTATGGACCCTGACGAATTAGCTAGAGTAGCAAAGCTAATTGAGGAAATAGGTTAATGAAATACTTGATTATCATCTTACTAGGGCTTTCATTAGCCCATAGTTATACTCAGCTTACTTTGGTAGATTGTCAAATAAAAATAGGTGGCTATCAGGGTTTATACAGATCATTTAGTGGAGAGTATTATACCTTAAATTTTAGAACTTATTGCCCTTACACATATACTATCAGATAGTTCGTAATAACTCTCCCTCAAAAGGCTCTCAAGTTAATTCTTGGGGGCTTTTTTTGTGTTTTATGATAAAATATTATGTAAACTAAAAAAAATGTATATTTATTATGTAAACTAAAACCTTAATGAGGTCGCTTTATGAGTGAAGAAAACAATACACCACAAACTGAATCTAATGGATCAAGTGACGTGGAAAAGCTACAAGCTAAGAATGGTGAAATAATCGGTAAAAATAAAGAGCTAAAAGAAGCAAATAGTTCTCTAGCATCTAAAATACAAGCCTTAGAGGGTACTTTATCATCTCTAGGTCAGTTAGTAGGTGTTCAGGATGGGGAAGATATAGCAACTAAGGCTCAAGAGCTGATTAGATCCAAAGAACAAGAAGCCTTTGATAAAATGAGTGAATCTGAAAAGTTATCTCATAGAATCCAAGAAATTGAATCTGCATTGACTCAATCTAAATTGGAAAAAGAAAAGGCAGAAAGTGAAGCTTTAGGTTTGCGTATTGATTCAAGTTTAAAATCTGCACTAACAAAAAACGGAGTCGCAGATGAGGCTATTGATTTAGCTTTAGTCGGTTTAAAATCTAAGAATGATATTAGAGGACTTGAAAACGAAAACTTACTTGTAGGTGATTCTCAAAGCACGATTAGTTCTGTTGTAGAGCAATTCCTACAAAGCAATAAATATTTAGTCAAGAACCCTTCTAAATCAGGATCAGGCTTTAATGGTGGATCCGTTGAAAAAGGTGCAGAAGCAAAACAAGCACTAAAACAAGCAAGAGAAAGTAGAAACTTCAGTGGTGTTGTTTCTCAAATGCTTCAAACACAAAGAGGAGGCTAGTATATGTCTGTTTCAGGATATGGTACTACACAGAACAACCCTAACTATCTAGGGGTTTTATTTGAAATTGGTCAAAACGCTACACCTGTATTAAATATGGTCGGTGGCATTAATGGAGCACGTCCTGTGTCATCTGTTAATTTTGCCCTAAACACTAACTATGCTTTGAACTCAGCAGCTCAACCTTCTATTTCAGAAGATGCGTCTGTATCAGGTGTAACTGCTACAACTTATGATCAATCACAAGATGAAAATGCCGTTCAAATATTTCAGCGTACTGCTGAGGTATCTTATGCTAATTCATCTGACGTTTCAACTCTAGCAGGTGTTCCTGCTTGGGCAGGTGAGAACCAAGTAACCGATAAAATGGGTGCTCAGGTAACTCGTAACCTTCGTCAAATGGCGATTGATTTAGAGTATACTATGATCAATGGTGTCTATGTAAAATGGACTGCTTCGGGTACTGCTTCTCAATCTAGAGGTATCTCCACAGGTATCACTACTAACTCAGTAGATGGTTCAGCAGGTGCTTTGACTAAGCCTATGTTCAATTCACTTACTAAGTCAATGGCTGATAATGGTGCAGAGCTTGATAATGGTCAATGTGTTATTCTTGTGAACTCAACTTACAAACAAGCACTATCTGATTTGTTCGCTCTTCAAGAGCGTTCTTTCTCAGTTGGTGGTGTTGCGGTTGATACTATTGCAACTGATTTTGGTATCTTGCCTGTTCAGTATGCTCCACAAGTATCACAGACTGAGCTTATCATTGCCGATATGTCAAAACTATCACTAGCGGTACTTCCTACAATGGGTGAAGCTCTATTTGTTGAAGAACTTGCTAAAGATGGCGCATCAAGCAAAACTCAGATGTATGGTCAGTTCGGTACTGATTATGGTCATGAGATTTTCCATGGTAAAATCACTAACCTAGCTTAGAGGATTGAGGGGGCTTAGGCTCCCTCTATTTTATTTATATGATTATTAAAAAACTAGATAGACAAAGCCCAAAGGCTAAAATTTGGGATACTGCAAAAAACAAGGTTCTTTTTACTTTTGTAAATGGTGAATTTGAGACAGATGATGATTATATTATTGAGTTTTGGTCTAAACATTTTGATAATTCTATCAATGTGCTTTCTAAAAAACACGAACCCACCGAAAAGCCAACTAAAAAACGTGGCAGACCTAAAAAGTAAATACGATGAAATTTGAACTAGATGCAAAAGATTTTGATAGAGCTTTGAAGGTATATCCTGAAAACCTAACTAAGGAGCTTAGACGAGCTTCTAAGAGATCTGCTAGTGTTGTTGAATCAACTGCAAAAGATAAGCATAGATTTACAACAAGAACAGGAAAGTTAGTTAAATCAATAAAAGGCTATGGCGGTGTAGGTGCAATTAAAGAATCTAGAAGCGGTTTTTTAGGTAAGATAGTTGATAAAGTCTTTGGTATAAGGTCTGAGGCTTCTGCTTATGTAAATTTAGTATTACATGATGAAGGTCATCCTATGGGTACTCAATATGGTAAATATGTTCACCAAGGACAAAGATCTTGGGGGGCTGACAAATTCATAGATAGTTCAATGAAAAATAATATTGCAACTATAAAATCAAATTGGGCTAAAGCTATAAACAAGGCTAATAAGGACTTTTAGAAATGCCATACCTAACAAGTACAGATATTACAGATAAGGTCGCAAAACGATTTATAGGCGATACAAACACAGATATACAAGTTTACTTAGATAAAGGTGATTCAGCTATTGAGTCAATCGCTCAAGCTAAAGGTGTTTTAGATTTTGCTAAGATAGTTGAGCCTCTTGTATATGAGTTGAAAGAGTATGGTTTAGCGGTTGTTTATTCTAAGCTATTTGCTGACTCTATGAATGTGAACAATAATGATGCTTTTGAATCAGATAAATATTTTGCAAAAATGAAACACTATGAAGAGCAAATGCGATATTATGCAAAGACTTTGACTGCTGAAATGATCACACAAGAAGTAGAAGATTTAACTGATCGTCATAGTTCATCTTTTGATATTTGGAGATAGATTATGCCTCCAATTAAAACACAGATAAGAGCAAAGATAGAGGAGTCCATTCTAGAGCTTAGAGTAGCTGATGGATGGTACTTTGATTGGGAGTCTAATGAAAGAGACCTATCACTTGCTAAGTTCCCTAATTTCTATGTCAGAATGCCTGTGGAGAGAAATTTAGATTTTGATACACAACAGACTAACTTTCATTCATACACTAATGAGATTGAAGTAGAAATAACAATATGGACTTTAAATGAAGATAGTGAGTATGATCCACAAAGAATAAATGAGGATCAATTAGATCTATGTGAAGATGATTTAAAGCGTTTATTTGGTGATTCAGGTCAGCAGGGCAGTCCTTTAGGTTCTGTTGGTGCTGATATGTTTTATTACATGGGAAGCGAAACAACTTACTTTGAGAGTAATGATATTTTTAATCCTGAGAAAAGAATTTTTAAATTTAGATTACAATACACACAAGACCGATTGAATCCTGATCAAATCGCTTGCTAAGAATGGAGAAAAAACATGGCTTATAATGTAGCTAAGATGGAGATGATAGCAAAGCGTGAAGCTATTGCAGGAACTTCTGAGACAATTACAAGTACTGACTTTGATGTTAGGATGAGAGAGGTAGAATTTACACCTGATATTCAAGGTGGTGACGAGGATTCTAAGTATGTAACAGGAGACTATGGTGAGGATATTTCCATAAGTGGAATACAAGGTGCTAACTTTACAGCAATGACTAAAGTAGCCTCAGCAGATGCAGGTATTGACTCAGCTCCTAAATGGGGTAAGATGGCTGAGACTTGTGGATTAGTCGGTACATCTTATGCGGGTTTGGGCTATGGATATGAGCCATTACAAGCAGGTGACAAGCAGACAAGTACATTCCATAAAATTGGTATCTCAGACGATGGCACACCTGTTGGACTTCAATCATCATGTGCAGGTGTAATGGGTAATATGACAATAGGTGCAGAAGGTGTTGGTTCACCTTTGAAATGTACCTATGAGATGAAAGGTAAATTTAGTGGTATCACTGATATTAGCAATGCTTCTATTCCTGCTCTCACTGATCCTGACACGACAATAGGGGCTAAATTTATGAATGGTTCAGTCTCTATTTGGGGTTCTGAATTATGCGTTCAGTCCTTCTCATTGAATCTTGGTAATACTATTGAGTATTTACCATGCCCAAGTGAGACCACAGGTATCCGTTCAGCTACTATCATAAATAGACAACCTAGAATGGAAATGACTCTACTATGTCCTCCTGCAGGAACTTTTAATCCATTTTTAGAAGTTACTACTGAGCAAGAGGAAGCTATCACTTTGACCTTTGGTGATTGGTCTATACAAATACCTAGAGGACAAATTTTGTCTTATGGCGAGACAGATGCTAATGGTCGGATGGCTTATGAGCTAACAATTAAATTAAATCGGAATAGCGGTGCTGATGCTACTATGGCAGATGAGTCTACTTTCAGGCTTCTTCAAGGTGCAATAGCTTAAACTAACAAGCCCCTTAATCGGGGCATTTTTTCTATAAAGGGCTAAAAAATGGAAAAAGAAATAAAAAGAGTAAAACCAACCGAGAATCTATATAAGTATTTACCTGTTGATAGTTCAGAAATTGAGTTTTCACCATCTCAAATACCTAAGAAATACAGACCTACATTCAAGATTAAGCAATTTTCTCAAAGAGATAAAGCAAAATTTTCAAAGGTGAGAATGGCAGTTATTTCGCTTAGTCAAAAGATGGCAGAGCAAGTATATGAGATGAATAAAGATTTTAAATCTATTGATGAGGCTATTGATTCTTTAGATGTGGTTGATCACTTAGAGCAAAGCGGTCAAAAGGTTGGTGAGATCCTTAGAAAATACATTCTAGGTTGGTCTAACTTTCCCTCAATCGGTGGTAAAGAGTTTAAGTATAAAAGTGATGATGATGGTTTATTGAGTCAAGAGGTGTATGATAAAATCCCTCCTGAAATGATTAATTTAGTTACAAATAAAATCTTAGAGATTAGTGGATTATCAGAAGAGGAAAAAGTCGGGCTAAAGTCCTAGCAGGGTATCACAAGGGACAAATTCAATCTACTATTTTTAAAAGAAAAGTAGATTATAATTCGGATTTATCCAAGTTGATGCCCTCTTGGATTGACGACACCGAAGAAGAAGCAATATATATGTATTATGAAGAGCCTAAAAATTTTATCCCTGATTCAGTTTTTGAGTGGTTTGATGAATATGAATATTATAATGACTTTAGCTCTGCACCTTCTTATAATGCAATACCTTCTAGATTTGTTGAGATGAAAAATACATACAAGGCTTATCTAAATTTTTGGAGTCAGCCTAGAGCAAATAATGAGGGTTATTCATGAGTGATATAATTACAAGAGCCATTTTAAAAGATGAAATGTCTGCACAATTAGCTAGGATAAAAAACGAATTTAGCCAAGTTAATGCACAAGCTAAGAAAACATCAAAAGGAACTGATAAGACTTCAAAATCATTCGGGGGTATGACAGGAAAAGCCATGCTTATGAAAACAGCTTTAGCAGGTTTAGCTGTTGGTGGTATTGGTATGTTTGCAAAGGCTTTAGTCGGTGCCGCTGCTGAAATGGAGACTTTAGAAACTAAGTTTAAGGTTTTGCTAGGTGATACTGATAGTGCAAAAGCTAGGATGCAGGAGCTAAGTAAATTTGCATCAACTACACCATTTCAACTAAAAGAAATAGCAAATGCATCTAGGGTTTTACAGACTTTAGGTGGGACTACTTTAGCCACAGGGCAAAGCTTAAGATTAGTAGGTGATGCTGCTGCGATTAGTGGTGAGAGCTTTGAAAATTTAGCGGTTCATGTTGGTAGAGCTTATAGTGGTTTACAAGCAAATAGACCTATTGGAGAGTCTTTAGCACGGCTTCAAGAGTTGGGCTTAGTTAGTGGTGAAACAAGAAACCAAATAGAAGACCTGACAAAAGCAGCTAAAGGCAAAGACGCATGGAAAGTTTTGGAAAAAGAGCTACAAAAATCATCAGGAGGGATGGAGACTTTATCTAAAACCTTTGGAGGCTTATCATCTACCTTAAAAGATCAATTTCAAGAAGTACTAAGGCAAATAGCTAACTCAGGGTTCTTTGAAGATATTAAGAAAGGTTTATCCGTTATTGTTGGTGCGATGACTGATTGGATCAATAGCGGTGTTTTTTTAAGGATTGGAGCAGGTTGGGACTACATGAAATTTGGTTTTATGGGAATGTCTCAAGTTGTTTTATTAGGTTTTCAGAGAATTGGTGAGGCTTCAATTAAAATGCTCAAGGAAATGGTTGGTGCGGTAAATGGGTTTTTAAATTTTTTACCTGATTCAATAGTTCCCGATTCTTGGCTTGATGGTATGTCTCATGCTGAAAAAACTCTTGACCTATTATATAAAGATATGCAAGATGGTGCAGATGATATGCAAATCAATGCTTTGGATAATTTATCTAAAATGCAGACTGCTTGGGGTAAGATGACAGGTGCAGTCAGAGTAAAGGGTAAAAAATATGTTGAGACCAATAAAGAAGCTACAAAGTCCGACAAAAACAGAGTAGATAACAACGCTAAATCAAATGAAAAGCAATTATCAGATGATGCTGCTTTTTATGAAAAGTTATCTCAAAATATGAGAGATACAGAACAAGAGGTGACTTTAGCATTATTGTCCGAAGCTGACAGGCGAAGAGAAGAATTAAGAATAAAGCAAGAGGAAAGAATTGCTCTTATTGGAGAAACTGACAATGTTCTATTGTTGCATAAAAAAGAGACTGCTGATTTAGAGGTTGATATTGAAAAAAATAAGCAAGCGGAACTAAAAAAACAATTTGATAAAGAGAGAAACATCCAATTAGCAAAGCTATCTCTTGCTCAGTCCGTTACTAGCTCACTTTCAACCATAGCTAGAAATGCTCTAGGAAGCTCTAAGAAGAACGCAAACGCTAGAAAAACTATTGCCCTTAGTGAAGCTATCATAAATACCTCTTTAGGTGTTACAAAGGCTTT
>ENA-UZXB01010014-UZXB01010014.1-metagenome-genome-assembly--contig:-Day-2-1m-contig-10014_pt1 | contig 18195 bp, 18 predicted proteins | sample MGYA00260339_ERZ794899 | MGnify/ENA metagenome assembly ERZ794899 | reverse complement strand
AGGAACATCGCCTCCAAGATAATAAGTCCATGCTGTTCTTGAAGACCGAGCAAATAGTCGCGCACCTCTTCAGTCTCATAGCGCACAATGGCCCAGGACCAAAACTCTCTGTCTACATCACTGATCATGGCTCATCGCCATCCTTATTTTTTCTCGGCGCGAGACGCGACGGACCCGATATTCCTCTTGCTGGGCAAAGGAGCGGCTTTCGCAGGCCTTAGACCACGCTAATGCAACAGGCCGACGCGCCCTCGTGTAATTCGCTCCACCGACGATGTCTCCATTATGCTGTCTGACCCGACGCACGAGGTCAGTCGTGACACCGGTATAAAACGTTCCATCGGCGCACTCAACCAAATACACGAACCATGAATCCGTCGAGTTTTTACTCATTAGATTTCAACGCTGTCATCCGAACATATTTTTTGAGAGTATATGATGCGACTTACCCGGAGGCACTATGAGCGATAATATTACACACGTCACTGACGCTGACTTTCAAGATGAGGTTTTATCCTCAGACGTACCCGTCCTCGTGGACTTTTGGGCCGAATGGTGTGGCCCGTGCAAAATGATTGCACCGGTGCTTGAGGAAATAGCCAGCGAGTACGGCGATCAGCTTAAAGTGTGTAAGGTCGATGTAGACGCCAATCCTGATCTACCCGGAAAATTTGGNNACAAAAGTAGGCGCGCTCTCAAAAACGCAACTCGCTGAGTTTGTCGACGGTTGCCTCTAATCCAATCGGGCCCTACACCCAAAAAATCTCTTAACTCTTTGTAGACGCACCGCGAAAGCGGTGCTACCTTTCGGTTGTGGGCGTTTTCACGCCTCAAACCCCCTAGCAAACGCACTGACATCTTCCCATGTATTCGCGTCCACTATGGGTTTTCATTAGAAAAAATCTCTAACGCGCCAGTAATGGACAAACCCAACACTACTCCCCAAAAGCCACAGGTAAAACCGCGTGCAAGAAGAAGACACTAACATTATCGAATCGTCAGCCAGTGCGGCAGTCGACGTGACGCCAGAGGCAGATACATCGGACGCCTCAGCGAGTGCGGCAGTCGACGTGACGCCAGAGGCAGATACATCGGTCGCCTCAGCCGCTGACGACAAGCCCACAAAAACCCTCAAGCTGAATCGGGCAGAGGCCTCAAAAGAAGGTGAACCCGCTCCCGAACAACTGCAAGAGCAGGCCAATTCGAGCAATACTGAGACAACATCAGCGAGCGAAGACGGTGAAAACCAGGGTGGTGGTCGCAACCGACGCAACCGCAACCGGCGTAACCGCCGCGAACCACATGTCCCGTCAGAAAACCCACTGAGTCTCACGGAACTGAAGACCAAGTCGATGCAAGAACTCATCGACATGGCCGTGGAGATNNGAAAACATGGCCCGCTCACGAAAGCAGGACATTATTTTCTCGCTACTAAAGCGGCATGCGAAAAGCGGTGAAGACATTTACGGCGACGGCGTGCTGGAAATCCTTTCCGACGGATTCGGATTTTTACGCTCCGCAGACAGTTCATTTCTAGCCGGTCCCGACGACATTTATGTCAGTCCCAGTCAAATTCGCCGCTTTAATTTGAGAACGGGCGATACCGTTACGGGAATGATCCGTCCNNGCATTGCTCAAAGTCAGTGAAGTGAACTTCGAATCGCCCGAGACCGCAAAAGCCAAGATTCTGTTCGAAAACTTAACGCCGTTATTTCCCGATGAGAGGCTCACCCTTGAGAAGGGGAATGGCTCTACCGAAGACTTAACGGGACGCATCATCGACTTGTGTTCTCCCACGGGAAAAGGCCAGCGGGGATTATTGGTGGCACCACCCAAGGCCGGTAAAACCATCATGATGCAGAGCATGGCGCAGTCCATCATCAGCAATAATCCAGAGTGCTATATCATCGTACTGCTGATTGATGAGCGTCCTGAGGAAGTAACCGAAATGCAACGGTCTGTCGGCGCGCGCGGTGCCGAGGTTGTTGCGTCGACCTTTGATGAACCACCGTCGAGGCACGTTCAGGTCGCCGACATGGTGATTGAAAAGGCAAAACGCCTCGTCGAACACAAGCGTGATGTCGTTATTCTTTTAGACTCCATTACCCGTCTAGCGAGGGCTTACAACACGGTCGTCCCCAGTTCAGGAAAAGTCCTAACTGGTGGTGTCGATGCGCACGCACTCGAACGCCCAAAGCGTTTCTTTGGCGCCGCCAGAAACATCGAGGAAGGGGGCAGCCTTTCCATTATTGCAACGGCGCTCACTGAGACCGGGTCGAAGATGGACGAGGTCATCTACGAAGAGTTCAAAGGCACTGGCAACATGGAACTCCACCTCGATCGAAAGATCGCAGAAAAACGCGTGTATCCGGCCATCAATATTCGGCGTTCAGGAACGCGTCGGGAAGAATTGCTGACCGGCGAGGACGAGCTGCATCGCATGTGGATCTTGCGTAAGTTACTTCACGGCATGGAAGATCTGCCCGCGATTGAGTTCCTACTCGATAAGCTTAAAGACACCAAGTCTAACGACGAGTTCTTCCGATCAATGAAGCGTAAGTAGTTTCGGCGCACAGCGTGCGCCTACCCCCCGTCTGGCTCATTTTGCGCGTCAGTTTCAAGACGCAAGGACCCGCTTTGCAGTCATCTATGTCATGCTGCGGCGAATGAAAAGTTGAAGACGACAGTATGAAATTTCGGGACCTACGTGACTTCCTCGCCACGCTAGAAGCGAATGGCGATTTGGTTCGAATCAAAGAAGAAATCGACCCAAACCTAGAAATGACAGAGATCGCTGACCGCACGCTGCGTGGCGGTGGGCCAGCGCTGCTGTTTGAAAATCCAAAGGGCTATGACGTGCCGCTTCTGGCCAATCTCTTTGGCACTGAAAAGCGTGTTGCACTGGGTATGGGCGCGGACTCAACCGAAGCGCTGCGTGAAATTGGTGAGCTTCTAGCCTATCTACGCCAACCCGATCCGCCCAAGGGCATGCGGGACCTGATTGACAAAGCCCCGCTGCTCAAGAAGGTGCTCAACATGGGCCCCAAAACGATCAGCCGACCACCCTGCCAAGAGGTCGTTATCAAGGACGATGCTGTCGATCTGACGACGCTTCCTATTCAAACGTGCTGGCCGGGCGATGTTGGGCCACTCGTGACATGGCCCTTGGTGATCACACGCGGACCTGAAAAGCCGCGCATGAATCTGGGTATTTATAGAATGCAGCTGCTGGGGCGCAACAAGCTGATCATGCGATGGCTGTCGCATCGTGGCGGCGCGCTCGACTTTCGAGACTGGACATTAAAGCGTCCGGGAGAACCCTACCCAGTGGCTATCGCATTGGGCGCAGACCCCGCCACAACGCTCGGCGCGGTGACGCCCGTGCCCGATGCGCTGTCAGAATACGCTTTCGCAGGGCTGCTGCGCGGCGGTAAGACCGAACTGGCCAACTGCTTGACACCGGCCTGCAGAGACAATGAACTTTTGGTTCCGGCGCACTCTGAAATTATTTTGGAGGGCTATATAGATCCCACCGAAATGGCCAATGAAGGGCCATTTGGCGACCATACTGGCTATTACAACGAGGTTGAAAGCTTCCCAGTCTTTACCGTACAAACGATGACGACCCGTAAAAACCCGATCTATCACAGCACTTACACAGGCAGGCCACCGGACGAGCCCGCAATTCTTGGCGTCGCGTTAAACGAGGTCTTTGTACCTTTACTGCAAAAGCAGTTCCCAGAAATTGTGGACTTCTATTTGCCCCCTGAAGGCTGCTCTTACCGAATGGCGGTGGTCAGTATTCGCAAAGAATACCCAGGACACGCAAAGCGCATCATGTTGGGTATTTGGAGCTTTTTGCGGCAATTTATGTACACCAAGTTCATCATTGTGACTGACGAAGATGTTGATGTCAGAAACTGGGAAGATGTGATTTGGGCCATGACAACTCGCATGGATCCTCGTCGGGATTCGGTCTTTATTGACAACACCCCCATTGATTATCTCGATTTTGCATCACCGGTTGCGGGCCTTGGCTCTAAGGTGGGTATGGATGCGACGAACAAATGGGAGGGTGAAACCGAGAGAGAATGGGGCTCATCGATTCAAATGGATTCAGAGGTAAAAGCACACGTCGATTCGCTTTGGGACTCTCTGGGAATCGACTTGCCTGGACGCCAACGCTAAGCGCGGGTAAGGAAGAGTGTCCCAAGCGCCGTTGCGACGTTAGCCGAGCGGTGCGTCGCGTAATAATCGGCCAGTAGCTGTTGGCCCTGACCGCCCGACATCGCCTGCGCTTTCGCGATGACCAAGCCGGTTGCAGCATCGCCCGAGGCCGTATTGTCAGCCAAATTTGTAAGCTTGCTGATCAGCGCATCGGGTTTCGACACCCTTAACTGGGCGAGTACAGCCGTTGCTTCAACCGGCCACCCCTTGTCAGCTAAACCAAGCAACTGTGCTTCCACATCTGAGGACGCACCAAGTCGCAGTAAGTGTTCAGCATATAACGCACCAAAAACAGGATCGTGTTTCTGATGCGCGGAGGCGCTTTGCCATAGACGCTTTAACTTATCGCGTTTTTGAGCAGTCGCGAGCTGTCGAGTAAACAGCCAGTCGCGGGCCTCTTTCAGGTAGACCTCAGAAAACCAAGACACTCGCTCAAGCTTTCCAAGTTTCTGACTGAACGCGGCGTCCCGACCGGCGAGCAAGTCCGTGAAGCTCTCTCTTACGAGCTCGGACTCTCGATTTTCTTTACGCTTTTCAAGCCAGCGACCCACACCGGGGGCAATACCGAGTAATGCGACAAGCACTCGGTACACCAGCCTAGCCACCAGTAAAAAAAAGACCGCGGTAATGCCAAGCGCGACCACCGTACTCTCAACACGATAGTCACCGCGCTGTAACAGTACATAGCCGGGATCTTGCGCCAACACCGACACGAGTGCCACCCCCGCAGTCAATCCCAGAATAACGAGCAAAAGGGGACCCCGCATTAGGGTGTCTCCTCAACACGGGTAGGAACAGCCAGTGATTCTGGCGCGCGCTCAACGTCGCGAAATGTGCGCAATGTCGCTGATAAATCGGGAAGCAGCGGCAGAAAATCCGTCGCAGAAAGTGTCTCTAGTGACTCGATGACGCTGTTTGATCGGGCGTCGTCAGAATGCGTATGCGCTCGAATAAAGCGCTGAGCTCGCAGGAGCGCACTGCCGTATTGATCTTGATCACCCATCAATAGGGCCACCCTCGCCTGCTCCAGCATGGCCACTAAAGCCATTTGCGACAGCGGCAGCCACGTATCGGGCAGAGGACGCATCTCAGACGATTCAATCGTGGTCACAACGAAATAACGCGAAAGCATTGAAAGCGTCCTCGCCCAGACCGACAGATCACCGTCAGTCGTGTCTGTGCTGCGATCGTTGCTCGCTAACGCACTGAATGAACCGGCGATGACAAATTCGAGCAGACCGATTTGTTCCTCAAGCGCATTGAGACGAGCCAGAAGACCCCCAGTGTCGACATGAGGCAGTGCACGAAGCCCTGCAATATCAGAGGCAATAGATTGTCGAACAGTATCGGCTGTCGTATTCCCAACGCCGGCAAGCAGACGATCTGCCCTCACCAGTAAATCCTCGGCACCCTTGACGTCTCGCGCGACGCGCAGTCGCTGACTGGCCATCCGCACATTAAACTCAGCTTCAGCCAGACGCCACGCGCGTTGATCTAAACCTGACATTCGTGACAGCTGCTGTTCGGCGCGCTGGAGTTGCTGAGTCAGGCGACTTTCCGACGCTTTAAGCAGGTTTAACTCCTCAGTCAGACCTCGAATTTCGGCTGACTGAACCTCGCGCAGCGTGCCGATCTCTCGCTGTATTGCTGTGTTTAGGAGATCAGGAATATCGTCTCGAAGGGCCTTATCAGCGCCCTCAAACCCCTTGATGCTGGTCTTCATTGCCGCCTGCTCTTCCAGAACATCGGCAACAAGGGGCATCACGTAATAATACAATGCACCACCGGCAGCGGCCAAAAAAAACAGCAGCAAGGCGGCCGCAAACCGGCCAACCCAACTCACCTTTCGGCGCGCTTTCACACCCCGTTGCTGCTCGCTCATGCACCCCCCTTGGTCACGCCAGTGTCGGCTACGGCAACTGCGCAATGACGCGCAGCAATGCCTCGTCGCTTGCTCCCTCAGCTACTATACGCGATTGCCAACCGAGCTCTTGAGCGGTCTCAGCTACGCGCTGTGAGGGCACAACAATACGGTGAACGTTGAGCACCTGTAAATCCTGTTCAAAACAGAGCTGAGACAAGCGCTGCAAAGTCTCGCCGCTGGCCACATGCACAACGCTCGGCTCATCGACACTGACCGCCTGGCGCAGATCATCAGTCGAAATCACAGGCCACGTGCGACGGTAGCAATCCACTGTTGTCACCTGGATATTGTGTGACGATAACGCCTCACTCAGGAAGTCACGGCCGCCCTCTCCCTTAATGATAACGGCGTGCGTCGGCGTCCTATAAGTCGCCTCAAGCAGCTCAAGAATACCCTCGGAGTCCTCTCTGGCCGGGCTGCTCGCCTGAATTCCCGCATCAGCCAGCGCAGTGCGCGTCCGAAGTCCAACTGCAATGACCTGCATTAGCGACGACTCGCTACCCCGGGTCAGCCCGGATAACCCATGGCGCACCGCGTTAACAGAAGTAAAAATATAGATCGTTGTCACCGCCGGTGTACTGTCCGGATCCCAGGAAACCCCCGTCGGCTCAATGGCCATCAAAGGCAGTTGAATCGCAATATGGCCAGCGTCTGAAAGCCTTCGACCAAGACGCTCAGCGTCCTCAGTCGCCCGAGTGACAACAACGCGCGTCACGATCGTGCGGCTTTCAGCACGTCGGCAGCTCCTTGCGCGAGCAACGCGTCAGCCACTTCAAGGCCCAATACTTCGGGATCTGACCCACGCGCTTCCACTGCAATCACGGTGCGGCCATCTGGCGAACCGACGCGAGCCCGCAGCCACAAATTTTCACCCTCCGATACCGCATAACTGGCTATCGGCACATCGCAGCCGCCATCGAGCTTTCGCACCACCGCTCGCTCAGCAATCACACGACGGGACGTCTCGCTATGCGCAAGAGGACTTAACAGCTCAGCAACGCGAGTATCAGCTTCTCTGTATTCAATACCCACCGCACCTTGCCCACCTGCAGGGAGCAGAAAATCTTCATCGATCGCGGCACCAATACGATCGTTAAAGCCCAGGCGCATTAACCCGGCACATGCGAGGATAATCGCATCAAATTCACCCGCGTCTAGCTTTGCTAAACGGGTATTCACATTCCCCCGAAGAAAGCCGATCTCGAGGTCAGGTCGCTGCTGCATGACTTGGCACGACCGTCTGAGACTGGAGGTGCCTAAACGCGCGCCCTTCGGAAGGGCATCAAAACTCGTTACACCCACCAGCGCGTCTCGGGGATCCTCGCGCTCACAAATAACACCCAAGGTCAGCCCGTCGGGCAACGCCATGGGTACATCTTTCATGGAGTGAACGGCAATATCAGCCCGCCCATCCATAAGCGCTGTCTCAAGCTCCTTAACGAACAAACCTTTACCACCGACCTTGTATAACGGCGTGTCCAGAAGCTGATCGCCGCGCGATGTCATGCCCAGCAGCTTCACCTCAATACCGGGATGATGTCGTTTCAACTCTGCCTGTACAAAATACGCTTGCCACAGTGCCAGAGGACTCTCTCGAGTCGCTATTGTGATTGAATCCATGCTTCCCCCTATTTTTTTTAAGCCTACCACCCGCACAAGCAATGGTGCTCACCTGATACACTAGCAAGCACTCCAACAAGAGAAGTTTATCGCGTGTCCAGTTCTATAGACAGTCATACCAGTCAAACATGGGGTGGTCGATTCAGTGAAGCGACTGACGCCTTTGTACAAGAGTTCACTGCGTCATATTCATTTGACCACGTGCTCGCACGTTATGACATTGAAGGCTCGAGAGCGCACGCTCTAATGCTCAATGCTTGCGGAATTCTGACGAATGAGGAACTCGCCAACATTCGTCGAGGCCTCGACCAAGTCGAGACTGAAATATCTGCGGGCGATTTCAACTGGCGCGTCGAGCTCGAAGACGTGCACATGAATGTCGAGGCACGACTCACTGAGATTATCGGCGACGCCGGTAAAAAGTTGCACACGGGACGATCGCGCAACGACCAAGTTGCAACCGATATTAGACTCTATCTGCGCGAAGCCATCAGCAGTATTCGCGGTCAAATGACGCGCCTAAGGACAGGGCTCATCGATCAAGCCGAAACCTATGCTGACACGATTATGCCGGGCTTTACTCACTTACAAGTAGCTCAGCCCGTCACCTTTGGACACCACCTTCTCGCATGGAATGAGATGCTCGTACGCGACGATGGTCGACTTGCTGACTGCGCACAGCGGCTGAATTATTGCCCCTTGGGTTCCGCCGCACTCGCGGGGACCTCCTACCCGATTGACCGGCAGCTGACCGCAAGCGCACTGGGCTTTTCGGGACCCACAGAAAACTCTCTGGATTCTGTGTCTGATCGCGATTTTGCCATCGAATTCACGTCGGCCGCGGCGATTACCATGATGCACTTGTCCCGCATGGCTGAAGAAATGATTATTTGGACCAGTGCCCAATTCAATTTTGTGGACCTGCCAGATCGATTCTGTACCGGCTCGTCAATCATGCCCCAGAAGAAAAATCCCGATGTGCCCGAACTTATACGAGGGAAGGTTGGGCGTGTGCAGGGGCACTTAGTGGCCTTAATTACACTGATGAAAGGTCAACCCCTTGCCTACAACAAAGACAACCAGGAGGACAAAGAGCCCCTGTTTGACGCGGTGAGGACTGTGCACGATTCACTCATGGCGCTCGCTGACTTGGTGCCAGCGATGAGAGCAAAACCCGACGCCATGCGTCGAGCAGCAGGTCTTGGCCACCCAACGGCGACAGATCTTGCAGACTATTTGGTCCGCAAAGGCATTGCCTTCCGAGATGCCCACGAGATTGTGGGCACGGCCGTAGGCTTAGCAGAAGCCGAAGGAATAGACGTCGCGGAGCTACCCCTGAAGACCCTGAAAGGCCTTTGTAATGCCATTGAAGAGGACGTAGTTATGGTGCTGACCTTGGACGGATCGGTGGCCGCTCGTGATCACATTGGTGGAACCGCACCAGTGCAAGTTCGGGCTGCCGCATCGCGGGCGCGCGCGGTCTTAGGATGACGCTCAGACTAGGGCCGATAGTGGAGGGATGCTTGAAAAATAATATCTGGCGCACTTTCCACAACAATGTCCTCTGCGAAACTCACATCAACGGCCCAATGACGACCTAAGCTCCGCCTTAGCCCCAAACTCAGCATGCCGGCAGGCTCGCCCAGCGCTTTTAGGTCACTGCTTAAAATCGCGCTGTGACTGTCAAACTGAGCAAGCAATGCCCAGCGGCTATTGAGTAGCCATTCCATGGATAAGCCACCGAACCCAATCCACTCTTTTTGCCGGGGACCTAGCAATGGACTCGACCCCACATGCGTCACGCCGAGCTGTCCGTGCCAATAAAAGGGTAAATCGCTCTGGTGCGCGCCGCTAAATCGCGCCACAGAGTAAACGTCAGAACCACCGCTACCAGTCCATTCATCAACGTTACCCGTGGAGGCCTTGTAGCCAACTGCATAGGCGATTTGCAGGTCTTCTTGTCGCTCTGCAATATGTGCCAGCTCAAAGGTCAGGTCATTGCGACCTGATGCTGACCTATCCAAGCTGACGCCCTGCGTCAGGCTGTCAAATTGATACCGAATGCGGTCTTCGGGTACCGCGCTTCGACCTCCGTCGCTCATACCAAAGACGTCGTGCCAGCGATTGACATAAGAATCGACGAATCCGCCGCTATGCCGAGTCACCGGAAGGGTTGCACTGACCTCCCATACTGGCGATAAGCCCCAACGAATACGGAGACTCTGACGCTGCGACTCGCCGTCAAAAAAAAGTTGCTCATTGTCGGACGCTTGAGCCACAAAATGCGTCGCAAGATCGGTGTGCGCAGTCACTGATAGACCCTCACGGATATTAGCGGTGCGCTGCGAAGGAATACCGATCAGCGCAGCCATCGGCGATAAATTTTCGACCCACAACGGGGCATGAACTCGCTCAGCAACGGCTATGCGCGGTGCAAGCGCTACAAACACCGCGGCAATGACCAGGCCGCGCTGTCTCACCATTCGATCTTCTCATGCGCGTGAACGGCAAGCTCTCTGAGAAACAAGGGGCGAAAGGCCTCGTCGCTTCTCGTATCAAACCAATCGCCCGCTGACTCTCGCCAGACGAAGTGGAATCCACCACCGGGAGTTGCGAGCCAGAGTTGCTCAACTGCCGGTTGTCGACTCAAAACAAACGTGACGCCGTTAACAAACTTTACGTTTAAAACACCTTCGGCCCCCGCAATATCCGGGTCGGAGTCAAGGTCTTCAAGTCGTGTTTCGACGTCCTCAAATGTTTGATCGATGCATTCGTAGTATCGGGATGATGCGGCCATTGCAGCTCCTGTTGTTCTCCGGCGGCGAAACATTATTAACTCATGCAACTCGAGTCACGATCACATCCTAACAGCTGATATACTTTGTGTTTTATAAATGGTGTTTCTGGTGCGAAAACTCGCTCTTACCTGTATCGCTCTGACGCTGGCGCTTAACCTGGGGTGCGGACAGCCGGGCGAACTTCGATACCCAGATCCAAAACCCGCCACTGCGAACTAGCGGCTAGCATGTCAAATAAACCAAACCTTCCAAGCGGATTCGGTCTCCGACAAGGGACACTAATGTGTGAAGACATGGCGATGCCCGAGCTGGCAGACCGTTTTTCAACACCGCTGTATGTTTACTCTCAACGCGCCATTGTTACTGCGTTCAATGATTGGTCTACAGCCTTCGAAGGGGCCAGGCATCTGGTGTGCTATGCCGTTAAGGCCAATTCAAATATCGCAGTCTTGAAGTTACTTGCGTCGCTAGGCTCGGGCTTTGACATTGTCTCAGGCGGCGAACTCCGCCGAGTGCTCGCCGCCGGTGGCGACCCCCAGAAAGTGGTTTTCTCAGGTGTCGGGAAATCAATAGCTGAGATCGATTTCGCGCTCAAGACGGGCATTCGGTGTTTTAACGTGGAATCGGCTTCTGAGCTTGCACTCATCGAAAAAATTGCCGGGCGTTTGGGAAAAGTTGCGCCCATTTCAATTCGGATCAATCCCGATGTCGATGCGAAAACACATCCGTACATTTCAACCGGACTGAAAGCAAACAAGTTCGGTGTCAGCGCCGATGTCGCGATCGATCTCTATCGCGTTGCACAGGGCTCCTTGTCGCTAAGACCAGTGGGCATTGACTGTCACATTGGTAGTCAACTGACCGAAATTGAGCCGTTTATCGAGTCCGTTTCTCATCTGCGCGACTTAGTGCTAGCACTGGGATCACAAGGTATTGAGCTGGCGCACATCGATATAGGCGGCGGCTTGGGTATTCGCTACGACGATGAGTCTGTTCCCAGTCCTAAGCATCTCATTTCAGCCGTCCGAGATCAGCTGGGGGACCTTTCCATGGAACTTCTCATTGAACCGGGTCGATCCATTGTGGGAAATGCAGGTGCACTGCTCACCGAAGTCATGGTGATCAAAGCCGGAGAAACGAAACATTTTGCGGTCGTCGATGCCGCCATGAATGACCTATTAAGACCCGCTTTATACTCCGCATGGCAAAATATCGTTGAGGTGGAGACACGAGAAGGCAATGCCACAACGTACGATATTGTCGGTCCCGTCTGTGAGACGGGTGACTTCTTAGGTAAAGATCGAACGCTCACGCTCGCCGAAGGCGACCTGCTGGCCGTAATGGGATCGGGAGCGTACAGCTTTGCCATGTCGTCAAATTACAACACCCGTCCCAGAGCCGCTGAGATTCTCGTGTCGGGCGGTACAGCTCACGTCATTCGTGAGCGCGAACAGATTGAAGATTTATGGGCCAGCGAACGCTTGCCGGAGCACCTCGTATGAAACTCGAATTCACAAAAATGCACGGCGCAGGCAATGACTTCGCGGTGATCGATGGCGTCAGAAAGGCCGTTGAGCTGACACCAGAGCACATTCAACACCTTGCCAGTCGACGTTTTGGGATTGGATGCGATCAAGTTTTACTGATTGAACCGCCCAAACGACCCGATGCAGATTTTGAATACAAGATCTTTAACGCAGACGGCTCTGTTGCAGGACAGTGCGGCAACGGCGCGCGCTGTGTCGGCCGCTTTATTCGAGAACAGCGACTCTCAGGCAGTGATGCCATTACGCTCGAGGTCGGCGGTGAGCTAAGGCGGCTGGAGATTACCAAAGACCTCCACGTCAGCGCCGATCTAGGCACACCCAAACTGGCATTAAACGCCGTGCCATGCTCGCTTGAGAGCACGGGCATCGAGTGCGATTTGACGCTCGGCAACGTGACCCTAAAGGCAGGCATTCTGTCGATGGGCAATCCTCACGCGGTCGTTCTTGTTGATGACTGCGGGGCAACACCGGTCGAGAAAATTGGCCCGATGGTTCAAGCACTCGAGGTTTTCCCAGAGGGTGTCAACGTCAGTTTTATGGAAATTGAGACCTCGAGTGCCGTCAAACTCAGAGTATTTGAGCGTGGGGTCGGTGAGACATTGGCCTGCGGATCAGGCGCCTGTGCCGCCGTGGTGCACGGTATCCGACTGGGGCTATTGTCAACCAACGTGACAGTGACACTGCCCGGGGGTAAGCTCGAAGTGACTTGGGAAGATGAGCGCGCACCAGTCTGGTTGGCTGGACCTGCGGAAACCGTTTTTGAAGGAAAACTGACACTCCAGTGAGTTGTAAATGAGCGACGCGTCAACAGCACCAGAGGCCGTAACCGCAGCGATAGTCAGTGATTATCTGCGCGCAAACCCCGATTTTTTTGATCAAAACCCAGACGTACTGGGAGAATTAAAGCTGGCGCACGTGAGCGACGGTGCAGTATCGCTCGTTGAACGCCAGGTGGCACTTTTACGCGAGCGCAATGCCGAATTAAGGCGTCGTTTAGACGGCTTAGTGGCACGAGCAGAGCAAAATGAAGCGCTACTGCACGCGACGCAAGAAGTCATTTCATCGCTGGCAGAACGCAGCTCGAAAGACGACATAGCCAGTCTTTTCTGCAGCCTTGTGAAAAAAAGCTTCGACGTTGAGCTGGTGGCATTTCACTGGTGTGGTGACAATGGCGACAACCCCTCAAATGCTGTTGCCTCGCATTTACTGGGCAATAAAAACGCCACAAGTGGTCCTCTGCGCGCTCACGAACTCAAAGCGCTGTTTGATGAAGAGGCCACAGAAGGGTCGGCCGCACTGGCGCGACTGACAACGCGACAACAAGAATCGGCAGTGATCGCCGTAGGGTCGGTTGACGCCACACGCTATGGTATTGGCGAGGGGACGCTCTTTCTCGAATACTTAGCGGATGTCATTTCAAGCTTACCCATTAACCGACCCGCGGACTAACGCCTTGTCCGATCAAACACTTGATCAGGCAGTCGGTGAATTCCTGCAATACATTGATGTTGTTCGAGGGTACTCATCGCACACCATTGCAAACTACCAAAGAGATCTCAAAAAGCTGATTAGCTTTTGTGCTGAACGCGACATCTCGCAGCCTGATCAACTAGACCAATCGTTACTCAGGCAATGGGTGGCTGTCTTGAATCGAAATAGGCTGTCCGCAACATCGATTCAGCGGCATCTGTCCTCCACACGATCACTGTATAAATTTCTCGCGCGCCATAGCCCCAATTTGAACGACCCAACAGCAGGAGTGAAAGCACCCAGAACACCACGGAAATTGCCTAAAACACTCGAACCAGATCAGGTCGCTCAGCTTCTCAACCATGGCAGTGACAATGCCTTAATGGCGCGAGATCATGCGATGGCCGAGCTCCTATACTCTGCAGGGCTGCGCCTTGCCGAACTTGTTGGAGCCAACATAAATGACCTGGATAAGACCGATAAGGTGATCTCGGTTGTGGGCAAAGGTCAGAAAACACGCCTAGTTCCTGTCGGCAGACCCGCACTGACAGCGTTATCGGAGTGGATGAAATACCGACCCTTCGGCGACGAGTCCCTCGGCTTTGACTCCCCCCTGTTCGTCACACAACGTGGGGTGCGAATCAGCCCTCGCACGGTGCAAGAAAGAATCCGGCAGCTGGCGATCAAGCATGGGATGTCACAAACAGTCCATCCACACGTATTACGCCACGCGTTTGCCAGCCACTTGCTGGAATCAAGTGGTGATTTGCGGGCAGTCCAAGAGCTACTCGGGCACGCCAACATCGCAACGACACAAATCTACACGCACCTGGACTTCCAGCATCTTGCAAAAGTCTATGACCAAGCGCACCCCAGAGCACAAAAGCGCACCAAGCGCGGGACAAAACCATGATCACGACAGTTTCGTTCGATTTGGACGACACGCTGTGGAATCCGCGTCCCGCCCTGATTGCTGCCGATAAAGCCCAGTGGCAAGCACTGTCTAAGATTCATCCTGAATTAACCCAGCACTTCAATCAGGATCGTATTTTTAGATGTCGAAAAAAAGTGCTCGACAACGCGCCGAATATTATCGGCGATGTCACCGCACTTCGACTCGAGGTCATGATTCAACTCCTCACCTCACTCGGCATCGATGCTGAGCAGGCAGCGAGCGCTGCTGCCGCAGCATTTGCAGCCTTTATGGCGCGACGCAATGACGTCATATTATTTTCAGACGCCATCGAAGTCCTTAAACAACTCCGCGGCACGTACCGACTTGTGGCGATTACCAACGGTAATGCGAACGTCTTCAAGACCGAGTTGGGAGTGTTTTTTGAGCTCGCGATTCGCGCTGACGAGGTCGGTATTGCCAAGCCAGACCGCGGTATCTTTGATCTAACGTGGGAACGTTTGGGCTGCGCTGCCACGGAGGTGATTCACGTGGGGGACAGCGTCGAGAGTGATGTGCAGGGTGCGCTTAACGCAGGGGTCACACCGGTTTGGTACAACCCCGACGGTGAGCCCAATCTATTGGCCGTCAATGAGGTCACTAGTCTGACGGAGCTGCCCGCGTTATTGAAAAATATCCACGACTAAATTGCCTCTTCGCCCGTTTCTCCGGTGCGAATACGAACGACCTGCTCGAGCTCCGACACAAAGATTTTTCCATCGCCAATTTTGCCAGTGCTGGCCGCCGAAATAATCGTGTCAACGATTTGCTCAAGCTGCTCACTCGCTGTCGCTATCTCCAGCTTCAGTTTTGGTAAAAAATCGACAACGTACTCAGCACCTCGGTAAAGCTCAGTGTGACCTCGCTGACGACCAAAACCTTTCACTTCCGTAACCGTTACGCCCTGCACACCGATTTCTGAGAGCGCACTTCGAACGTCGTCGAGTTTAAAGGGCTTAATAATCGCGGTGACTAACTTCATGAAAACCTCACAACAATCTTCTTTTACGGCACATGCCGTGTGAGTCTTGAGTATGGCGCAACCCGTGACGTTTATGAAGTGGACTGAACAATCATCTTACAAACCAAAAAAAACCCGGCCATGGGCCGGGTCTTCAGTAGCGGAAGTAAAGCGCTAACGCCGAGCCACTGACGTCGTGCTCTTTACTGCGTCTATATCGAACCGATCGGCCTGCATAACCTTTGTCCACGCACGGGCAAAGTCACTCACGAATTTCGCCTCACCGTCGTCTGCGCCGTAAACCTCGGAGATCGACCGCAACTCGGAACTCGAGCCGAACATTAGATCAACGGGTGTGGCCGTCCATCGCCGCGTCCCTGTTTCACGGTCGGTGGCAACGTAAATACCGGGAAACTCGCTCGACGCTGACCACTCAAAGCTCATATCAAGGAGATTCACAAAAAAGTCATTAGTGAGCTCACCTTTGCGATCGGTCAACACGCCGTGCGCGGAATCGCCGGCATTGGCGCCCAAAACTCGCAACCCACCCGTCAGCGCTGTCATCTCTGGAACAGTCAAGTCGAGTAGATTTGCTTTGTCGATCATCGCACCGACAGGAGACAGATAGTTCCGGGCTTCGTCGTAGTAGTTACGAAAGCCGTCCGCGACCGGTTCCAGCGCAGAAAATGACTCAACGTCGGTCTGACTTTGTGACGCATCCATACGTCCCGGAACAAATTCAACGGTAAGGTCGTGACCGCGTTTCGCGGCTGCACTTTCAATAGCGGCTGCACCTGACAGTACAATCATGTCGGCCATACTGATTTTTTTGCCATCGCGCGCCTTGGCATTAAATGCCAACTGCACCTGCTCAATTGCCGAAAGCGTCGACCTCAGCTCAGCAGGCTCGTTCACCAGCCAGTTATTCATCGGGGCGAGTCGTATACGCGCTCCATTGGCACCGCCACGCATGTCGCTTTCTCGGTAGGATGAGCCTGACGCCCATGCGGCCTTAATCAGTTTAGATTCAGTCGCACCAGACATTAAAATCGCCTTTTTCAGGGCGTTAATGTCCTTTTCCGTGACGAGCGGGTGATCGAGCGGCGGCACTGGATCCTGCCACATCAGTACCTCAGCGGGCACATCAGAACCGACATAGCGTGCGCGCGGACCCATGTCACGGTGTGTCAGTTTGAACCAGGCGCGCGCGAACGCATCTTCAAACTCTTTCGGATTTTCTAAAAATCGTTGAGAAATTGCTCGATACGCCGGATCAGCTTTTAACGACAAGTCGGTCGTGAACATAATCGGTGCGTGTCGACGACCCGGCACGTGAGCATCTGGCACCGTATTAGCCGCTTGGCCATTGACAGGCACCCATTGAATGGCGCCGGCAGGACTTTGGGTTATTTCCCAATCAAAAGCGAACAGGTTGGCGAGATACATCATGCTCCAGCGGGTTGGAGACGCCGTCCAAGCGCCTTCAAAACCGGATGTGACAGTGTCCTCCGAATGCCCCTTACCGCAGCGGTTTTTCCAACCGAAACCCTGTTCTTCGAGTCCTTCTCCCGCAGGTTCCACAGCAACACACTCATCAGGCTTGTGTGCACCATGCCCTTTCCCGAAGGTATGACCACCGGCAATGAGTGCGACAGTTTCTGCATCGTTCATGGCCATACGACCGAACGTCTCTCGAATATCCTGTGCGGCAAGCTTAGGGTCAGGCGTCCCGTTAGGACCCTCAGGGTTCACATAAATAAGACCCATCTGAACGGCGGCCAGCGGGTTATCGAGTTTGCGCTCTCCCGAGTAACGCTCATCCGCAAGCATCACCTTTTCCGGCCCCCAGTAGACCAAATCGGGCTCCCAGTCGTCCGAACGTCCGCCCGCAAAGCCAAATGTTTTAAACCCCATGTCTTCCATCGCCACATTACCGGCGAGAATCATGAGATCGGCCCAACTGACTTGGGCACCGTACGCTTTCTTAACAGGCCACAGGAGACGGCGCGCCTTATCTAAGTTGCCATTATCAGGCCAACTATTGAGCGGTTCAAAGCGTTGCTGGCCGCCCCCTGCGCCACCTCGGCCATCAGCCACGCGGTAAGTCCCCGCGCTGTGCCAAGCCATGCGAACAAAGAACGGGCCATAATGACCGTAGTCAGCGGGCCACCAGTCCTGCGAGTCAGTCAGTGTTGCACGAACATCGGCCTTCAGCGCATCAAGGTCTACCGTTGCAAACGCTGCCGCATAATTGAAATTGGGGCCATAAGGGTTTGACTCCGGTGAATGCTGGCGCAACGGTGTTAAGTCGATGCGCTCGGGCCACCAAAACTGCGGAGGCTTTGCGAATGTATTTTCCGCTTGAACTGGCGCAGACATGGCCGACAAAAGTACCATCCCAGCAAGAGCAAACTTGATTGCGTTCATGGTTAACTCCTCAAAAAAAAGACTGTGTAATTTACGGATGCACTAGAAATGCATTCGCTCTATACATGAAAGTAGTCCTGTTTCGGGAGTGGGTCCAATCGAAATAGTTGACGAAAGTCATCGGATTTTCTAATAAATGGTGCGCCGATGTGGTGAGTTGGCGCAAAAAAAAGGGGGAGCTAAGCTCCCCCAAGGTCTCACTCAAACTACTATCGGGCGGACGTAAACTCTGGGTAGGCTTCCAAGCCACACTCGGCAAGGTCAGACCC
>ENA-UZXB01007387-UZXB01007387.1-metagenome-genome-assembly--contig:-Day-2-1m-contig-7387_pt2 | contig 18240 bp, 5 predicted proteins | sample MGYA00260339_ERZ794899 | MGnify/ENA metagenome assembly ERZ794899 | reverse complement strand
CGTATTAACAAAATTTGCAAGTAATAGAGTACCGACACTAGCAGATGCAAACATATATACACAAAATGTTATTGACAACGGAGAACTTCTGTGGATTGATAACATGGGCGATGATACATGGGGAGTTATTAAAAACTCAGCTTCTTATCACGAAAACTTAACAATAGTTAATCCTTTAGAGTCTGACTCAACTAATCCGTTATTTGGCAGTTCAATAACTGCATCTAATGATAATACAATAATTGCTATAGGTGCTCCAAACAATGAAGATGGGAAAGTGCTTGTTTATACTTGCGATGATACAACTACAACATTGGCCCAAGAGATTGCACCTATAACTGATATAGCACAAGCAAACTCAAAATTTGGTGAATCAATCACAATGAGTACAGACGGCAAGTACCTAGTAATTGCAGCACCAGATGCGTCAAACGTAAAATCTAACTTTAAAGATGACTTTGATGCAAGTATAGAATATCCGTTTGCATCTATTGTTGAGTATAACAATAGTTTATGGAAAGCAAGAAGAATTGTAAAAGGACAAACATCAAATGTTGTTTTTGATACTTTTGACTCAGCACCACAAGTTAAAGATTACCTACTAAACAAATATAGCCCGTTTAACGAAAGCACACTATACAACGTTGGAAATATCACAACATACCTTGGAGATATTTACATTGCTGTAGCAAGATCAAATCCAGGTTCAAGAATACCTGCTAACTGGGAAGCTGTTGGTGAAAGTAAAAATATATTAACAGGTGACTATCCATTACCTAATACTGAAACAGATCATATTTTAGTAAGAGCTCCAGCAGGAGCGTACGAAGGTAGTGTACCTGGAGATAAAGTATTCTTTGACTGGAATGAAGTAAGCCACGGATACGAACCAATTGACAAGTTTGAAATAATTGATATTAAATTTGAAAGTGTTCCACCTGAGTATGAAAACGTAACAAACGTTACTACAGGTATTAGACTACAAACAAACTTAGAGCATGGGCTAATAGACGGTGACGAAATATTAATTACTGATGTTCCTAATGATACTATTTCAACATCAGGGTTTGATAATTCAGATCAAACATTGCCACTTAATGTAGTACAAAATAAAGGTGTTACCGGACTAGAATATAACAAGTATTATGTAAAAGTTAAGTCAACTAAAGAAGTCTACTTGTATACAACATATGCTATTGACGAACTAGTAGACGGAACAAATAATACACAAGGTGCGCAGTTCCAAGGCAGTGCTATTGCTGGAGGAGTGTTCAACGGAAACCTAAGAAAAGTTAGATCATTATTTGATAATAGAATGGTTGGATTTGGTTGCGAGTTAGAATGGGAATTAGACGGTAATGGAACAGTTTACAATTTAACAATTAAAAACGATTTAGCTGATCCAAGCAATCCTACACCAATACAAGGTACTGGATATACTAACCCAGTAATAAAAATTACAGATACAGGCACTGGTAATAGTGCAACAGCAACAGCAACAGTTACAAACGGTAGAATAACTGCTGTTAATTTAACCGCAGGCGGAGTTGACTATACTAATAGTACTATTAGTGTTGAAATTGTTGATACAGATGTTCGTGTAAACACTGATTGGCTTACAAACAATGTACATACAGTACAATCAAAAGTAGATGAAATATTTTATATACTTGATCCACTAAACGTTCCTGAAATTGGGGACGAAGTAACAACTAGTACAGGTAATGCAACAGTTGTATACACTAAATTTGAACTAGGTAAACTAGTAATATACGCTAATAGTAAAAATGGTGTATTTACTGAATCAGGAACACTTGAAATAAGTTCAACTTTTAGAATTGGTGAATTTACAAGACCTGCACATGAACAAATTGAAACTAGTGATGTATTAGGCGGATATTGGAAAATATCATTAGACACTGTTGAGCCTGGGTTTAAAATTAATCCAAATGCAAGATTAGTTGATTACGCTCCTAGTATAGTACTAAAAGACGTAAGATTAGTTGGCGATGTATCAACACCGCTTCCATATAAGTCAAGCATACAAAGTCTGCTTAGTATACCGCCAGTACAACTTACAACAGGTAAAGTACTTCAAAAACAAAGTCATTATATTACTAACATAAGTTATAACGGTAATGCTAATACAGCCGCTGATGCAAGAATTGATTTGTTATCACCAAAATGGTTACTTAGAGCAGACAAGGCTATAAGTGATAAAGTTGTTGCAGACCGTGCTGCAGGATTAAATCCTAAGGTTGGTGTTTGGTTAAACAAAATTACAGATATAGATGGCACAATAGCTGACGAAACATTTAGTGGATTAACTACAGAAATTATTAATGATACTCATGTACCTAGTGACATATGGGACGGATATATTGATGTATTATTAAGTGATACAACTAATCAAGTTTCAATTGGAGACACACTAGTAGAAGGTACTAACGGTAAAGGTGAAATTGTTTATTACCAACGAGACGGTAATGACGCAAGATACTATATTAAAGTTATTTCAGGATCATTTACTCAAGGCGCAGATTACGGCCCTGCTGGCGCACAAAGTTTACCAGCGTATGAAATACGATTTATTGATTCAGTACAAACTCAGTCAAATGTAATAGGTACATCAATAAGAACTTCACTTGATGATAATACAATTGGTAAATTATTTGTATTTGATCATACACAGAACTTACCAATACCAACACGAAATAGAGCAATTGATCTTGCTTCGTTTGATAGTGATGTAATATCAGGATTTGATTTAGAATATTTTACATGGGTAGAAGAAACTAGAAACGGAACACAGCGTTTATCATTAGTTCCTGAAGTTGCAAATAATGATTGGGAAAAGGTATATAACGTACCGGTAGATAATACAGCACCTGCAAGTTCGTTTGCTAATGAAGGTGTATTTTATGTTTATGAATATAATACAACAACATCTAGTTATGATTTAGTAAATGGGTTTATATTACCAAATAGATTAAACGAAAGAAAACTAGGACAACAATTAAAAATAGTTAAAACTGGAGAGTTGTACAAGTTACTAATAAACAGCAAAGAAGGCGCAGGTAAAATCTACTCAGTACTAAAAGGTACAAGTGAAACTGGCAAAGTATATGACTGGCAATTATCTAAAGATGACAAGTTTAGAGGCATTTATAGTAATTCAATAATATATTATATTGACGATATTGTATATTACAATAATAATTTTTATAAAGCATTAACTAATATTCAAGGCGAACCATTTACAGCATCTAAATGGATACAACTTAACGACCATATTGATTTTATTGGATCTATTCCTAATACACTAGGATATAAGTATGCTGAAGATTCGTCGTTGGAAACTGATGTAACAGACTTTGGATCATCGTTTGATGTTAGCGATGACGGAAAAACTATTGCTGCAATATCAGCATATGGTGATATAAAGCGTGTAGCAGTTTATAAGTATCATGACGAACATTATAACTTATACCAAATTTTAGAAATTCCAAACGATGCAATACAGTTTGGTGAAACAATTAGTGTTGCTGATGACGGAAAACTAATTGCTGTAGGTGCCCCTGGTTCAACATATTTGTCCGCTAGACAAGGACAAGTTTTTGTATATGCACAAAAAGAAACAGGATATGAATTAATACAAACACTAGTTGCTCAAAATAGCGAACCAATTGAAAACTTTGGTTATCAGCTAAGTTTTGACGGCAATCAATTAGCTGTATCAAGTGCTAACGGAAATATTGAATTAGATACTACATATGATACTGACGGAACAGTTTTTGATAACGGGTTTACAAACTTTAGTAGAACAATTATTGATAGTGGTGCTATTTACTTGTACGAAAGAATTAACGATGCACTGGTATACGGACAACAGTTATCATACAGAGACTTTGATGTTAAAGACTTTGGTCGAGATATTGTTATTAAAAATGACAAAGTTTATGTAGGATTAATAAACGATATAGTTGGCGACAAAGTAGGTAAAGTTGTACAGTTTGAAAAAGATAATGTCAACACTTGGTCATTAAGTAGAAAACCAACGCCACAAGTTGATCTTGATAAATTTAAAGGTTCCTTCTTATACAACACTGCTTCAAATAATTATTTAACTGCATTAGATTTAATTGATCCAGTACAAGGTAAAATATCAGGAATTGCAGAACAAGAGTTAGCATTTAAAACTTATTATGATCCTGCAACATATACTATTGCTTCAGATACAAATGTAACAGTTGATCAGTATAACAGTTGGAGTATAACAAACATTGGAAAACTTTGGTGGGATTTAAGCACAACAAAATTCTTAAATGCATATCAAGGCGATTCGATTTATAGTTCAAATAGCTGGAACACATTAGCACCGGGTGCATCAATAGATGTTTACGAATGGATTGAAACAACATTAACTCCAACACAGTGGGACACACAAGCAGATACTCCTGCAGGAGTACGTAAAGGAATAAGTGGTAAAACAAAATACGGTGAAACAGCATATTGTACTAGAAAAGAATACGATAAGATTTCAAGTACGTTTACTACAAAATATTATTTCTGGGTTAAAGATAAAAAGATTGCACCAGACACTGAAAATAGATCTAAGTCTGCATATGATGTTGCAGCAATAATAGCAGACCCAGTTTCACAAAACTTAAAGTTTGCTAATATGCTTTCTGAAAATAGTTTTGTAACTAGAAACTGTGATAAATTATTTGAAAATGATGAAGTAGCAGCTAATTTTAGATACTTTACTATTGATGATCAAAATATCAATGTACATAACGAGTACCAAATAATCAGTGAAGGGTTATATACAAGTAAACCTAAATCAACGTTAGAGCTTAAATGGTTTGATAGTATCATAGGACAAGATGCATATGGAAGACCTGTACCAGATCCAACACTAAGTACAAAGCAAAAATACGGTATATTAAACAGACCAAGACAAAGTTGGTTTGTAGACAGGATAGAAGCAACTAAACAAGCATTTACTAGAGTAAATGCTGTTATAAAAGATAAGTTAATTGATAATAATTATAATATCACAACGTTATTACAAAAAGATCCTGCACCAAGTGCAATTTCTGCATTATGGGATAGGCAAGTTGATACTGATGCAGAATTAAGTACTATTGGTACAGCAAAAGCACAAGTTGCACAAATAGAACCAGTTGTTATTAACGGTACAGTAACACAAGTTAATATTATTAATAAAGGTTATAGTTATGCAGACCCTTCATATAATATAAACGTAGGTGGTACTAGACGTGGACCAAAAATTACAATAAACGGTACAGGTGAAGGCCTAGAGTTAGAAAGTACAATTAATGCACTTGGACAATTAACTTCTGTAACAGTTATTAATGGCGGTACGAACTACGCTGAATCGTTAACATTAACTATACGTCCGTTAAGTGTATTAGTAAATGCTGATGCAACACTAGACGGTGACTGGGCAATATATTCTTGGAACAGCACAATAGAAAAATTTGAAATTAGTTCACAAGAATTGTTTGATGTATCTGATTATTGGAACTATATAGATTGGTATGAAGCAGGATATAGTCAATTAACGTCAATTGATTATCTTATTCAAGAAACATATCAGCTGAATACTATTAATGACGGGATTGGCGATATTGTTAAAGTTGAAAATGTTGGATCCGGCGGCTGGTTACTTTTAGAAAAAACACTAAATGCTGATGTTCCTGACTATACAATAAACTATAGAACAATTGGTAGAGAAAACGGCACATTACAGTTTGTAGATTCAATTAGTAGTGATACTACTAATAAGACAGCGTTACGTAAAATATTAATGGCATTACGTGATAACATCTTTATAGGCGATTTAGAAATAGAATACAACAATCTATTTTTTGCATGTTTAAGATATGTGTTCTCAGAACAAACATATGTAGATTGGGCATTTAAAACTAGTTTTATTAAAGCAAAACATAATGTTGGTAAATTAATACAAAAAACTAATTATCAAAACGATAACTTACCTAGCTTTGAAGAATATGTAAATGAAGTTAAGCCTTATAAAACTAATATACGAGAATATTTAAGTGCATATGAAGGAAATGATAATACAAGTTCAGTTATAGCAGACTACGATTTACCAGCTGAATATAATAAAAACCTTGATAAAATTGTACCGTCGGACTTTATTGTTAAAGATAATGTATTATCAAGTGTTCTTACAGATGTAACAGAATATCCTGCAAAGCATTGGGTAGATAATTCTTCTTACAGTATAGGATCAGTACTTATTAAAGACGGTGGGTCTGGATATACTGAAACACCATTAGTAACATTTGTTGGCGGTGGCGGCACAGGTGCTACAGCAAGAGCATTTATTGGTAACGGAATAATTAAGAAAATTGAAATTACAAATTCCGGCACAGGATATTACTCAGCTCCACAAATACTGTTTGAAGGAACTCAAACAAACGGTACACAGCCAATTGTTTCAGTTATACTAACTAACGGTAAAATTAGATCAACAAGAATTGCACAGAAGTTTGATAGAATTGCTTCTGAAGTTAGTTTGTCTGATATACAAGAAGTTGAAACATTTACAGCAACAGGAAGTCAACTTAAATTTAATACAAAATGGCCAGTACAGTTAAAAACAAGTGCTATTGATATAACTATTGACGGTATACAAGCGTTAAGTAGCCAATACATATATAAAAATGTTTCAGACGTAACAAAAGGGTATACAAGGAATACAGGACAAATTGAATTTAGTTTTGCACCATCGTTAGGTTCTACAATTATAGTTACTTACAATAGATCATTAGAACTACTTAATGCAGCAGAACGTATACAATTCCTTTATGAAGCAGAAACAGGGCTTTACGGTAAAGACTTTGCACAGTTAATGGATGGCATTGATTACGGTGGTGTACAAGTTAAGAGTTTCGAATTTGGCCAAGACCTAGGTTGGGATAATGCTCCTTGGTATGCAACTAACTGGGATAGTTATGATGATGCATTTGAAGATGAAATTATCACATTAGATGGAAGTACAGTTTCAATAACACTTTCTAAGCCTTTAGAAGATACTGAAGTTTACAATATATACTTAAATGGTGTAAGAATTGATGATCCAAATTTTGGAACAGGTAATGCTGTTGCAAATCCAAACGCAATAACACAAAGTATAACAGGTGACGGAGAACAGCAAGTAATTTATCTTGATAATGATGGACTTAATTTACCTTTAGGATTAACAGATGGTGACACTATTATTATTAGAAAAGCATCTAGTGACGGTAGTTTCCTTCCTGATACGTTTACACTTGATACTGTAGTAGAAGGCGGCAATCTTGCATATGGCACAGCAACAGGATTAAAATCAGAAGATATAACAATTGACGGAGATAATTTTGTATCGGCATCAACGTCTAAAGGTCCTGAAGAATTAGTACCAGGACAATTATTAGACACATTAGACATTACAGTAATTGATAAAGTAGCAGACGGCGGAAGTGCTATTGCTGTAAGAAACTATACAGCATCAGCAACACAAAACAAAGTATTTGATTTAAGTTTGTTACCACATAATATTGAATCGCTAATAGTTAAAGTAGATAATATAATATTAGGACCAAACGAAGAAAATGTATTACCATATGAAATTAATTTTACTAGTAAGACAATAACATTTACTGAAGCATTAACTGTAGGACAACGTGTGTCAATCATATCAATGGCCGGCAACGGAGAAAATATACTTGATATTGATAACTTTATTGCAGACGGAAGTACACAAATATTTGTAACTAATGTTTTATGGAATCAAAACATATCAACATATATTAGTATAGATGGCACTAAAGCTATTGCAGAAATATTTGAAACAGATTCATCTTACGATGGCAGAGCTGGATTAGTAGGACTTAAATTTATTACTCCTCCGGATGCAGGTTCGTTTATATATTACGCTATATATGCATCAACTAGTGTAAGTTATAGTGAAGTAACTGTAGATAGATTTGAAGGTGACGGAAGTAGTGTTGGATTTACATTATCAACAGCACCTACAAGTTCATTACCATTAAGTCACAATGTAGTTGTTAAAGTTGATAACAAAATATTATATCCAGGTTACAATCAACAGTTTATAATATCTCCTAGCAGAGAATATACATTTGATTTACATCAAGTAGCAAGAGCATCAGTTAGTCCGGAAGATATCGCTGTATACCTTAACGATATACAATTAACTTACTTACAAGACTTTAACTGGGATTTTAATAATAGTGCTGTTGTATTATTTGATAATATAGGATCCAATGGTGATACTTTAGATGTATTTGTTCTTAATGACGGCGAATACGAGTTTGATAGAAATGTTGAATTAACACTAGACAGTGATTCAATTACAGGACAATTTTCACAGAACGAAGAAGTTCGTATAGGGTCTGCAGATAGTACACAACACGAAGCAACAGTAAGAACGTTTACAGGTAGTAAACTTACAGTAATTGGTGACTCAACTGCTATTCTAGCATCACTAACAAATGACCCAACAATACAAATTGAAGGTTTATCAAGTGGAGCAACAGCAACTCAAGTAACTGGATTTAAAGGAGTTGAATCTGGAGATAGAATTATTCTTAACGATACTCCGACAATAGGTACTAACGTAGATGTTTATAAATTTAATAAACATGACATACAAAATATAGAACGTATTACACAGGATATTATTACACGAAGTACACTTGTAATAGACAGTGATGATTATTACGAATATAATAAGTTAACACAAGGGTTAGTAGAATTACGTGGTCCAGCAATTGACCCAGCGTATCTTTGGGTATCATTAAACGGACAGTTATTATCTGCTAACGTAGATTATACAATAACTGAAAATTTAAAATATTTAAAAGTTACTAAGCCGTTAGTAAAGAGCGATAGACTAGATGTTGTACACTTTGCAGGCAACCGTGCTAATGAAAAATTTGGATTTAGAATATTCAAAGATATGTTAAACAGAACTCATTACAAACGCTTAAATAATAGTAAGATTTATGCGTTAGATGAAAATTTAAACTACTATGATGATAGTATTACACTAATTAGTGCAGAAGGAATTAGTCAACCAGACCCTAGCATTAATGTTCCTGGAGTAGTGTTTATAGATGGAGAAAGAATAGAATACTTTAAAGTAGAAAATAATGTACTGTCTCAATTAAGACGAGGTACATTAGGTACAGGTGTTAAAGAAGTATACAAAGCAGGCGAAGAAATGATGGACCAAAGTGCTTATCAAACAGTTCCTTATACTGATGAAATAAGAACACTACAGTTTGAAGCAGACGGATCAACAGCATCGTATATATTAGACTGGGCTACAACTAATATTAACGAATTTGAAGTATTTGTTGCAGGTAGAAGACTAAGAAAAAATGCAATACAAGTATTTGATACTACTATTGATCAAGATAGTCCAGAAGCAGATATTACAGTAGATGCAGAATTTACGCTAAGTAGTAATACAGTAACATTGAATACTGTTCCAGTAGCAGGAACTAAAGTGTTTATAATAAGGAAAATAGGAAAAACATGGCAAAGTTCAGGAGAATCACTAAGAGTTGCAGAAAATCCAATTGCAGAGTTCTTGAGAGATCAAACAATTGACTTACCAAAATAAATACAGTATAGGTGGATATTATGACAGACAAATTTAAAGACATGAATGGTGTACTTTTACAAGGACACATTAAAATTACAGACCCAGGATCGGGAGAAGTTCTTATTGATAAAAGGAACGCTATCCACTACGAGAACATGAGTATTGCACTTGCTGAAAGTTTAGCTTCAGTAGGACAAGGACCAATTTACAAAATGGCATTTGGTAATGGTGGAACATCAGTTGATCCAACAGGAATTATTACCTATCTAACTCCTAACTCAACAGGTTCAAATGCAAGTTTATATAACCAAACATTTGAAAAAATTGTTGCTGTAGATCCTAATAATACTGATCCTGTAAGAAACAAAATTGAAACAAGACACGTAAGTGGTACAAACTATACTGATATACTTGTAAGTTGTTTATTAGATTACGGCGAGCCCAGCGGGCAAGACGCTTTTGATACAGCATCAGATACAGAAAGTTTATTTGTTTTTGACGAATTAGGACTAGTAAGTTCAGCACAAGGAACTGGCCTAGGAAAACTTTTAACACACGTTATTTTCCACCCAGTACAAAAGAGTTTAAACAGACTTATACAGATTGATTATACAGTAAGGGTCCAAAGTTTAACCGGATTTAATGAGGCGTAGATATGGCATATAATATTAGATATTCAGATCAGGTTAATAAGGGTGTAATTGTAATTGAAGACAATACACTTAATGCAGAAACTAGTTTAAGTTTACCAGGAAGAAATACAACAGCGTATGGGCAAGCAATTTCAGAAAACTTTTTACACCTACTAGAAAATTTTGCACACACAGTATCCCCGACTAATCCTACAGAAGGACAACTTTGGTATGATACAACACCAGGAGTTGATCAGCTTAAATTATATGATGGTACTACTTGGGTAGCTGCAGGAGGCTTAAAGAAAGCTAACTTAGCACCTGAAGCATCTAACTCGGTTGTAGGTGATCTTTGGGTTGATACTGATAACCAACAGTTATATTTGTTTGCAGGGTCAAACTGGTTGCTAGTAGGTCCTGAATTTGCAGAAGGATTAGCTACAGGTACTAAGCCTGTAAAAGTTACTTCCACTACTGATGCTATATTTGATATTTTACAAGTTGAAATAGGCGGTAAAGTTGTTGCTATTATGTCAAAAGATACATTTATTCCAAAAACAGATATTGAAGGATTTGATATTATTAAGCCGGGATATAATTTATCTACAGAAGATATTACAGGTGACGGCATTCCTAAATATTTAGGAACAGCAGAAAAAGCAGAAAATTTAGTAATAGGCGGCGCTGTAGTTCCGTCAACAGACTTTATGAGAAAAAGTGCAATTAACATTGCAGAGCAAGAACTTAATATTAAAAATGATGGAGGAATAAGTGTTGGTCTTAGTAATTCGTTAAGATTAAGGATTACTGGTCAAGCAGGTGTTATTAGTCATGATATTAGTGGATCAAGTATTGATTTTAAAACTAATAATTCAGGTGTAACAGCAACTCCATTAAGAATTAATAGCAATACTAATATTGGTATAAACAATTTAAATCCTGAAAAATCATTAGATGTCGGCGGCGACATACAGACAGATTCAAACGTAATTATTAACGGATTAACTGATAGTACATCAGTAAGCACAGGGTCATTAATTTTAGCAGGTGGTGCAGCTGTAGCAAAGAACTTAACAGTTGGATCAGGTATTAGTGTACTTGGTAGTTCAACATTTAATGACATACTACCACAAGACAATAATTTAAGATCAATTGGTAGTACAACAGACAAATGGAAAGCAATGTATGCTACTGAATTTATAGGATCGTTAAACGGTAACGTACAAGGTAGTGTAAGTGGTAGAGCAGGTAGTGCAGATAAACTATCATCACCAAGTGTATTTAGAATGACAGGTGATGTTGAAAGTTTACTTGATATTGACTTCGACGGTCAACAAGGTACAGTTACTTTCCAAACACAAGTCACAAACGAATTTATATCGGCTAAGACTATTAAAGATAACTCACAAACAGATGACGAATTCTTAGTTAACAGAGTGAGCGGCGAAATTGGTATTTACAAAGTAAGAAGATCAACAATATTTGATCAAATTACAGGATTAACACCAGTAGGTACTATTGCTCCGTATGCAGGTGATACAGCACCCGATGGGTGGCTACTATGCCATGGACAAAATGAGTTAACTTCAGCATACCAAAAATTATCTCAAGTTATTGGCGATACATACGATAATAATTCTCCAACAGGATACTTTTCAATACCTGATCTAAGAGGAAGATTACCGTTAGGTGCAGATAATATGGGCGGCACAGCAGCAAATATTGTTCCGTNNAGATACATTAGGTGCTAAAAGTGGTGCCGAAACAACAACTATTACAGTTGATAATTTACCTGATCACAAACATGAACTTAAAGATGACGGAGCAACACCGCAACAGTATTATGTTATTAATCCTGATTCAACTACAACAGGTGACAGTGATGCTATTATTGATACAAATTTAGTAGGAACAGCAAACGGATTAAAATATCCAAGAACAGGTGGCATGGAAACTGGCGGTACAGGAGATACTGTAAGTTTAATGAACCCATACTTAACAGTTAATTATATTATATACACAGGAGTTGGGGGCTAATGAGTTATAAACTAAACAAAACAGACGGATCGTTACTAGTAGAACTAGTTGACGGGCAAATTGATACAACATCATCAGACATTACACTGATTGGAAGAAACTATACAGGATTCGGCGAAGTTATAAACGAAAACTTTATTAAACTTTTAGAAAACTTTAGCGGTACAGCAACTCCAGGAACACCAATTACTGGTCAACTTTGGTTTGATACTAGCGAAAATAGATTAAAAGTATATGACGGAACAACATTTAAAGCAAATGGTCCAATTATTAGTGCATCACAACCACAAATGGTAGCAGGCGACATTTGGATAAACAATGATGACAACCAGTTATACTTCTTTGATGGAAGTGACATAGTACTAGTAGGACCTCCATATACATCAGCACAGGGTAAAAGTGGATTTGACACATTAAGAATTGTTGATACAAGAAGTTTGAATTATACAGTTATTAAATGGTCAGTTGGTAATACAGTATTTGCTTACATTAGTAATGATACATTTACACCGAGAGCAGATGATGTTGACTTATTACCTGGACTAACTGGTGATGTGTTAAAAGGTATTAATATTGTTGATAAAGATAACTTTAGAATTTATGGTGTTTCTGACTCAGCAACAAGTTTAATTACTTCAGAAACTGATCCAAATACAGGGTTACTAAGAAGAAAAACAGCATCTCAGTTTTTACCATCTGATGCAGAAGGTACAACTACTGGTATTTTAAATATTCAAACTAAAGGCGGATTAACAATTGGTGACACAGGACAAGCAGGATTAAATGTTTCTGGAACATTCCTTAATTTATCCAGTAATCTTGTTAATCAAGGATTTAGACTAGTTGCATCAAACGTTGTTGGACAATATGATCCAATACGTGTTGACGCTGTTAATAGATATATGGGAATTAATGTAACTGATGATGAACCAACAGCAACATTAGATGTGTTTGGCGATGTAAGAGTCCGCGGAGATATTACTATTGAAGGTAGTAATGCTACTATAGAAACTTCAACATTGTCAGTAGATGACTATAATATAGAAATTGGTCATGCTGATACAGTAATAACATTAACTGGACAAATTGATAGTTCGTTTGCTGATACACTTGCTGTTGGAGACGAAGTAACACAGTCACATACAGGTAACACAGTAGTAGCAACTGGTACATTTAAAGAATATCAAGTTGATACAGTTGGTAATGTATTTAAACTAGTAATTGAACCAGTTAATAATAGCTTCCTTGCAGGATCGGATCAGTTATCAATAACCGGAAAAGGTGATTTAGAACAAAGTAATAATACAGCAATATCACCAAGTAGTATAGTTCAAAGATCTGATGCAACTGCAACAGGCGCAGGCATCACAATTAAAGGTGCTCCAAGTAATACAAATGCAAATGACAAAACTATTAAATGGACCAATGACTTAACTAATGGTCCATTCTTTGAATTGAATGATAGTGTTAATATTCCTACAGGCGAAACATATAAAATTAATGGTCATGATGTAATATCGTCAGGCGCACTTGGCACAGATATTACAACAGCATCAGGATTAGCAAATGTTGGTATTTTAGATACTGTAAGAGTAAGACAAAGTAGTACAATACCAGGTCCAGGACTAACAATTACATATAACGAAGGAACAACTCCAGCAACACCAACAATTACTACATTTAATGCAGGCTTAAAAATTGTAAGTCAGTCAGCTGTTGACTTTAATGCTACTAAAATTAAAAATGTTGGCACACCGTTAAGTGCTAGACACGTTGTAGATAATCCTAGTGATACTGAAGATACAAATGATCACGTAGTAACTAAACAATACGTAGATACAGAAATAGCATTTTCACCAGTAATGATGCAGATTGATACTACTGGCTTACCAACAGCAAATTATTCAAGTATTGATGAAGAATTACAGTCAATGCTTACTTTTTATCAAGACCCAACAGCAAAGACACTTAATAGTGTAGCAAACATTATTACTACACAGTATGGTGGTGCAGTTACAGGTATTGACGTTGCAGGATCTGCAACAAAAGAAACTATATCAGTTGATTTTACTGGTATTGGAGGAGCAGATGGAGGGCAAAATCCGCAAGCTCTATTAGAAGATATTAACTTTAACAGTGCAACGGGTACAGTATCATTGTCAGTAACACGTAAGAAGCAAGTTTGGAAAGTAACTGACCCTGGTAGTGGTAAAGTATGGACCAAACAGTCAGAGACTAATTGGTCCTAATACTGATAAATACATATACCGCACATAGGGAATGAAAAATAATGGCATATACTATTGAAAAAACAAATAATACTATTCTAACAATAATAGAAGACGGTACTATTGATAATACTACTGATTTAAAACTAGTCGGTAAGAACTATTCAGGGTACGGTGAATTACAAAATGAAAATTTTGTATCATTGTTAGAAAACTTTGCTTCAGCAAACCAACCTCCAAGACCTATTGCTGGTCAACTTTGGTTTGATACAGACGACGAAGGCGTTGGAAGACTTAAAGTATATGACGGTAATGCAAATAAGTTTTTTAATCCTTTAGCAAATTTAAGAGTTGGTGTTTTGCCAAGCACTCCATCAGCATCAAACGTAATCAAAGGTGATTTATGGTTTGATGATGTACAACAACAGTTACATGTATATAACGGTTCTGCATTTGTACTAGTTGGACCAAAGCAAGCAAGTGCTAACCAAACAGAATGGGTAGAAACACTAGTTTATGATAACTTATTATCCCCAAGCGATACAACAGCAGAATTAAAAGAACCACATGAACACTATGTATTAAAAGGTGTTGTTGATAATAAAGTTATGTTTGTTGCATCAAAAGATGCATTTACATTAGACACTGGAAGTTCTATCCAAGGCTTTAGTTACATACACCAAGGTATTACATTAGTTGACTCAAATGATGCAACTGGTGTACAAAGTGGAGTAGAAAGATTTCATGGTACAGCATCTAACACAGATAGATTAGGCGGTACTGATGCAGTAGAATTTATACAACGTGCAACAGCAGTATTTACTGATAGAGTTGATATTGCAGATGCAGATGGTTTACGAATTGGTAGTTCAAACGAATTTAGACTTAATACATCAAGCGGAAATGCACTAATTACCCATGCTACAAACGGCGGCTTAATTAAATTAATAGCATACGATGGCACTGGCACTATGCAAACTCCACTTATTATTGATCCTTCAAGTGGTCCAGCAAGTATTAGACCAGATGGCGATGGCATTTACAATTTAGGTACTTCCGGAAATAGATGGAATACTGTACATGCTGTAAACTTTACAGGTACTAGTCAAAAATCAGATTTATTAAAAGTAGGTGTAGAATATAGAAGTGCATCAACAGCAGCTACAGCAAACACAATTGCAGCAAGAGATGCAAATGGCGATTTATATGCAAACTACTTTCAAGGTATAGCTACAAACGCAGATTTAGCTGTTAACGCAACAAACGTTGCCGTAGACGGAACAAGCTATGCAACAGGCTCTGCAAGTGCTACAGCAAGCTCTGTAGCTGTTAGAGACGCCAGTGGTAACTTAACAGCAAATCAATTTAATGGTGTTGCTACTAGATCAGCTACTATGCAAGTTGGCGTTGAAAATAGATCAGCGGCAGTTATACCAACTGCTGATACTGTAGCAGTTAGAGATTCAACAGGCTCTTTAAACGCAGCAACATTTTTTGGTGCATTAGACGGAACAGCTGATAATGCAACTAAATGGACAAATGATTTAACACTCAACTTTACAGGCGATGTAACAGGTAGCGGAGTATTTAATGGTGATGAAGGATCGTTAGATATTGCACTAACAACGTCAGGAGATTCTGTAACACTAGGAACAGATACAACAGGTAATTATGTAGAAAGAGTAATACGTGACACTGGAGAAACATACATAAATGTTAGTGTTAACGATAGTATAAATCCAAGTAGTTACCCAGCATCAGCTGAAGGCGTAACTATTAAAGTAGGATTAAACGCAACAACAACAAATACAGCAAATAACGTAGTTGCTAGAGATGCAAGTGGTGATTTTGCTGCAGGCACAGTTACAGCAACTAAATTTGTTGGACAAGTTAATGAATCAGGAACAGCAAATAACGGATTCTTTGATAACTTAACTGTAGGAACACTTACATCTTCTTCACTTAACTTAGCAGGAGCAACAGGTACACTAGCAATAACTGAAGGTGGTACCGGTTCTGGAACAGCAGCTGGTGCAAGATCTAACTTAGATGTTTATTCTAAATCAGAAACATATACACAAGCCCAAATTGATAATGCTATTTCGTCGGGTGTTGGAGGAGTAAGTACAACTTCAATAACTAACGGTACTAGTAATGTAAGCGTTACTGCTGCTGGCGGAGATACTGTAGTAACAAGAGCTGGTGCAACTCATGCATCATTTACAGCAAGTGGACTTGAATTAAGCGTAGGTACATTTGTAGGTAATTTATCAGGTAATGCTGTAACTGCAAACTATGCTGACTTGGCAGAGAAATATACAACTAACGAAAAACATCCAACAGGTACAGTAATGGCAATTGGCGCACATTCAAGTTTTGAATCAGAACGTTGTGTAACTGGAGCAATACCAGTAGGCGTTATATCTGCAAAACCTGCATTCTTAATGAACGCTGAAGCAGACGGACAACCATTAGCACTTAAAGGACGAGTTCCAGTGCTTGTAACGGGCTCTGTGAGCAAAGGACAAGCGGTTTACGTGCATGATAACGGAATTGCTAGTACACAGTTTACCGGACAACAAATAGTAGGCGTAGCGTTAGAATCAAGCGAAGAAGAAGGTACTAAACTAGTTGAATGTATCCTAAAACTATAATTTATTAATAAAATTATCCCAAAAAAAAAGCACCGTTAATGGTGCTTTTTTTATGAGTTTGTATTAACTATTAATGTAAGTCTTCCCAAGCAGAGCCTGTGTATACTTGTAATTTTGTATCTGTAGTGTTAAATACTACCATGCCAGCTGCTGCTGTTAATGCGTTTCTTGCAGTAGTTGTCATACTAGCAAACTGAACAGCAGTACCAAAGTCTGCAACCGTACTATTAACTGTTAGATAGTTATTAAAGTTTGCATTATTTTCAAAGTCTCCTGCTTGATCAAGATCGCCAGTAAATTCAGCAATTCTTAGACTTGCTGATACTCCGTTATATGTTAGTAAGTCATTTTGTCCAAACCCTAAATGTCCATCATTTGTAGTTAAAGTTTTTGATATATCTAATTCACCAATTAACGTAATTAATCCACCGTCACCGTCTTGAATTTCAATAGTGCTTACTTCTAGTGTATTTGTTAAGACTTTACCAAATCCGCCATCTGATGCTGGAATAATTCTTACATCTGTTCCATTAGGACCTTCAGTATTTCCACTACCAACTCTTAAATCTTGATCTATTTGTACATCTGATAATGTTTGCAAAGAAGGAGTTACAACAATAGCTGACGAGTCAGCACTGTCAATTAAGTTAGTAAGCACATTACCAGTATGTGTACCTGCACTGTCACCAGTTAAGTCACCTGTAATGTTTCCTGCAAATGCTGTTGCTGATAGTGTACCAGTAGAAGCATTATATGTGTATGCACTTTGATCTGTTTTTATAGTTAAAGTACCAGTAGCACCGGTTCCAAACATTGGAAAACACGTTCCATCTGCACTTTCGTCATTTACATCAACTGCTGTTGCTATAGCTGCTGTACCTGTTGTATCTTGATCCCAGGTTGGCACTGTGCCTGTTAAGCCCGAGTATGCTACGTTAGTAGCTGTAGCGGCATTACCTGTTATGCTAAATGTAGGATTTGCTGTATGTGTTACTTCGCCTGATGTGGCATTGTACATTACT
>ENA-UZXB01001817-UZXB01001817.1-metagenome-genome-assembly--contig:-Day-2-1m-contig-1817_pt1 | contig 18251 bp, 12 predicted proteins | sample MGYA00260339_ERZ794899 | MGnify/ENA metagenome assembly ERZ794899 | reverse complement strand
CTGAGCGCCTAAACCAATAGAGGCATAGCCAGCCTGTGTTGCGCCGTGTTCCGTTACCGGCAAGCCCAACAGTCGGTCGACGCTCGCTAATAATGCCTCGGCCGTCTCGGGCCGGGATATCAGAACGAGGACTCCCCGCTCGGATGCAGCGATTTCAGCCAAACTGGTGTCAAAGCGCCACGTGGTTTGCCCTTGGAGAGTTGTGCCCACCAAATCCCGCAGCGCCGATGTGACATGCACCCGAACGACCGTTGTCTTGTCGTTTTGCAAAGATCCCCGACTCAACGCTAGATGAAGGGACCCCTGATGAATCTCACGGTAAACCGTCAGTTCAAACTCACCGTGCGTGGTTTCAACCATACCTTGCCGAACCCGCTCTATCGTGCGCTCTGTGGTGAGACGATGGTCAATGAGCTCAGAGACCCTGCCTACGGGCAATTCATGGAGCGCCGCGAACCGTTCAAGAGCTTCACCTCTTGCGATGTTGCCCGTCTCGTCCAACACCTCAGTAAACACCGCGGCAGGAAACAAGCCGGCCAACCTCGCGAGGTCTGTGGTGGCCTCCGCTCTGTCAGCTCGAGTGAGTAACCCACCCTCCTCTGCCGCCACTGGAAAGATATGCCCGGGTTGTACTAAATCTGCTGCAGAAGTTTGCGGTGCCACAGCAACGCGAACGGTGTGCGCCCGGTCCTTGGCTGAAATCCCGGTCTCAATACCCTCGGTGGCTTCAATGGAAAGGGTAAAGGGAGCGGTATCACCCTGCCCTTCAACCATGAGAGGTAAGTGGAGGTAGTCACAACGCTCCCGGGTGAGTCCCAAACAAATTAGCCCTCGAGCCTGTCGGGCCATAAAAGTGATGTGGCTTGCCTCACAGAGCTCTGCCGCAATCGTTACAATACCAGTAACACCACCACTGCTGTCCTCAAGCAACAGCAACACCATATTGCCATGCCGAAGTTCACTGATCAGGCCCTCTGGATCTCGGTGGTTTAGGGTCTTAGTCATGAATAAATCCCGAGGCACGCAACGTGTCCATTGAAAGGCCTGAACTCTGCGCGGCGGCGTCGCCCTGCAGAAGTCGTTCTAAGTATCGAGCGATCACATCAACTTCAAGGTTGATACGAGAACCTTCACGGTATTCGCCAAACACGGTCTCCTCAAAGGTCTGGGGAATGATATTGAGATCAAACTCCGACCCATCAACCGAGTTGACTGTTAAGCTGGTGCCGTCGACGGTGATGCTGCCCTTGTGTGCAATATAGCGCGCGAGTTCCTGGGGGGCAGAAATAACATAGCGCCAAGATCTGCCCTCCCGTGCTACCGACACCACGGTGCCCACACCGTCAACGTGACCGCTAACAATGTGGCCACCCAAGCGTGATGTGGGGGTTAGAGACTTCTCTAAATTAACGTGATCTCCCGGCTTACGATCACCGAGTGTCGTCAGATTCAACGACTCAATTGAAACATCTGCCCAATACCCGTCACCCGGCAACCCTGTGACGGTGAGACAGACTCCACTTGTTGCAATGCTGTCACCCAGCTGAACATCGCTAAGATCAAGCTTCCGTGTGAGCACCCGCAGCCGAAGATCGCCGCCTTGGGTCTCCATCGCCGCGATCTCTCCGACGGCTTGAATAATTCCTGTAAACACGTTTTTAGTTTTCCTTAAGAACAGCAGCGATGATACGCAGATCCGAGCCCAAACGACTCACTTCCCGATAAGCCAATTGGATGCCATCTTTCAACTCAGAAAAAGCGATATCTGCAAGCGGGCGAGCGGAACTGCCTAAAAGCAACGGCGCTTGATAAATGAGTAACTCATCGACCAGCCCTTCCTTTAAAAAAGCGGCCGCTAACAGAGGGCCGCTCTCTATCAAAATTTCATTGGCACCTTCGTCCCCTAACCCGCTAAGTATACCCCGCAAATCAAGGCCACCTCCGATAACCCTCGCTGTCCGATGCGAGGCATGGGCTACAGGCTGCTTTTCTGGTGCGGTTATCACAAGGGTTGGGGCGTTGGCTGACAATACACGAGCCCCCTTTGGCGTACGGCCGTTGCTGTCGAGTACCACTCGCGTCGGTGGCCGGTGTAGTGCCCTCTCCAATTCCACACCCTCAAAACCCAGCTCATCGGATCTAACCGTTAGCGAGCAATCGTCGGCCAACACCGTGCCGATACCCGTGATAATGGCCGAGCTGGCAGCGCGCTGGCGCTGCACATCCTGACGCGCTAATGGACCCGTAATCCACTGACTCTCGCCAGAGGCCATCGCTGTACGACCGTCCAGGGAGCAGCCCAACTTAAGGCGAACGCGCCCCCAACCTCGCTCCATTCGCAACAAAAATCCTTTCAACTCTATCGCTGCTGCGTCTGCGCAAACACCTTGAGTGACTGCAACACCAGCTGCCCTGAGCCGGTCATAGCCGCCTCCTGAAACACTGGGGTTAGGGTCTTCCAGCGCGCCTACAACCCGCCCAATGCCTGCATTTATCAGCGCATCAACGCAGGGACCTGTGCGCCCCTGATGAGCACAGGGCTCAAGGGTGACGTACGCCGTTGCGTCTTTGGGTGATGAGCAATCAGCAAGCGCCATAACCTCGGCATGAGCACCGCCCACAGGCTGGGTGAAACCCCTTCCGAGAATTTCATTGTCTTTAACGATGACACAGCCCACGTGGGGGTTAGGCGCGGCCCAAAAGCGGCCTTTCTGAGCCTCCGTGAGAGCTTGCTCCATAAAAGCGGCGTCCGAAGGCAGCACCGAGGAGTTGCTCACGTTTCTGCGGGGGGTTCCGCCTCCAAACTTTCAATGGCGTCCCTGAATTCTGACAGATCCTGAAAGCTGCGATAGACCGAGGCGAAGCGCACATAGGCGACTTGGTCCATCGCTTTGAGAGCCTCCATGACATGGCTACCCACCTCGTTCGACGGCAGTTCGCGCTCACCCGTGGCACGCAATTGATGCTTAATGTGCGTTATCCACTTCTCGATTTCCTCAACTGAAACCGGGCGCTTTTCCAGTGCCCTCAAGAAACCACCACGCAGTTTCTCTTCGTCAAAAGGCTCACGACTACCGTTTTGTTTGATAATGCGGGGCATGACCAACTCGGCAAGCTCGTATGTGGTGAAGCGTTCTTTGCACCCTAGACATTCACGCCGACGCCGAACCTGACCGCCGTCAGCAACCAGACGAGAATCAATCACCTTGGTTTCGTCAATTGTGCAAAAAGGGCACTGCACGGCAGACCTCTAGCGCGAGTACACGGGTAGGCGACCGCAAATTTCCAACACCTTTTGACGAACCTCGGGTATTACGGTGTCCCCAGTGCCCGTTTCCAGCGCCGCCAATACATCACAGATCCAGTGCGTCAACTGAGACGTGTCGGTTTCAGAAAAACCTCGGGTAGTAATCGCCGGTGTCCCCAACCGTAGACCTGACGTGACAAAGGGCGAACGTGGGTCATTGGGAACCGCGTTTTTATTCACTGTGATGTAAGCGTCACCCAGCGCTGCATCGGCGTCTTTGCCCGTGTAGGACTTACCAATGAGGTCCAACAGCATAAGGTGATTGTCGGTACCTCCGGAAACAATCTTATGCCCGCGCTCCATGAACGTTGCGGCCATCGCCTGAGCATTTTTGACCACCTGACGCTGATAGTCAGCAAAGCCCGGCTCCATGGCCTCTTTAAAAGCCACTGCTTTAGCCGCAATAACATGCATCAGCGGACCGCCTTGAGCACCAGGGAATACCGCACTGTTGAGCTTTTTATGCAGCGTCTCGTCATCTTTAGCCAGAATGATGCCGCTGCGAGGCCCTCGCAGGGTTTTATGGGTTGTCGAAGTCACCACATCGGCATAGGGCATCGGTGAGGGATAAACTCCCGCGGCCACTAAACCCGCCACGTGAGCCATGTCCACCAACAAATAGGCACCCACCGCATCAGCTATCTCGCGAAACTTTGCCCAATCCATGATCCGGCTGTAGGCCGAAAAACCACCAATAATGAGCTTGGGCTTGTGGGTCTTCGCCAATTCCATCAAGGCATCGTAATTTATCAAGCCGGTGTCGTGGTCGATCCCGTACTGCACTGCTTTATAAATTTTTCCAGAGAAATTGACCGATGCACCGTGAGTGAGGTGTCCGCCGTCGGCCAGGCTCATTCCCATAACCGTATCGCCGGGCTCTAACAGTGCATGATAAACCGCAATGTTGGCACTGGAACCCGAGTGAGGCTGGACGTTCGCATAAGCGGCGCCAAAAAGTTGCTTGGCGCGATCAATCGCCAATTCCTCTGCCACATCGACAAACTCGCAGCCACCGTAGTAGCGTTTTCCGGGATAGCCCTCTGCGTATTTGTTCGTCAGAACCGATCCCTGAGCCTCAAGCACACGTGGGCTTGCATAATTCTCTGACGCAATCAGCTCAATATGCTCCTCTTGCCGCTGTGTCTCCGCTCGCATAGCTTTCCACAGGTCTGGGTCGAAAGCCTCGATAGACTGGACATCGTCATCAAGAAAGTTGGAAAGCTGAGGTGCCGCTTGATTCATGGTTAATATCCTGAGTTTGACAAAAAATGATGGACGCCAAAAAACGGCGGTTAGATGGGTTGAGGACAACAACCTTACCTCTGGAGGTAAGCTGAAGCCACCGCAGCTCACGCCCGATGTTCGTCCATTCTAGCTCATACTAGGGCGCCCTATAAGTAGCAAGAAATAGAATGCGAAGGAGTACCTGTGAAGGTGGTGCTTCGGCTCAGTGAGAACCAGCCAACGCAACCGTTTACTGGGTTGGCCTACTGGCTTTTTTAAGGCTCAAAGGGCAGATAGCGAGCCTTAGTGGCTCTCGGCACCGCAGTTGAAAGGATAGGCCTTAACCCAGTCGACCAGCATCGTCGCAGGTAAGTCCTGCACATAAACCTCACCGCCTAGAGTGCCGCCTACAGCCACATTGAGAATAAGGTAGAACGGGGCTTGGTCAAACACCCACGGATGGGGCAGAGCATTGTGCGGTGCCATGGTGCCGTGAATCCGGCCATCGACCTCCCATTGAATCAGGCTAGGGGACCACTCTACAGCGAATTCATGCCAGCCTTCATTCCAGGGTGTCGGTACCAATAGCGTTTCACTGTAATGCACATTATTGGGGGGCAGAGGCCCAAAATGCGCCGCGCCGATAAGACGATTAGGCTCGTTACCGGTCCATTCCATAATGTCAATTTCCCCAGCGAGGGGCCATGGGCTAGTGCTCTGAGGCATCATCCAAAACGCCGGCCACAACCCGCGTCCACGGGGTAAGCTAATGCGAGCTTCAAACCGGCCATACTGTTGGCTAAAGAGGCCCTCGCTGACCAACTTGCCAGACGTAATGCGACCACCATTTTCTGCGACCGTAATCGACAGCGCCCCGTCGACAACCCGAACAGCGTCCTTTGCATAGTGCTGAACTTCGCTGTTGCCCCAGCCGCATAAACCGACGTCACATCCGTCGCCTTCGACCACACGCCACAGTGCCGAATTTAGGTCACCGTCAAAATTCTCGATAAGCGTCGGCGCGCATTGCCCATTTTCAGCAGAAATGTTCTGACACAGTGCTAATGCTGCAATAAAGCAGACAAGATGTGTTACCGAGCGAAGCAATGCATTACCACCAAGTGATATAGAAAAATGCCAGTATGCAGGTCACAACAATTGCCGCTGCATTGAAGCCGCTAGTGGTTGAAAAGCTCACGCCGGACGGTTCGATGTAGCCGGGCTGAGGCTGGGGCCGTGCCAAAGACCAAACCACAGCAATGCCAACACACAACAAGAAAACTATTCCCACTCGATCGATAAATGGCAGCATAGGTAGCAAAAGCTTCATTGCCAAAGACAAAACGGCCGAGCCCACCGCCGCTAGAAGAGCACCGGTCGCTGTTGTTTTGCCCCAGAACATGCCTAACAAAAAGATCGCAACAATGCCCGGCGTAAAGAATCCAGTGAACTCCTGAATATACTGAAAAGCCTGATCAAAATTCCCCAGCAATGGCTGTGCAGCTGCCATCGCAATGGCCATAGCCACCAGGGCCGTCGCACGACCACTGAAGACCCGGTTACGCTCTAACCACGACTCGGAGACCATCGACGGCAGGAGATCAACAGTGAAAATTGTTGAAATACTGTTACACATGGACGCTAGTGAGGACACGATGGCCGCTAGCAGCGCGGCAAAGACCAGCCCTTTAATGCCCGTGGGCAACAGAGCCATAGCCGAGGGATAAGCTTGGTCAGGAGTCGCCAAGTTAGCGTTCAGTGCAAACATAGCGATTCCGGGCAAAACAACAATGAGAGGCATCAACAACTTTAGAAAGGCCGCAAAAGCAATTCCCTTCTGAGCCTCACTCACACTCTTCGCGGCGAGGGCACGCTGAATAATATATTGGTTGAAACCCCAATAAGAGACATTCATCACCCACATACCGCCGATCAAAACCGAGAGCCCGGGCAAACTCATGTAATGCGGGTGATCTTTAGCCAGTATCATATCGAAACGGTCTGGCACGGTATCCATCAGCATCACGAACCCCTGAACCACTCCGGTGCCCCCTGACACTTTTTCCAACAGAATCGCGGCGATCATGAGGCCACCTGCCACCAAGAGCACCACTTGCACAATATCGGTGAGTGCAACGGCTTTGAGTCCACCGTATAGCGAATACGACACAGCAAAGAGCCCTAACAGCACTAGACCCAGTGTCAGATCGACACCTGCCACGGTGTTAATCGCGAGAGCTCCCAGCCACAAAATAGAGGTTAGGTTTACGAAGACGTAGACGCCCAGCCAAAAACTAGCCATCACGGTTCTGACACGGTGGTCGTAACGCTGCTCAAGAAATTGAGGCATGGTGTAGATGCCAGTTTTCAAAAAGACCGGCAGCAAAAATTTGCCAACCAGAATCAGCGTGATGGCAGCCATCCATTCATAAGATGCGATCGCCAGGCCGATAGCATAGCCAGATCCTGACATGCCGATGATCTGCTCTGCGGAAATATTAGCCGCAATAAGCGACGCGCCTATTGCCCACCAGGGTAATGACTTACCTGCGAGAAAATAATCTGACGCGTCTTTCTGGTGCCCGGGTTTTTCACGAGAGACCCACTGGGCTAAACCGAACAAAGCGATGGCGTAAATTACAACAATGGTGATATCGAGTGATGACAACATAGTTTAACGTCCGCTCTACTTAAGACTGGCCACTTCTTGAGTGGGACAGTTCAACAAATTTGCGTCAGATACTTCTTCGACCAGAGTTACCTCTGCAAGATCCATGGTAAAGACGCCCGGTGTACTGATTAAGAACGGTACATCTACGGCACTCATATTGGTACCCGCCACCTCGAAGCAAGCTAATGGAATAGCTAGCCGATGCCAGACTTCTGTGTCCAAGCTTCGCAGGTGTTGTGTAACATCAAGCTCGCCGTTGCAGGGCCAAGTGCAGTCCATTCGCATCTTCACCTGATCAACAGGCTTCTGAATCAAACGAATATCCATGACAACTGCGCCACCCGTTGCACTCATGTCCTCAATGTTGATGGGGACGTCCGCGCGAAAATAAACCTGACTGGCGCGCTTACCATCACCCGACCACTCCAGTCGCCTCGCATCTTCTTGCATACGGCGGTCGATGACAGAGACGGACAATTGATTATCTTTTGTGGTTCCACCCCTGGGGCCACTAGCAATGGCCCAATCCAGCCTATTGCCCAAGTACAACCGCCATTGACCTCGTGCACCACCAGCAAACACAGGACGATCAAGAGATAGCGGCTTGCCCCTAGGCTCCTCATCAAGCATCGCAACTTGTTGAGACACGTTCGAAGTCAGACCGTAGCCTCGCTCAAATGCGGCATCAACTACGGCCAGATCTCTATCGCTGCCGTTGATATCGGCACTTGGCCACGCCATAGGGAGGCGGCCTACGAATTCATGTTGCACCGAGCCGTCTGAATTTCTAAACAAAACATCAGCAACCCCTGCGCCCTCACTACCGGGCAACCAAGCAGCGACAAACGCAGTAGATGCATTGATCTCCCTATTCACCCAAAGCGGTCTACCCGACAGAAAGACCGAAACGACCGGCAGATCTTGATACTGGGTAAGCAAAGCAAGGTCCTCGAAATTGGGTTGTTGCCATGCCAATGATGAGATATCGCCCTGTGTTTCTGCGTAGGGTGTCTCGCCAAAAACAGCAATAACCGCGTCAACCTCCACGCCCTCTGGCACTGGTTCATTGTGGTAGACCTTGCCGCCAGCCCGAGTGACTTGTTCGACGAAGCCATCGAGCAACGAGGTGCCCGTTGGGAAGTCAGCATTGGTATTGCCGGTACCCTGCCAGCTGATCGTCCAGCCACCCGATTGCATACCGATGTTGTCCGCACCCTTACCCACCACTAAGTAGTGTCCAGCGGGGTCGAGGGGCAGTATTTGGCTGTCGTTCTTGAGGAGTACCAGTGATCGACGCACAGCATCCCGCGCTAAATCACGGTGCTCTTGACTGCCCACCTGTGACCTTAGCGGGCGCCCTTCCTTCGATGGCAGGCCTCGCTGCATGAGACCTGACTCGAACTTTATCTTTAAAATGCGCAATACAGCCTCGTCGACTCTAGCCTCTGAAATAGCACCTGACTGAACCTGAGCTACTAAGTTTTCTAGGGTAGAGAGCCAATCTTCAGGCACCATGACCATGTCGATACCGGCATTAATCGCTTGCGGACAATCATCATCGGCGCAGCCCTCAACCTCGCCAATCCCATTCCAATCACTCACAACAAACCCGTCAAACCCGAGATCACCGCGAAGCACATCGGTTAGCAGTTGTTTATGGCCATGTACTTTCTCGCCGTTCCAACTATTGAAAGACGCCATGACAGTTTGTACACCCGCAGCAATAGCCGGCTTATAGCCCGCTCCATGCTCGTCAATGAGTACGTTGAGAGGTAACCGGGTATCGCCCCGGTCAACACCCGAAAAGGTTCCGCCGTCACCGACAAAATGCTTGGTCGTGGCAACAATGCCCTCTGCCTGCATCGCCTCGACCATGCCACCTGCATAGGAGGCCACCACCTGAGGATCAGAACTATACGACTCGTAGGTTCGCCCCCAGCGATAATCTCGTGCAACGGCCACGGTAGGCGCAAAAATCCAGTCAATGCCAGTGGCTTTAACTTCCCTCGCGGTGGCACCGCTAATCGCCGCCACCAATTCGGGATCCCCAGCAGCCCCTAAACCAATATTGTGGGGAAAAAGCGTAGCTCCAACGACATTATTGTGGCCATGAACAGCATCGGTGCCCCAGATAACGGGAATCCCTGCACTGCCCTGACTCGTATCGATAGAAGCCTGGTAATAGTCGTCTGCAAGGGCGAGCCAGTCATCGATGGAGGCGTCCTTCTCGCCACCCGGGAAGGATCCACCTCCATTGAGAACGCTGCCTAGGCCGTATTTACGAAGATCATCAGGAGTGACGTGGGCGATCTCTCCTTGAATCATTTGACCGATCTTCTGCTCCAGGGAAAGCGTTTCCAGCATAGCCTTTGCCGCTTGTTCGGCTTCACTGCCGACCAATGATGGCGACTGATCGCTAGAGCAGCCAGGGAGCAGCAGCACAGATGAGATACTTAGAGTTAATATCGCAAGGGCGCTTGAACATCTCATGATACAAATCTTCCTAGTGATTAGTGGTAGGTCTCATCTGTGGCCAGACAAGACCCGACAGAGGCTATTGTGGGCCGTCTGCTTCTTCTAGCAAGATGCGATGAGAGGGTAAAAAGCTAGGCCCAAAGGGAACAAAATCAGGCCTCACGGCAGTAATGATCGATAAACCTCTGGTGCTCCGGCAACTGACTCACCAACCGCTCAACCGAGCCATGGATTCCTCCAAGAAAGTCACGCAGTTCCTGCTCATCCATCATGTTAACAATGGGATGGTACTGCTCAGGGCTGAGGCCCTGACCCAGCATGACCTGAGTCCAGGAATTTTCTCCAAATAGCTCAGTTGGGACTTTGAAAACTCGCCCTGTCTCCTTGAACAAATCAATACGATGCTGCAGTGACTCTGGAATTTCCATGGTGCGGCAATGACGCCAGAAAGGCGTGTCAGTGCGATTAGTGACGTGATAATGAAGAATAATGAAGTCGCGAATGTTTTCTATCTCGAACTTCATCTGATTATTAAACTCATCGATGTCGGGCTGACGCACCCCGTCCGATGGGAACATTTGCATGAACCGCACGATACTGCGCTGGATGAGGTGAATACTGGTGGACTCTAATGGCTCCATGAACCCGCTGGACAAGCCGACAGCCACACAGTTCTTCACCCAATGACGCCGCCGTGTCCCTGTTTGAAATTTAATAGGACGGGGTTCGGTGACCATCTCGCCCTCGAGATTCCCTCTTAATTTTGCCTCGGCCTCGTCTCTGGACCAAAACTTACTGCAATACACCAGGCCATTACCGGTTCGATGCTGAAGGGGAATCCGCCACTGCCATCCCGCCTCGTGGGCTATTGATCGCGTGTAAGGTATCGGTGGTTGAACGTTTTCTGTTTGCACTGCCAGAGCACTGTCACAGGGCAACCAGTGCTGCCAATCGTCGTAGCCTGCGTGCAGGGTCTGCTCAATAAGCAAACCTCGGAACCCAGTACAGTCAACGAAGAAATCACCATCAATTTGCTGGCCACTCTCTAGGCGCAATCCCGTAATGAATCCGGTTTGCTCGTGTTGCTGCACCGCTTCAATTTTACCCTCAATGCGAACAGCACCGTGTTCCTCTGCGATTTTTCTAAGGAACTTAGCGTAACGTGACGAATCAAAATGGTAGGCATAATTCAGATTTTGATTGGGCAACACCGCAAAGCGATTTTGCTTGGCCGCTGCCCACTCATTGCAGTACTCACCAAACTCCTTGCTGATTCCTAACTCTTTGCCTTTAAGCCAAAAGTGCTGAAAACCTGCGGCCCAGCAATCTTTCCCCGTGTAACCAAATGAGTGGATGTAGTCACTGCCCACGTCGTGCCAGTTTTCAAAAGATATACCCAGTTTGAAAGTACCACCCACGGCGCTGATAAAGTCCTGCTCCTTAATTTTAAGCAGTTCATGAAGGGTCAGTAGCGTCGGGATCGTTGCCTCTCCCACACCCACCGTGCCAATTTCTTCAGATTCGACCAGGGAGACCTTGACTGTTTTCCCCAGCAGCTTTGACACTGCCGCAGCCGCCATCCATCCGGCGGTCCCGCCGCCGGCTACAACGACGTGTTTGATCTTCTGATGTTCCATCGAACTGACTCCAAGTGCCTAAAGGGCGCAGTTATGTCTTCAATCTGTTAAGTAATTCTTCGCGGAGGCGGTCTGCCTCAATTTTATTCATTTCACCGAGACAACCCAACGCGTGATCAGGGATATGCTCAGTGGACTCTGGATCTGATTCAAACACATAAAAATTCATTAGCTTCTGCCAGGCTAACCGCTGCGCTTCGGGCAAATGACGAATCGATAGAACCCCGTGAAGCAAGGCATTGAAGGGCGAGCCAAAGTGCTGCTCGTGATCCAGCCACCAGTAGTTCACCAACAAATTACAATCAGACAATGCCTTGACGTGGTGCCACCACATACTCGGAATAAAAATCGCGTCCCCCGGGCCCAGTTCACAGCGTTGAGAGGCCGCCATGGCCTCACGAAAGCGCGGAAACTTATCGAAGTCAGGCGCGGCAAAATCAACCAAACTAATAGGCTGGCCCGAGGGGGTTCGGTCGAGAGGGCCTACATAGAGGTTACCGATTTGATCCGTAGGGAACAGCGTGAACTCGCGGCGCCCATAAACCACACAAGCCACGTTGCTAGGAAAATCGTAATGCGCAGACACCGTCGTGCGATTACCAAGCCAAAAATTGACCAAGGGGTCACCGGGGATTTTTAGCGTGTTCGCTTTTTCGAACCCCGGCAGCCATCCCGCAGTGGGTGTGGATCCGACATAAATCGATAAAGGTTCTTTGTTCGCCGGATCTGCCTGTTCGCGTAAGCGCTGCAAGATATCTTCCAATGGGGCACTACCGCTGCGAAAGTTGAAGCCGTTGAAAGCTCCGTTGTAACCAAAGCGTCCAGCCACTTCGGTGGGCGCGACATAAGCGGTAACCGGCTTTGCTGTCCAGAACTTAGAAAGATAAGCCTCGAGCTGCTCAAGGTCGCCATCCCCCTCAGGAATAGCCGGCCAATCGGCCACCAGACCCCGTAAAACTAGAGGCTCTTCCCGTTCAAATACCCAAGATGGAATCGCATCGGGGGTTATTCCCTCAACAACTTCAACATGCTTGGGTGACTGATCTATCACTGATTGGCGTCTCGGGCTTGTTGCTTGAATTGAATCAACCGTCCCATATTCGACAGTGACGCTAGCATCATGAACAAAGGCATGAGAAACCCTTGCTGGGACAGCTGCTCGAGACTCTCTGCCGACAAAGCCTTCACGTTATCCTCGTTGATCGCCGAATAACCGAGCAACTGGTTTTTCGAGCCGTCCGGCAAGCTAATATCGAGCGTAATTGACTCGACCAGCTCGAGATCGGCTAGACACTGCGTAAACCGCTGAGTGTGACCCGCGCCTTCATGGATTTGCTCAAGCAGGTCGGCTCGCTGCTCCAGATACTGCGTCCTTCCACCAAGAGGTTGAAAGACCGCCTCACCCTCGGTTCCCTGAGACACTCGGGGGTGCGCCATATCGACGCTTAATAATCGAACTTCTTCCCCCTCTTGAGATTGGTGCTGCCCAATCAAAAAAGGGCCCTTGCGCATGAAGGCGGGGCGACTAAGCGCTGTCCATTCGGAATTCTTCAGGAACAGGTTTTCCCCAGACTCAAATCCCATGACTGCAACAGGTATCAGTCCATCATGCTCGGTTGCTTGCAGCAGCAGTGGAAAATCTACCTGAAGATCCCTAAATTCGAAGGTGTAGGCAGGGCAACTGTGAATGCCATCGCCGAACTCTTGACCCACCGCCTCCACGATACGCAGATCTTTATGGTCGACGTTATTAAGTATTTGAAAGTTGCTCATGCTGTTACCGTTGCTGAAGGGTTATTCATCCGAAGGGCATTCAGTAACTGCCGATTCCCCGGCATAGCCCGTGACAATTGCAGCGCTCGCTCTCTTACCTTAAATAAGATGGGATCAAGGTCAGCGCTGCTTGAGGCATGATCTTTACCATCCTGACCTGCCGACCCTATCACGCCATTGAGGTGGCCGTTCATACCCAACCAAACGTACTGATAGCTCGCAGCCGGGAACAGCTCGTCAATACGCGGCGTGTCGGGATGCCAAGGGGCGCGAATCTGCCACAAGGCCAGCTTGTCTGATAGGCCTTCAGAAATGCTAGTTTCGTCGCGAGCCTGCTGCCAATAGGGCGTGTCATCGCGATCACTTAACACGTAGTGGAGCTTAAGAAACTCTTGAATACTGGCCCAATTGCTCTCCATTTTTCGGTTGAACGCGCGGGAAGCGGGCCCCATGAGATCTCGATTGACAGGAAAGCTTTCCACCAAAAACGAGGCAGCCTGTTCAATCATAGCCAGCGCTGAGGCCTCGAGGGGCTCAATAAAGCCGGCTGACAAACCGACAGCCACGCAGTTATGCGTCCAAGGGGTACCGCGGTATCCGGGTTCGAAATTCAGTGTACGACACACTAAATCCTGCGCCACTTTGGCGCCCACCGATTGTTCGGCATAGTTTCGTAGGGTTTGCGTGGCTTCAGCCTCGGAAATAAAGTCGGCGTTATGGACATAGCCAACGCCTCGACGAGATTGAAGACCAATATCCCAGATCCAACCACAGTCCTGTGCAGTCGACTGTGTACAAGAGTGGATTTCATCATTAGGCGCGTCGTAAGGCACCTGAGCCACCACCGCTCGATTATTAGGCAAAACGTCACGTGCTGACTGAAATGGCACCTTAAAATGATCACCTATTAGCAGGGCTCTCTGACCCGAACAGTCGACAAAAAAATCGCCGAATAAACGGTCGCCGCTCTCGAGCTCCAAGCTGGTAAGAAATCCCTCGGCATCACTATTAACGCCGGCTACGTGCCCCTCTACGTGCCGCACCTTAAAACGAGAAATGCTGTGTTGTCGCAGTAGCGCTGCAAACTTTACGGCATCGACGTGATAACCGTAATTCAGCGCAAAGGCGTAATCGGGAGTATCCGCCGTTTTAGGCGCTTTATAGGTAGTCGCAATAAGTGCTTGAGGCGTGACGACCTCATGGAATGGGTAGCGCAGGCCGTCGCGCCGCCAATATTCAGCCACATTTTTTGAGGCATATTCAGGGGGCAAGCTAAAAGGATGTAAGTAGCTGTCATCAGCAGCCCCCGTCCTCCAACCTTGGAACAGCGTACCCTGCTTCAAACTAGCATCGCATTCTGAGATTAATACACGCTCTGAAAGCCCTATCGCCTGCAGCGTGGCCTTCATGGAAGGCCAAGTACCCTCACCAACACCCACAGTGGGAACGTTAGGAGACTCCACCAAAGTGATGTCAAATTGTCGGTCAGCCATGGCACCCAGCCTGGCTGCTGTTAGCCAACCAGCAGTACCACCACCGACAATGACAACCTGTTGCGTTGTACTCATTAATCCAACACCTGTGCGTTGTTTTTTCTGGTTCTTATTTTAGCGCTCTTTAAACGACAAAAGCTGCCCGAGGGCAGCTTTATCATCAGTGCCTTGCCGTATTAGAAGGTATAGCGCACACCTACATTATATCTGGCACCTTGCTGCGCAACGAACAATGGTTGAGATTCACTACGCCCATAGACATAGGTTGTCTCGTCCGTGATGTTGATTGCATCCGCAAAAATTGACAGGTTATCTGTCACGTTAAATTGCGCACCGATATCCCACTGGTCGTATTCGCCGACGTAAGTCGGTGGAATAGCGCCAACGTTGGCCTGGCCCGTACCCGCCAGGAAGTCATCCCGCCAGTTGTAAGCCACTCGAATTGAGAATCGGTCGTTCTCATAAAAGCCAATAAGGTTTGCGGAATCACCGATACCAGAGACTACAAACTGCTGGGTGCGGTTCGTATTATCGTATTCGGTATCTGACTCAACCAGTGTGGCGTTTGCGATAAAGCCAAAGCCAGTCTGACCAAAGGTGTGCTGAAGGTTAATCTCCCAGCCGTCAACGGTATCGTCATCTTGGTTAATCGGTGCAGTCACACGGAAGTTAGCAAGACTGTCCCCAGACTGACCAGTGATCGAACCGTTAGCCGTGTTAACCCCGGGAGACCCTTCTTTGTTGGCAAGAATCCAATCGTAAAGTTCACCGGAAGTCGCAGCGTTGCCTAGCGCTGCCCGAGCTTCATCGGCATAGCTGCCATTACCCGGGTGTGGAAGGTCAAACAGCGTTTCGTTGAATTCAGCAAAGCCAATGAAGTTTTCAACGTCTTTGGTGAAGTAGCCTACCGAGAAATAGCTGGCGTCGCCGTAGTACCACTCGAAAGAAAGGTCAATGTTGTCAGACTCGAAAGGCTTGAGGTTGGGGTTGCCCCGTGATCCCGTACCACCGTCGATTCGCAGCAGTTGGTCAATGGTTTGGCCACCCTGTATGTCTCTGTAATTCGGGCGTGTCATTGTTTTGCTGTAAGAGAATCGAGCAACAATCGTTTCGGTCAAGCCTACTTTAACGTCAAGATTAGGCAACACGTTGTCATAGCTACCACTCAGCTCGGTAAAGTCTGCCTCTCCCGGCACTGCACTGAACTCATTGCCACCAACCCAATCGACCCTTGAATAGCTGGGTGCCAATGCCTGGGAGTCGATATCAGTCTCCTCGTAACGCACACCAAGACGAACATCAACAGGTACGGCGCCGATGTCAAAGCCCATATTCACTTGAAAGTAAGCGGCGAGCTGCTCTTCAGTGGTCCGTCGATCGGAGCTGTAAGTGCTTGAAGCACACAGGCCCGTTCCACAATCACCCATATCAGGCACCGCGAAAGTGGCAGCATCACCACTGGCCATCAACTGTTCAGTGCGTTCGATAAGCGCTGGCATGTCAAAAGCGTAATAGTTTGTCACTAGCTCAGGATCACTGCCGCCGGAAATTTCATCAAATCGACCTGCAGAGGAAACCTCGGTCAATAGGTCTGCAATAGCACCTACCTGAGATACACCACCCCAAGCATCACGCTGCACCACAGAGCCTGCCGAGCGGTTGTTAACCTCCGTGAACTCAACACCAAAGTCGATGCTCTTAACGACGCCGTCAGGGTTAAAGTCGAATGAGCCACCAAAACGGGCTTGTTCGATTTCCATTTTGGCGTAGTTATTCGCGAAAACACTACCGGTAACAATCATGTCGTCGGTACTAAGAGGGTTAGACAAATCCAAAGCCAGAACTGGCAAGTCTCCACGATCGAAATAAGTGGTTGTCTTGTCTCGAGAAAATGCCGAAATGGCCAGCTGGGAAGAGCTGCCAAAAGGACTGTCGGGGCGCTGCTCGGCATCAGAATCGTGGTAATCAAACATAAGTGACAGTCGATCAGTCACATCCCAAGCCAAGTTAATGCCGATCGAGGTGTTCTCTGCGACGGTCGCATCGCTGCCGCCAGCCATAGCGAAGTCACCGGTACCGCCATTAAATTCCGCGTAGGTGGTTGGCGAAGCGTTGCTATTGTTGCCATCCCAAACAGTTTCTTGACCACCGAAGTTGTACCAAGCCGAGTAATTCGTGAAAGTGCGCTCGAGCTCTACTTCGGAGTAAGTGTAATCAACGGTCGCAGTCAGGCGCTCCGTCGGAGCCCACTGCATAGTCAACTGCCCGTTAGTGCGCACACGATCCCACTCGGCAAATTCATAGCCGGTGTTCTGAGGAACTGAATATTGCTCGTCAGCACCTGTGGGCCTGTTTTGCTGTGACGCTAGGTCGTAGGGAATACCGCCCCACTCAGAAGGTCGTGCACTACACCAGCAGTTATCCACGTCTCCGGCAAAACTACGCCAACCCGCAACACTCGCGGTAGCAGCGCCATTGTTTCGCTCTTGGCGTACCGCGCTCAAGGAAATACCCACGGTGTCGTCAAGGAAAGTATTTGAAATAAGCAGTGAAACTTCAGGTGTGAAGTCATCGCCTGTCTCTGTTGATGTGTCGTGCATCGCCGATGCAGCAACGGTGGCATTAAAGCCGGGGGAGTCCAAAGGGCGCGTCGTTACAATGTTTATGGTGGAACCAATTCCGCCCGTTGGGACGTCGGCCTTACCGCTTTTATAGACCTCTACCCTTGAGACGCCTTCAACAGCCAGGTTGCTGAAGTCGAATGAACGGCTATCCCCGCCCGTTGTTGGCATTTGTCGGCCGTTGAGCGTTACCAAGTTAAATGCCGGACCAAAACCACGAACGGTCACGTACTGACCTTCGCCACGGGTTCTATCAATCGCTACGCCGGTCACTCGCTGGAGTGCCTCGGCAAGGTTGGTATCAGGAAATGCGCCAATATCCTCAGCCGTAATCGCGTCAACGACGCCTGCGTCGTCGCGCTTAATATCAGCCGATTTTTGCAGGCTCTGGCGAATGCCAGTTACGATGACTTCTTCCATTACCGTGTCAGAGGCGTTATTGCCCCCCTCATCGGATGCGTCTTGAGCAAAGCTCAGCTGTGATGCGACCGCCAGTGCTACACCGGCAGCAATTGGTGCTTTTCTAAAAACTTTGTGATGACTCATGGTGATTGAGAACTCCCCAGATGATGGTTTTGTTTTTTTTAGCGAACGCCAACATACCGAGGGAGAAAAAAGGGGGGTAGTCATAAACGACAAGACGGTTTGGCAGGACGACCAGTTGGAACTTTTTTGGAAAACCAATATTCACCAAGGGCCGTGGTCACCGCTCGTTAAATGGCCCGAGTATGTCTACTGGGCGTTAAAAATCTCTCCGTACATTTCGGTGTCCAGAGGTATGCGTGCACTAAGCACGTGAAGTGTTATGAAGTGGATAAAGGGGTTGCCGGTTACCACCGTAAAGGCAGCCTTCCCCATGCCAACAAGCATCTGAGTCATCACAATATAAGTCACACTCAGCAGCGCTTGCTGCCCATTGCTGTAGTCGACGCCAGGATCAAACAGGCTAAAAATGGCATAAAAAAGCCCTGCGATCGCAATCACTGTGAACTTGCTGTTAAAAATGATTGCCAGGCGAGGTATCAAAATAATGTGCATGAGGATCACAAC
>ENA-UZXB01006348-UZXB01006348.1-metagenome-genome-assembly--contig:-Day-2-1m-contig-6348_pt1 | contig 18338 bp, 10 predicted proteins | sample MGYA00260339_ERZ794899 | MGnify/ENA metagenome assembly ERZ794899 | reverse complement strand
GCTGAAGCAGAATCTACATTACCGTTAACATCTGTTGCGATAAGATAAACCGTATTGGCTCCAACTTCACTACAGGTAAATGAGCTAATATCTAAACTTAAAGCAGGTGCTCCACAAGCATCCGTTGTTCCATTGTCAATATCTGCTGTTGTGATGGTAGCGTTACCTGTAGCATCTAAATAAGCATCAATGTTTTGAGTAACAACACTTGGTTTAATGGTATCGATTACCGTTACTGTTGCAGCAGCAGAATCTACATTGCCATTAACATCTGTTGCTCTTAATTGAACTGTATTAGCACCAACATTAGCACATGTAAATGAACTGATATCTAAACTAAGTGCAGGTGCTCCACAAGCATCTGTTGTTCCATTGTCAATATCTGCTGTTGTGATAGAAGCAGCACCTGAAGCATCTAAATAAACATTGATGTTTTGAATTAATACATTAGGTTTAACCGTGTCAACTACGATAATGGTAGAAGAGCTTGTACTTGTGCATCCATTGTTATCTGTAATGGTTATGGTGTATGTTCCATCAGCTACTCCTGTAATTGAAGCAGTAGATGCAGCATTACTCCACAAATAAGTATAAGGCATTGTTCCACCTGTTGCTGAAGCTGTAGCTCCACCATCTGTAAATCCTAAACAAGTTGCGTTAGAATCAACAACGGAAGCTGCGACTAAAACTGCAGGCTCGGTAATTGTTGCACTTGAAGTAGAAGTACAAGAATTATTGTCTGTTATTGTAACCGTATAAGTTCCTACCGCAACTCCTGTAATAGAAGCGTTTGTTGCTGCATTACTCCATAAATAAGTATAAGGCATGGTTCCACCTGTTGCAGAAGCAGTTGCTCCTCCATCTAAAAAGCCATTACAAGAAATATTAGAATCAACAACCGATGCAGCTACTAAGCTTGCAGGTTCTGTAATGCTAACATTGGAGTTAGAACTACATCCATTTGCATCTGTAATCGTTACACTGTAAGTTCCTGCTGCAACTCCTGTAATAGAAGCTGTTATTGCAGAATTGGACCATAAATAAGTATAAGGCATGGTTCCACCGGTAGCAGAAGCAGTTGCTCCTCCATCTAAAAAGCCATTACATGAAATGTTAGAGTCTACTACCGATGCAGCAGCTAACATTGCAGGTTCTGTAATTACAACTGAACTCGAATCTGTACAACTATTAGCATCGGTAACAGTTACTGAGTAAGTTTCTGCTATAACTCCGGTAATTGACGAGGTTGTTGCGCCATTGCTCCAAGCATAAGTGTATGCTCCTGTTCCGCCTGTTGAAGAAGCAGTAGCTCCGCCATCTAAAAAGCCATTACAAGTAATATTAGAATCAACAACGGAAGCAGCTACTAAAGTTGCAGGTTCTGTAATGCTAACATTGGAGTTAGAACTACATCCATTTGCATCGGTAATAGTTACACTGTAAGTTCCTGCCACAACTCCTGTAATTGAAGCTGTTGTAGCAGCATTGCTCCAAGTGTAGGTATAAGGCATGGTTCCTCCTGTCGCTGAAGCTGTAGATCCACCATCTGTAAAACCATTACAAGAAACGTTAGAATCTACTACTGAGGAAGCTACTAAAGCAGCAGGCTCAGTAATGCTTGTTGAACTAGAATCTGTACATCCATTTGCATCGGTAATAGTAACTGAATAAGTTCCGGCTGCTACTCCTGTAATGGAAGCCGTTGTTGCTGAATTAGACCAGGCATAAGTATAAGGCATCGTTCCTCCTGTGGCAGAAGCAGTAGATCCCCCATCTAAAAGGCTATTACAAGAAATGTTAGAATCAATAACTGAAGCAGCAACTAAAGTATTTGGTTGAGTAATCGTTACCGAATCTATCCCTGTTAACATGTTTCCATCGGTTACAGTTACCGTGTAAGTTCCTGCAATTAAATTAAACGCAAAAGAGGAGGTATCTCCACTTGACCATAGATATTTGAAAGGCATTGTTCCACTAACGACATTAACGGAAGCAGACCCATCGGATAATCCATTACAACTAACATTAGAAGACACACTTGCCGTTGGAATTGGCCCTGCTGTAATTACAATCGACTCCGTGTCTGTACAGCCATTATTATCAGTAATGGTAGTCACATAAGTTCCTGCCATTAATCCGTTAATTGATGCAGATGTTGACCCGTTTGACCATAAATAGGTATAAGGAGATGTTCCACCAGACGAGGATGCTGTTGCTCCACCACCATTGCCCATATCATTAGAATCTAATGCAATTGCTGAAACTAATAAGCTAGGTTGAAAAATATTGGCAACATCTGTTAAGGTACAGCCGTTTGCGTCAGTAATGGTCACAGTATATATTCCAGCTGCCAATCCTGTATTTGAAGCTGTCGTTGATCCATTACTCCAAGAGTAGGTATAAGGAGATGTGCCTCCACTTCCACCAATTGATGCAGAGCCATCATTTCCTCCATTACAACTTACATTACTTGATGTTGGTGCTGTGGCTGATAATGAACTTGGTTCAGTTATAGATGCTGATGTCGTTGCAGTAAATCCACTTGCATCTGTTACGGTTACCGTATATGTACCTGCAGGCTTAAAAGAGATTGTACTAGATCCACTAGTGCTTAAAGTATCTCCACTTGACCATTGATAAAAATATGGACTTGACCCTGAAGAAGCTGTTGCTGTTAAACTTCCGTCAGCAAAACCATTACAAGACACATTTGTTTGTGCTGTCATACTAATTGATGGACCCGCTTGGATAAGTGCAGAAGCAGAATCTGTACAACCATTTGCATCTGTAATGGTAACAGAATAAGTTCCTGCCGCTAAATTTGTAACTGAAGCTGTTGTTCCCCCATTATTCCATGTATAAGAATAAGCCGGCGTACCACCTGTTGCAGAAACTGTTGCTGCACCAGTGCCACCACCAGTATCAATTGCATCTATAGTTGTTGAAGCAACTAGAACCGCCGGTTCTGTAATGCTTGTTACATCTGTTAAGGTACAACCATTCGCATCAGTTATGGTAACCGTATACGTTCCGGCTGATAAACTTGTCACAGGGTTTGAAGTCGCTCCATTAGACCATGAATACGTGTAAGGACTTGTGCCACCTTGGGCTGATGTACTTGCACTTCCATCACTCCCACCATTGCAACTCACATTATTGGAACTTGTAGCTGTGGCTTGTAATTGGCTTGGCTGTGAAATTGTTGCTGAGGCTGTGGCTGTTGTTCCATTATTATCTGTTACCGTAACCGTATATGTACCTGCAGGTTTAAAAGAAATTGTACTAGATCCACTTGTGCTTAAAGTATCTCCACTTGACCATTGATAGTAATATGGACTTGTACCTGTAGATGCTGTGGCCGTTAAACTACCATCTGCTAAACCATTACAAGAGACATTGGTTTGGGATGTAATCGAAACATTAATTCCTGCAGGTTGAGTAATTGTTTCTGAAGTTGTAACCGGTCCACATCCATTATTATCTGTAACACTTACCGTATAAGTTCCAGCTGCTAAACTTGTAGCAGTAGAGCTAGTAGACCCGTTACTCCAAGCATAGGTATATGGAGAGGTTCCTCCTGATGCTGAAGCCGAGGCTGAACCATTATTACCGCCATTGGTAGTTACATTGCTACTTGAACTTGTTGCCCCTAATGCCGTTGGTTGTGAAATAGAAACATTATCAGTTATCGTACATCCGTTAGCATCAGTAGCTGTTACGGTATAAGTTCCTGCCGAAAGTGAAGTTGCGGTTGCTGTAGTTTCTCCATTACTCCACGTATAGGTATAAGATGGTGTTCCGCCTGCTACTGAAATTGATGCACTCCCGTCTGAACCTCCATTACAACTAACATTACTACTAACCGACGTACTATTTGTCATTGAGGTTGGTGTTGTTATTGTAATACTTGCACTTGCCGTACATCCTGACGCATCAGATACTGTAGTAGTATAAATCCCTGCGGCTAAATTTGAAATTGAAGCTGTTGTTGCTCCATTAGACCATGAATACGTGTAAGGACTTGTGCCACCTTGGGCTGATGTACTTGCACTTCCATCACTCCCACCATTGCAACTCACATTATTGGAACTTGTAGCTGTGGCTGGTAATTGGCTTGGCTGTGAAATTGTTGCTGAGGCTGTGGCTGTTGTTCCATTATTATCGGCAACAGTTACTGTATACGTTCCTGCAAAAAGCGAACTGATTGTATTAGTTAAACTTGATGTATTTGAAGTAGTAGCTCCGTTAGACCAAACATAGGTATAATTGGCTGTGCCAAGAGTTGCTGTAGCAGTTAATGAACCGTCGGAACCACCATTACATGATACACTATTGTTTGCTGTAATGGAAACACCAACAGGGGTTGACCCACCTGATATAACAACACTTGAACTTCCACTTGCAATTACAGAATGCGAATATCCTGAGACATCATTACTCGACCAATTACTTAAGGTATGAACCCTATTTAGCCAACCATCTTTAGTAGTATCTGTAAATACTCCTGTATATTGCCAATTATCAACATGTCCTCCACTAAGCCCAGATATTCCTAGGGCACTTGCAGTTGTCTTGTTTGATTGGGAAGAATTTAAAGCCGTTAGACCAGGAGGAACATGACTATCCGTTAAAGAAGAGCTTAAAGCATTAGCGTCAGCCTGCCAGCCGTCAACATAACCAGTGGCAGATCTGGTGTTAAATCCATAAATAAAAGTGATTGTACTTGTTATAACGCCATCACTAGTTTGAAAAATAAGAATTTGATCTCCTATTGTAGTTAATGCTAATTCTCTTGAACCCCCCGTTTCAACACTTCCATCTACTTCATAAAACTCTAAGGAGCCTAGTGAAGATGGTTCTAATTCATATAATACCTCAGTAGGGTTCAATAACTTTATCAAAGTACCTGCTGTTATACCAGAACCGTTAACCGTAAACTTTATCCCTCTTTCAGTGGCTGAGCCAAAGGCTGAGCCAATGGCGTTCCAACTTCCATCGGAAAAGTAGATAATTTCTCCTGCGGGAAGATCAACTAATGGCAGAAATACTAATTCATCACCTCCTCCATCAGAATTAAATTGGAGTAGAACAATGTCGTTTGTACTTAAACTTCCTGAGTATGCAGTTGAAATAAAGCAACTGAATATCAAAAGAGTTAATGCAAACTTTTTGATTGTGTGAGATGATTTTTTTTGAATATCAATGATTCTTTCGACAGNNAATATGTTGTGAATAACCAAAATATGTTGTGAACAACAAAAAAGCCTTTGTACTTAACTAGTACAAAGGCTTTATTAATAAATATTTAGATTGTCTATTTCGCTAACCTAATCTTCAACTTATAAATCAATAAATTCATTACAGGAACAATAATTAGGGTTAGGAAAGTAGCAAAGGTTAATCCGAAAATTACGGTCCAAGCTAATGGGCCCCAAAAGATTACATTGTCTCCTCCAAAATATATTTTTGGATCAAATTCGGAGAATAAAGAAAAGAAGTCAATATTAAATCCAATTGCTAAAGGAATAAGACCTAATACTGTTGTAATGGCTGTTAATATTACTGGTCTTAAACGAGCCTTCCCACCAACAATTATTGCGTCTGTTATTTCCTCGATAGGCAATAGTCCCTTTTCGTCTAATTCTAATTTAAACTTTTTACGGTTGATTAGAATTTCGGTATAATCAAGTAATACAACACCATTATTAACAACAATTCCCGCTAGGGAAATAATACCCATCATGGTCATCATAATTACGAAATTCCATCCTGTAATTACTAAGCCTAAGAAAACGCCAATAAAGCTCAAGAATATAGCTACCATGATAATCGTAGGTTTAGATATTGAACTAAACTGGAAAATCAGAATCAAGAAAATCAAGAATAATCCAGTCATTAAAGCACCCATAAGAAAAGCCATTTGTTCTTCTTGCTCTTCCATTTCTCCAGTAAAGGCATAAGAAGTTCCTTCAGGCATTTCAAAATCAATCATTTTCTCTTTCAATTGATTTACAATTTCATTTGGGTTTGCTCCCGGAACCACTCCAGAATAAACCAAAACAACTCGCTCTAAATCAATATGCTTAATAGCACTATAACCAGAGGTGTTCTTCTGACTTGCTACTGTACTAACTGGTATCTCTTTAATTCTGCCGGTCGCAGGGTCTCTAAAAATTATATTCTGATTAAAGATTGCATTTGAATTGTAGCGAATATTTTCGTGAAAACGAACATTGATATCGTAATCTTCACCATCTTCTTTATAAACTCCAGCCTTGGTCCCAAAAATTGAATTCCTCAATTGGTTTCCAACTTGCCCTGCTGAAACTCCAAGCTCTCCTGCCTTTTCTCTATCAATTTCTACTTGAATGGACGGCTTACTTCTGTTAACATCAATTTTCAATTCATCAATTCCTGCAACATTTTTACTATTTAAGAAATTTCTTACGCCTTCAGCAGCATCAATTAAAGCAGCATAATCTTTTCCACTTATTTCAATATTTACTGGATAACCTACAGGTGGGCCTGCAGCGTCTTTCTCAACTGAAATAGCAACTCCAGGATAAATCCCTTTAAGTGCTTCTTGAACTTTTAACCTCAACTCTTCACTGCTTGCACCTTTTCTGAATTTAAATTCACGCATAGACGCTGTTACCTTTCCTCTATGCGGCATTTCGGCTGCAGAACCTCCATCTGTTTGAGGGTTTCCTGCTCCTTCTCCAACATTAGATATGGAAGACTCAACCAAGAAGTTATGGCCATCCTCGTGTAAATACTCGTCGCCATTTAAAACCTTATTAATTCTAGTCTCAATGTCTTTGGTAATGGTATTTGTTTTATCAATAGAGGTCCCCTCAGGGTATTCTATGTAAACAATAATTTGCTTAGGCTGATTATCCGGAAAGAATTCAATCTTTGTTCTTCCTGCACCTACTGAACCGCCAAATAAAATCAGAGAGACAAATAACAAAGCAAATGTTCCAAAGAAGAATAAGTATGAATTTCTTTTTCTTAATGCCATCTTAAGAAAACCTTCGTACCAATTCTCAAATTTTACTAAAACATTTTGCTGAAATTTTTCTGTCCATCCTTTTAATTTGTATTTGTAGAGCCACATCATAAATGCAGTAAAAATCAAGACAGTCCCAAAGCCTTTCATAGCCCCACCAACTGCGAAAATCAATACTCCTAACGAAACCATTATAATGGTATTTCTAATTAGTATTTTCTTAGAAGCAACCTTATCTTCTACAGTCATCATTTTAGAAACCAACATGGAATTAAAGAAGTAAGCTACAAATAATGACGAACCCAATACGATTGATAAAGTAACTGGGAAGTAAATCATAAATTGACCCATTAATCCAGGCCAAAGTCCAAGTGGTACAAATGCTGCAACTGTTGTTAATGTTGAAACTAAAATCGGGAAGGCAATTTCTCCAATACCTTTTTTGGTTGCTTCTGTTCTAGACATGCCTTCACTCATTAAACGATAGACATTTTCTACAACCACAATTCCATTATCAACCAGCATACCAAGCCCCATAATCATTGCAAACAGGATCATTGTATTTAGGGTATATCCTAATGCCTCGATAATCATGAATGAAATTACCATCGACATTGGTATTGCAAACCCAACAAATAGCGCATTCTTAAATCCCAAGAAAAACATTAAAACGGCAACAACTAATAGAATACCGAAGATAATGTTGTTTACCAAATCGTTTACTTGGTTGGTAGTCTTTTCCGATTGGTCATTTGCTGCAGTAACTGTAATATTTGAAGGTAAATAGTCTTCTTTTGCATCTTCTACAATTTTATTTGCTTGCTCAATTGCTTCTACCATGTTTTTCCCTGCACGCTTTTTTACTTCAAGCATTACGACAGGCTTCCCCCACTCTCTTGCATAGGTGGTTTTCTCTTCATCCTTAAAACGAACTTCAGCAATATCTTTTAAGTAAACAGCAGCTCCGTTTTCAGCCTTCACTACGAAGTTCTCAAGGTCGGTAGGCTTATCAATTTCTCCTAAAACCCTAATGGTTCTTCTTTGTCCACTATTTACTAGGTTTCCTGCCGACATGGTAACGTTTCCGTTGCCTATTGCATTAGAAACATCTTGAAAGCTGACCTTAGCCGCCATCATTTTATAGATATCTACAGCAACCTCAACTTCTTTTTCTTGTGCACCTCGAATCTCTACCTTTTTAACCTGAGAAATCTTCTCAATATCTTCCTCCAGTCTTTCTGCATACTCCTTTAATACCTCTACCGGGTAATCTCCTGTTAAATTGTAATTAACGATTGGTATCTCTTCCGAAAGGTTTAAATCAAATACATTGGGTTCAACCTTAGCGCCATTAAAAGTTGGCCAATCGGCTCCGGCTTTTACACCGTCAACTTTGTCCTTTACTTTAACTTTAGCTTCTTCTACAGAAATATCTTCGTCAAACTCAACAGTAATAATTCCATAATCCTCTTGAGAAGTTGATAGTATTTCAACAACATTCGAAACACCGTCCAATTCATCCTCTAAAGGATCTACAATTAAACGTTCAATATCCTCAGCAGTGTTACCCGGGTATGGCGTACTGATGTAGATTTTAGTTTCTTTTATTTCAGGAAAATCTTCCCTCGGCAAATTAAAGTAAGCGGAAATCCCCAAGAAAAAGAGAATTGCCATCATTACATAAATGACCGTAGGATTATCAATTGCCCATGAGGACAATTTAAATTCCTTATCGACTGATTTTTTAACTTTAGACATATCTCTTATTTGATAATTTCTACTTCTTGTTGGTCTTTCACTGTTCTGGCTCCTTCATTAATAACAAAGTCGTTTGCTATTAAGCCTTTCTTTACCTCAATCATATCGCCTTGCTTAAGACCGGTATTAATAATTACTTTTTGAGCTACACCTGTTTTACCATCCTTACTCATTTCAATTTTGTATAAATATTGACTTCCTTCAGAGTTCTCAGAAATTAATCCTTGAGGAACTAAAAATGCTTGCTCATTTCTGTAATCATTGATTTTAATCTTTGCCATAAGGTTAGGCTTAATCATATTGTTTTTAAATGGTAAATCAATTTCAATTTTAAAGGTCCTGTTATCAGGGCTTATGTAATTACTAATTTTAGATACAATTGCCATAATTGTAGTATCCAATACTGGTAAATGAACCATCACTTTTTTACCTCTTGTAACGGTTGACAAGTATGTTTCTGGAACATCTGATTTTACGTACATCTTAGATAGGTTCACAACTCTAATAATTGGTGATTGACCCGGCGCTAGCAATTGACCTTCATCTGCAATAATATCATCTACAATTCCTGAAAAAGGTGCTTTTACTTGTGCTTTTGCCAACTGCTCTCTTAATTGCTCAACCTGCTTTTGGCTTGATTCTGCTTGTGTTTTAGCATTTAAAAATTGCATCTCCGACCCAATGTCTTTTTTCCACAATCGTTCTTGTCTTTCAAAAGTAGTTTTTGCCAATTCAGCTTGAGATTCTGCAGCTTGCAATTGTTTTCTTAAGCCACCATCATCAATCGTTGCCATTAACTGTCCTTCTCTAACTCTATCTCCCATTTTTACATGAATCTTTTTTAAAATACCTGAGAACTCAGGATAAATCACGATGTTTTGGTCAGTCATTACATCTCCTTGCACTTCTATATAGTGATCGAAAGTGTCTGCTTGTATTTGTTGAACACTCACCAATGGCAATTTTTTATTGGTATCTAATGTAGCAATAGCAGCGTCTAGCTGGTCTAGTTGTTCGGTTATTTCAGCTCTCTCGGCTGCAACTTCGGCGCGTTTTTCATTCATTTGTGTTAGGTCTTTTGAATCAATTATTTGATCAATAGAACCTTTTTCTTCTCCACCACCACAAGCAATAAATAAACTTGTTGTAATTAGGATTAAAAGTATTTTAATTGAATTTTTCATCTTAGTAGTTATTAAGGGCTTTATCTAGATTGACTTTTGCGTTGATTAATTGAAAGGAAGCATTAATAAAGTTCCCTTGTGTTTCTAATAATTGGTTATTGGCTTGCGTTAGTTCAAGGCTACTGTTAATACCTTCATCATATTTAGCTTTTACTTTATCGTAAATACGCTCTGCTAATGCCAAATTCTTGTTCATTGTCTCATACTGATTAAAAGCAAACAAATATTCTGACTTTGCGTTATCAGCTTGTATTTTCAATTGCTCTTCAACCTGCGTTTTGGCTATCTGAACTTTTTCTAAATCTATTTTGGTTTGTTGAACTCTATTCTTGTTAGCAAAGCTGGTGAAAATTGGGACATTTAAATTGACCCCAAAAAATTGTCCATCATTCCATTGAGATCCTCCGAAGAAATTAAATTTATTGGAAAATGAATTCTGCTGATAGGTATAAAATGCATTTAGACTTGGAAGGTAAGCACTCTGTTGCTGCTTAACTAAGAGTTGGGAAGCGTTTTCTTGAGTTAGAACTGTTTTAAAATCAATATGATTATTCACATCAAACTCTTTTGTTGTAAAGTCTTGTGAATTAGAAATAGAGGTCATCGTTTCCAATTCATCTTTTAACTCTAAGGAGTTTTCAATTGGCAAACCTAAAATGAACTTCAATTGATTTTTGCTTACTAAAACTTGTCTAACTGACTGCTCATATGCATTTATTGTATTTGATAATAATAGGTCTAACTGATCTTTATCTTGCTCTTCGGCAAAACCATTATTGTATAGTTCGTCTGTTTCAAAGAGAATTTTATCTAAATTCTCTTTATTCCCCTTTAATATTTCAGCATTTTTTTGAGCTACTAAAACATTACCATAAGCTTGGGTTACCATGTTTTTTATTTCTATTTCTGACTTTTCTTGATCATTTTTAGAAAGCTCAACATAAACCTTAGCAGCCTGTAATCCAACAAGGTATGAACCATCAAAAATTAACTGACTTGCAGTTACGGAAGCTGTCATAGATTGCTCAACACCAAAGGGGGTGGCAACAATATCTTCTTCAGGCATTCCAGCAAAAGCTCCAGGAATCCCAACAAGTGGTACATCTAAATTATTTAAATAATCAACCTTTCCATTAATCTGTGGTAAACCAATAGAGGTTGTCTCTTTTACTTTCTGTTTGGCTTTCTCTACATCGAGGTTTGCTAACCTTGTTTGGTATCCATTTTTTAAAGCATACTCTTGGGCCTCTTGCAATGTAAAGCTAAGTGCACTGTCTTGAGCACTAAGATTTGAAGTAAAGAGAACCAGTATTAAAAGTATGATCAGATTTACATTCGATTTCTTCATTATACGTTGTCTTGATTAAATTTTTGTTTTAAATATTCTCTTCCTTTGGAGCTTGCAATTCCGCGAATATGGTACCTTACCATTTCAGTATAGATTTCTGCATTACTGTAATCTTTTAATGTGCTACTCTCAGGGTCCATTATCACATTAACCATTGAAAGGTATAATCTGGTTAAAACTTCAGGGTTAATGTTATCTCGATAAAAACCTGATTTAATACCCTCTTCTATATTTCTTTTAATGTTGGTATAGATAAAATCATCACGATGATCTGTCAAACACCTGTAGGCTTCAATGTGATATTTCTTTAAATCGAAAATAACTGATGGGTGCATCTCTTTCATTTGAGAGCTTACCATTTTTATCATCATCATTAACTCGTCAATTGCGTTTCCATCTGAACTTAGCACATTCTCCATGCAACATTCCTCTTCGTTAATATGTATCTGAATTGATTTTTTAACCAAATCTTTCTTGTTATCTACATATTGATAAAGGGTCTTCTTAGAAATCCCTAATTGACGAGAAATATCATCCATAGTCATGCTCTTAATTCCATATTTGGAAAAAAGCTCCGATGCCTGCATTAATATTTCTTTTTCTTTCTGATCCATAATTCGGGCGCAAATGTATAAACATTTTACACAATGGAAACATTTTTTTGTTTTTTTGTTTCCATTGTGTTCTAATGGTCATATTAACACAAAAAATTAGTTCAATTGTTTAAGTAGGAATTAGAATAATTTTGCAGCTAAAATCCTTTCCTTTGTAGATTAGAAATTACTGAACAAAGTCCATGAAAAGAACAGAAATAAAGTCCCTATTAGGCGGAGATAAAGTTGGCAAAGAAGTCTTACTTAAGGCTTGGGTTAGAACATTCAGAAGCAAAAGGTTTATTGCTTTAAATGACGGTTCTACTATTCATAATATTCAAGCAGTTATTGATTTTGAAAATACGGATGAGGATATATTAAAACGAATCACCACAGGAGCTGCTGTTTCTATATCAGGAACCTTGGTAGAATCACAAGGAAGTGGTCAAAGTGTAGAAATACAAATCAAGAGTATTGAAATTTTAGGCGATTCAAATCCAGAAGAATATCCTTTACAACCAAAAAAACACTCTTTAGAGTTTTTAAGAGAAATTGCTCATTTAAGGTTTAGAACAAACACCTTTAGTGCGGTAAGTCGAATAAGACATGCAATGATTTTTGGAATTCATAAATTCTTTAACGATAAAGGGTTTTATAATATTCATACGCCAATTATAACAGGTTCAGATGCCGAAGGTGCAGGAGAAACCTTTAAGGTAACTAACTGGGCATTGGATAATATTCCAAAAGACGAAGAAGGAAACATTGACTTTAAAAAAGACTTTTTTGGAAAAGAAACTAACCTTACAGTTTCCGGACAATTAGAAGCTGAATTGGCTGCGATGGCCTTATCAAAGGTTTATACTTTTGGTCCAACTTTTAGAGCAGAAAACTCAAATACAACAAGGCACTTAGCCGAATTTTGGATGATTGAGCCAGAGGTTGCTTTTGCAGATTTAGACGAAAACATGGATTTAGGTGAAGATTTATTAAAATACCTAATCCAATATGCTTTAGATAATTGCGCCGACGATTTAGCCTTTTTGGATGCTCGTTTGGTTGATGAGGAAAAAAATAAAAAAGCAGATGAACGTTCGCCGATGGCACTTATTGAGAAATTAAAATTTGTTCTTGCCAATGATTTTGAGCGAGTAACTTACACAGATGCTATCCAAATACTTAGAAACTCAAAGCCAAATAAGAAGAAGAAATTTCAATACCTTATTGATGGCTGGGGAGCCGACTTACAATCCGAACATGAACGTTTCTTAGTAGAAAAACATTTTAAAAAGCCTGTAATTCTTTATGATTACCCGAAAGACATCAAGGCCTTTTACATGAGACAAAATGATGATGGCAAAACTGTAAGAGCCATGGATATTTTATTCCCAGGAATTGGTGAAATGGTTGGAGGTTCGCAACGTGAAGAAAGGTTGGATAAGCTTACCCAACGAATGGCTGAAATGAATGTTCCTAAAGAAGAACTATGGTGGTACTTAGACCTCCGAAAGTTCGGCACAGCAACACATAGCGGTTTTGGCCTAGGATTTGAAAGGCTAGTGCAGTTCGTAACTGGTATGAGCAACATTAGAGACGTAATTCCGTTCCCTAGAACGCCGAAGAACGCCGAATTTTAAAACTTAGATTATGTTAAAGCAATCTCTTCATCAAAAAATGCTTCAAAAGCTTTCTCCTCAGCAAATTCAGCTGATGAAGCTTTTGCAATTACCTACTGTTGCTCTTGAGCAAAGAGTAAAAGAAGAAATGGAGAGTAACCCTGCTTTAGACGAAGGGAAAGAAGAAGATGAGGAGTTAGATGAAGACAAGTATGAGGAGCGTAATGACAGCACTGAAACTCAAGAAGACTTTGACTTTCCGGATTATATGGATGATGATACCCCTGATTATAAATACCAGGTATCTAACAAGGGACGAGATGATGACGAAAAAGACATACCGTATAGTGGTGGTTCTACTTTTCATGAGCGTTTAATGACACAAGTTCATCTTCAAAACTTAGATGAGAAACAAGAAGAAATAGCAGACCACCTGGTTGGTAGTTTAGATGATTCGGGCTATTTAAGAAGGGATTTAAATTCAATTGAAGATGATTTAGCTTTTACAAGAAATGTAATGGCTTCTCAAGAAGAAATATTAGAAGTTCTGAAAGTAATTCAGCAGATGGATCTTGCAGGGGTTGGTGCCAGAGATCTTCAAGAATGCTTAATAATTCAAATAAAAAGAAAGAAGAATAAAACATTTGTTACTCGAGTTGCTATTGAGATTTTGGAAGAGCATTTTGAAGAGTTTACTAAAAAGCATTACGCTAAAATTCTCAATAAAATGGAAATTGAGAATGAAGATTTAAAAGATGCAATTGAAGAAATTTTAAGACTAAACCCAAAACCTGGTAATTCGCTAAATACTTCGGGCAAAACCATTCAGGTGGTTGTTCCTGATTTTGGTTTGAGAATAATTGATGGAGAATTAGATATTACACTTAATGGAAGAAATGCGCCTCAATTAAGAGTTAGTAGGGAGTATCGTGATATGATCGATCACTACAAAAAAACTGAAAAGGCTAGTAAATCTGAGAAAGAAGCCATGAGTTTTGTTAAGCAGAAATTAGATACGGCTAAGTGGTTTATAGATGCAATTCAACAAAGACAAAATACTTTGTTAAATACCATGACAACAATAGCCGAGTTTCAAAAGGAATATTTTTTAGAGGGCGATGAAACCAAGCTTAAGCCAATGATTTTGAAAGATATTGCTGATATCATCCACATGGACATTTCTACTGTTTCTAGGGTAGTTAATAGTAAGTATGTTTCTACTCCTTATGGTACATTTTTATTAAAATCATTTTTCTCTGAATCACTATCTAAAGAAGATGGAGAAGAAGTGAGTACAAGAGAGGTAAAGAAAATTTTGACAGATGTAATTGAGGCAGAGGACAAGAAAAAGCCGCTTACAGATGAAAAACTTTCTCAAATTTTAAAGGAGAAAAAATACAATATCGCCAGAAGAACCGTTGCTAAATACAGAGAGCAACTTCACATTCCGGTTGCTAGGTTAAGAAAAGAGTTATAATATGAATCGAGTTGCAAGTTTTATAAGCTATTTATTGCACCCGATTTTTATGCCACTGCTTAGTGTGGTAATTCTTTTCAACCTCCCCAATTATATCAATTTAAGGTTTGGACCTGCATATTTTAATGCCGTTTACCTATGTGTTGCTTTTAATTTAATTGTAATTCCACTTTCCATGAGCCATTATCTTAAAAAACAAGGTATGATTTCAAGTTTAAAAATGGAAAAAGTTGAGGAGAGGGTTCTTCCATATATGGTATCCGCTATATTTTATGGAATTACGTATTTCCTCTTTTATAATATTCAGTTTCCTGCACTATACCTATCAATTTTTTTAGCGGCTTCTTGCTCTGTTGCTATTCTATTAATCTTTGCTTTATTTAAGGAAAAGGTATCGGCTCACTTAACAGGAATTGGCGGCATTTGTGGTTTATTAATTGTAGTAAATCAAGTTTTAGGAATAGATACAATTCCACTTCTAACCGTATTTATATTACTTGCAGGTTTGTTGGCTGCTGCAAGATTAAAACTAAATGCTCATTCAGCTTTTGAGGTCGCTGCAGGGTTTACATTAGGTTTATCAACTCAGTTATTGATTCTGCTATAGCATCGGATAAAAAGCGTCTTCAATGTGTTCGATATCTATTTTATTCCCTTGAATAAGGACTGAGATAATATCAAAACGACATTCTAAATCTATATTATTCTCTTGAATAAAAGCATCGGCAGCTTTTACTATTTTTTTTGTTTCGAAATAGTCACTGCTTCTTTTGGTGATTCAAACTCTTCTGAAGTTCTCGTTTTTACTTCTACTACAATTAATTCACTTTTAGTTTGGGCAACAATGTCAAGTTCAGCTCTTTGAAATCTCCAATTTCTTGTCAGAACTTCATAGCCCTTTTTAACCAAAAATTCGGTTGCTAATTCTTCTCCTTTCTCTCCAATTAAATTATGCTCTGCCATTAAAGCTAAGATTTACTTGCTTTCCCTTAATACTAAGTTTAGCCTTCCTCCCCATAATAAGCGCTAAGTTTTCTTCTATATGCCCTGCAGGGAAACCGAAAATCACAGGATAACCAAATTCTTTGGTGTTTCTTAAAATTATTTCTTCCGCTGTTTCACCAAAAGGGACAGTATTGTCATGCATATCGCTCATCCCTCCTACTAAAATTGCAGAACAGTGATCTAGCATCGAGGCTCTCTTCAAATTCATCATAACTCGATCGATATGATATAAGTATTCATCAAGATCTTCAAAAAACAAAATATTACCTCGTGTATCAATCTGACTAATAGTTCCTGTTAAACTGTATAAAATAGACAAATTACCCCCAACGACTCTCCCTTCAAAAACCCCATCAGCTAAAAGTGAGTTAGGTAAAGCATTAAAATCATAAGCAAGTTGTTCTCCGAAAAGAGCCTGCTTTAATGACAGGGTTGCATTATCATCAGACCCATTTTTAGGAAAGTTTATGGGCATCGTAGCATGTAAACTTTCTGATTTAATTAATTCTTGAAGATGATTGTGTAATACGGTTACGTCGCTGTAACCAAGTATCCATTTAGGGTTTTCTTTAAACTTCGAGAAATCAATCCTATCAATAATTTGAACAGTTCCATAACCTCCCCTAGCACAAATAACAGCCTTACATTTTTCATCATCTATAGCTTCCTGAAAAGCTATTGCTCGGGTTTCCGCTGAGCCAGCAAATTGGTTTTCTTCTTCAAACAAATAAGAACCCGGCTCAACTTTTAAGCCCCAAGATTCTAGCAATTCTATTGCTGGCCAAACCTCTTCTTGAGAAATTTTCCTTGCGGTACTAACTATTGTGACTTTATCGCCTTTTTTTAAAGATAGAGGTTGTAGCATTTTTCAAATATAATCAGTTGCGTCATAATTTTTCTTGGAAGATTACTAAAAGATATATTTGAAATTCGTAATCTTGTCTACTCGCTTTTACTGAAGCTTCAGAAGAGCGAGACGCTTTAATAAAGCAGGGCCCATAGCTCAGTTGGTTAGAGCACCTGACTCATAATCAGGTGGTCCCAGGTTCGAGCCCTGGTGGGCCCACCTAGCAAAAAAGGATTCAATGATTTCATTGAGTCCTTTTTTTATTATGAGACAGACGTCTCACAAGTCTATAAAGCCTTGTTCTGACGGCATAAAACGATTGTTTTTCAAACAACAGTTTTCTTTAATGCTCTACCCAAAACTTCGCTTTTAAACTCCTAAATCTACATATTAAAAGAATGCGTTAAGCAAGTATAAATGTACGAAATTGATGCTTTATGGCAGTGATTCGGCAGTAAATTGGCAGTAAATTTTTTACTCCCAACAGCGCTATGCTATTGGTAACAAGCATATTAAATAACAATGACTCTTTCCTACACTTTAAAATAATTCTTTTTCAGACAGTTATATAACCACTGTCTATCTTTCTACCTCTATAAACAAATCATCACTCTTTACTACTGACAATGCCTTTAAGGTGTTTCTTGCAGAATACTTCTATGGTGACTTGAGAGTGTTATCTCAGGTGTTTATAGACCGCCTGTCTTGTTATCTGGAGGATATCTGCAATGTATTGCGGTGACTCATTAGGCATAAGCTCACAAATAAGTTGAACCTTTTTCTTAGTTGTATAAGGGCTATTAGCAATTTTTACCGCTTTGTCTGTTTGTTTGAGGTTTTCTAAGAGGTCGCAACCCTTTTCTCTTCTTTTATCAAGTTCTTTTCTCCAATTGTGTAACCAAAATTGAAGGTTACTATAAAGAATTTTATAATCCTTGTAAAGGAAGATGGAGTGTAACTCCCACTTGTTTTTTAGGCGATGCTCCCAAACGTATTCAATACCGTTGAAGATAATTCTGTGATTTTCACGATTAGTTAATTTTTCAAGGTCAGTGTCTGACCAACTAGTTCTATGCATTTTATAATAATTATGGGTTACATTATTATAATTACATAGGTTACAAGAAACTTACGAGTAGTGTAAACTAAATGAGAGCTAAGTCGTTGACTATCATAGATAAAATATTTACCCTTTATATAAGTATTATTTAATTATTGTCATTGTATTATTCCTAAAAGGAATCTTATATTTTTTTATTAAAAAAATAGTTTGGATTTATATATTGACGATGCTGTGTAGTTTTAATATTATACCCTAACTCATACTGCAAATAAGACATAGTTAAAGTAACTTAATCAGATTTAGATAGGGATATACTATATGCGCTTAGGAGCTATTAAACTAGTTCTATTTAGAACGAATAAAATACATCGTTATACCCTCCCTAATACGGGGTTATAACTACACCACACAACATCCCTTGAAATAGGAAACCATTCT
>ENA-UZXB01004306-UZXB01004306.1-metagenome-genome-assembly--contig:-Day-2-1m-contig-4306_pt1 | contig 18363 bp, 15 predicted proteins | sample MGYA00260339_ERZ794899 | MGnify/ENA metagenome assembly ERZ794899 | reverse complement strand
ACAAACGCTTACTCTCCGTTTGTCATTATATATTTGTACAATTCATAGATAGCGTTTCCATTACCTAGGGCATTCCAGACATCTTCACCAGAAACACCATCGGGTAAGTCTCCTTCTTCTAGTTCCTCAAATCCACCATGACAATATACACACCATTCGTTTTCATTATCATCTTCTCCCCATATTCTAATTTCACCATCATAGGAACGATGTTCTGAGTACCCATCATAAATTCCTACCTCCCATGAATCAAACCATCGTGATAAATGATCGTCACAATCTGCATGACCTATGACTTCATTTGTCTCCATATTCAATTTGATATTGAAATAATCTATCTTATGACAAGAAGGGCCATTGGCTAAATTTAGTGTAATTATCTTACCACAAGCCAGATTATAATCTGGAAAATACTGTTTGGGGAGTTTCATTTTTGGAATGTCATTTTCTATGAATTCGACCATCTTTTGAGTAAAAGAATCGCTATTACCTAGGATATCTTTGGCTGAGTTCATTAGTGCCTTTTTGTCCCATTTAGAGCCAATTAACGGAAACGCTTTTTCAAACATATCTCTCGCTTTGTTTTTATCATCAAAATACAAACTATTAGCATAAGTATCTCCTAGACTACTAAAATCATTAAAGGTTTTAGCTTTTTCTTCTGATATTGCAATTAGATTCTTAGCCCAATTTTTATCTATCGAACAGATACATTCTGCTAAATTTCTGTGATCGAAAGAGTCCTCGGCATGCATCTCTGCCTTTTTAAAAATTTTAATGGCCCAATCTTTATCCATTTCACATACACTTACTGCTACTTGTTCTAAATCTAATAAATCTAATGAATCTACTGCAAGTTTTTCTGCTTTTTGATAAAGTTTCACTGCCCAATCTTTATCCATTTCAATTACTTCGTCAGCTAGTTGGATATATTCTCCAGCCACCTCTGCTTTTGATTCTGCTTTTTTGATAACTCTTAAAAATTGTTCTGTTTCATTGCGTTCTTTTAGTTTTTCAAAAACTGTTGAAAGATTTTCAAAATCTTGGGCAGCATCTTCCATTTTTTGTAAAATACTATCTGCCCAAGCCGTGTCACCCGCTTCTATTAAATCATCGTAAAGAGAAGAGGCTTCCCAGGCATTCTCGTTATAATCACCATTAATTTCTGCTTCTTGTTCTTTAAATTCTGTAATTTGTTCTGTTGTTAAATTACTACTTGGCGTAAGATCATCAGAGGTAGAACTCTGTTTTTCAACGAAGGTTATCTTATATTTCAATTTCTTAGCCAAGCTTAAAAAAGCATCTATATTTTTGGAGCCCCACTGATTGGAAACCACAACTTCGACTCCAAACTTAATTTTTAGGGGCATCTTAGTGTTAAATCGTTTTGGGTCCTCAACTTTAGCGGCTTTTCTAATGAAGCCTTTACTACCCTGAATTTCATCTTTAAATACAGAATTCAGTTTATCAAAAGAAGGCTTTTTTTTCTCTACATAATCTTTGACAATTTCAAAAACTAGTTGTCTTTTATTAAGGTTTTCTCCTATTCCTTTTACTATGTATTTAGTATAATCTCTTGCCATTTTTTAAAATTTTAATTGTTTTTTATTTTTGAATTAATTTTTTTTTCTATTTGATGAATTTTTTTCTGGTGGCTTATTCGAACTTGGACACCATGAATTATAATAAATTATATTGTTTTTTTTCTAAAATGAAAAGCTTCTATTTATATTTCTAGGATTTCCGTTTTTATCCTTTTTTTTGGCTATTAAAGTTATTCAGGAAGTATACTTTTATCCCCTTCTTCAAAAACTAAATTTCCAGTAAAATAGTCTACACCATCATGTTTAATTTCTTCTTTTAATATATCTTTTTTATTAAAAGGAACTGCAGCTTCATACAGCAGGTTTTCTTCAGACGCCTCATTAAGATACTTTTTGACAAACTCTATTCTCATATTATATAGCGTTTCTGAAATTTCATTGGAATCATAACCAAAATCCTCAAATGATTCATATTTTTCTATCCATTCACCCTCATCGTCTGTAAATTCCTCAAAATCCCAAGGTGATCCGTTTGAACCTCTAACATTAGTTTTGATATCACAAAAGCGATAGGTATCAATAACCCCGTCTCCATCGGTATCTAAATGAAAAGAAAGAGTGTATTTCCCATTTGTTTGCGCAACAATAGAATTACAGATTTTATAGTCTTCTCCGCTATTTTCATTATTGAATGTTTTAATGTAGGTGTATGATTTCATAGTTTGGGTTTATAATTCTTCGATTACCTCTTTAAACAAATCTTGATCTACACTAAATCTTGCATCTGACATATAATTATCAATATAATCTTCCCAATAGTAATCATCTTTATCATCTTCATTTATGTCCAACATTTCACAACACTTATTCAACATAACTTCATCATCCTCATCCAAATTTACGATTGGATTAAGATCAATTTCTCCTATCCTTGTTACAACTAGATGAGGACAAATTTCCCACCAATCAAAATCGTCTTGCTTCATATCCTCTATAGTGATTCCATATTCATCGCCAGAAGGGTGCGAGTTTGTTAGAAATTCATGATATATTTCTCTTATAAACTCTTCAAATAAATGATAATGGGTTAGAGTACGAAAATCATCAGAGTAAAAATTATCCAGTAAAGAATCATACATGTTTTTAATCTCCGAGTTCTCTCTATTAACATTAAAATTCTTAATAGAACATATAAGTTCTTGATTGTCTCTTCTAAGTTCTATATCAACACTTAAATTTTGACTTGATGATTTAGTTATATTTGACTTTTCTACCTCTACTTTTTCAATTGAATATCCAAGATTTGTAGCATAATCTATAAACCTTTGAGTGTTTTCAGTTCCCCATTGATTTGAAACTACACAAGTTTGATCATTAACTTTAATTTGATCATTATAAAAAAATCGATTTGCATCGTATTTATCAGAGACTACATTTCTAATCATTCCTTTTGAACCTTGTAAATCGTCCGGAAACACCTTTTTTAATTGATCATAAGAAGGATTGTTTTTCTGAACATAGTCCTGAACTATTTTTAATACTAATTTTCTCTTGTTAAATTTTTCTCCTAAACCACTAACGTTATACTTTGAATAATCTCTTGCCATTTTTATTTGTTTATTTAAGTTAATTGTAAAACCTCAGGTGTTTTTTGCACCAGTGTTGTATTATTAATTTTATAACTTCTTAAATTTACTAAAAGAAAAGTTTATATTTGGTTCATATTTGGTTCATATTTGGTTCATTAATAACATTTATTTTGATTGATATTTTAAAAAAAGAAATTGAAAAGAAAATTGGTAAAAAAATAACCAACAGAGGAGATTGTGAATTGGTCTCAAATGTTATTTTAGAGACTCTTGAGGAAGAAATTAGTTATAGTACCATTAGACGATTATACGGTCTTGTTAATCAGACAAAACCAAATAAAAAAACATTAAATACATTAGCCAAATTTATAGGCTATAAAAATTATATTCATTTTTCTCAAAATTACAGTTACAAACAAAAAATTGATCTAACTGATATTATTTACAAAACAGTTTCAGAAAACGATTCAGAAGAAATCTTCAACCTTGTAAATAAAACAAAAAATAGTTCTGAAGATTTTATAAGTATGGTTATAATTTTAATACGTGAATTATGGCATAACGAAAATTATAATTTAATAAACAAAATATTCAGATTAAAAGCACTTAATTTTAATTCATTTTCCTATTATGAAGTGCTTAAACTTGGAAATTCTATTGGATTATTAATTCGAAAAAAATCAAAACTAGAACCGATCTTTTTAAATAATATTAATTTTTTAGAATGTGTATTTTTAATTTTCGTAGACTATTCAAGCTTGAATAAATATTATGGGGATTCGCTAAAAATCATCAAAAAAAATAATATAAAATATGATATTACTCTATTTTCATCAGCATTACTTGAATTTAGAAATTTTCTTAATAATAAAAACGTCAATAAAATAACTTTTAAGGCATCTATAACAAAACCTCTCCATCCAATTTTAAGTGGTCGATTATTGAGCTTAAAGTTAATTAGTGCAGACCAAAATAAAAGATTAAGAATATTAAATACCTATCATAAATCTCTCTTAACAAAAGGTAATATAATAAGCCATTATTATGAATTATTTACCACTTCGATTCTTCTAAAAAACATCGAGATAATGTTCTTTTTAATAAATCGAATTACTTTAAAAGTTGAATTTTATTATCAAAAAACACATTTAAATTCATTCTATTTAATGTGTTTATTTTACTATAAATTAACCGGAGATATAGAAAATGAAAATAAATTTCTTAAATCTTTTAAACTAAGTGACTGCCGATACAGTTATAAAGAATTTATAAGCCTAATACATCTTATTTATTTGTATGATAGCTCAACAACTAGTGCTAATAAAAAGAACATTAAAATCACATATCTAAGCTTAAGCGAAAAACTAAACTATTCGTATTTTTCAGAAGATTTTTTACTAAACTATTTTGACTAAATCCTCATCAAAATAGTTCGATTTTACTCCCCTCTGCTCCACTTTTTATTCCCAAGAATAAATTTTTATTTTTGGGAATATTTTTGTTTAGACTTATTAATTCTTCCAAAAAGATTTTAAAAACAAACTCTTAAGGCTAAACCAGAAAGCCAAAATTCCTGATAGGTCAGATTTTGGAGATTCCCCTTTCCCAATACGTTGAATTTGAAGCTCATACCAAGGTAATTCTACTCCACCTAGTTTATCTAAAAACTTAACACCAATTTTGGGAGTTGGAGTGTCAAATCGTTTTACTGATCCCTCAAAAATTTGATTCGCTAAATAAGGATACAAACAAAACGGTCTTGCTAAACCTACAATATCTAAACTGCCATCTTTTAAAGCTTTCTCCATTACCGAAACAGTACGAAACCCGCCTGTAAGTAGCAATGGTGTTTTAATTAATTTTCGAGCTTTTTCTATATAATCTAGGAAATAAGCCTCACGCGATATGGTGCTTTTCTTGCGATCTCCTTTAATCATAGCTGGCCTCTCATAAGTTCCACCAGAAATTTCAATCAAATCGATTCCTTCATTCCCCAGGAGGCGAATCACTTCCATAGATTCTTCTTCTGTAAATCCACCTCGCTGAAAATCTGCAGAATTAATCTTAATTCCTATTGGATAACCCGAGCCTACTTGACGACGAATTTCACGATAAATCTCTAAAACAAAACGAGCTCTATTGGTAAGAGACCCACCCCATTGATCTTTTCGAATATTACTATTAGAAGATAAAAACTGACTAACTAAGTACCCATGAGCACCATGAATTTGACAACCTGTAAAGCCTGCTTCTTTCATGATTTTTGCAGTAGTTCCAAAGCGTTTTATAATGTCCCAAATTGCTTTTTCTGTCAATGCCGTTGGGACTTTAAACATTTTGGACGCACTACCCATATTTAGCGATATTGCAGATGGCCCTACTGTTTTTCTATTAATTGCTGCAAAAGCCTGCCTACCTGGGTGGTTTATTTGTGGCCAGAGATGCACACCTGTTCCTTCTACTGATTTAGCCCATTCTTTTAACAACTCAAAATGCTTGTAATCTTCAACTACTACATTACGCGCTTCACCCAGTGCCATTGAATCTACCATCACATTTCCCGTTATCAGCAAACCTGGATTGCCTTTTGCCCAAACCCGATATGCATTTATTAAACCCTTACTTGGCGCATGGTTTCTTGTTCCAAAATTTTCACTCATTGCAGACTTTGCAATTCTATTTTTTAGGACAGACCCATTTGGTAAAGTAAAAGGAGTGGCAATATTTTTCACGAATATATTTTTTTCAAATGTATTTAAAACATTACGGAAAAGACTAAAAAATATTATTAATTCTCAAGTAAGGTTTATATTTTCAGATTACGTGTATTTCAGATAACTCAATTAAATCATCCCCAAAATAGTCTGTTTTACCACCCCTATGCTCCACGATGAAGCGACCTGGTGCAACCAGGGATGAACACAAAAAAATCTAACTAGCTAGCTTGAGTAGATTTTTTATTTTAAGACTGCTGGACTGCAAGGACAGTGCCAGGGCATTTCCTAAGCGGGAGGTTAGAGAAAAACCAAAGGGTATTCTCGGCGTCTCCACTTTATAAAAGCTCAACTAATTACTAATCAATTGGTTCAGGTTTTTTTCTAGTTAACTATTAAACAACATTCTTAAAATAAGTTACAAAGACTATTTTGGGCCAAATTTAGACTAATAAAGGACATAATTAGAGGGCATTTTACTATCTAAATCTTCATAAAATGCTTTATATAATTCTAAATCTTTAATATTGTCAAAAACAAATCTATGCCATGTAATTTTAGACTTATCCCGAGTCTCGTAAACTATGAGGTTTTTAATTTTAAAAGTAAGTACTTTCCCTAATTCCTTTTTAAAATACTTCCACAGTGCCTCACTTGACTTATTCATTTTTTTTATAAATTATTTAATTTTGGATATTCCATTTCCAAATAATCAATAAACAAGGGTTTACCATTTTCAAAACATTAATTAATTTTTCTTTCTTTAAAAATTCTAACTTGAGCTACTTTATACTTTAATTAAAAATACCTGTCACATTTTTAATAGCATCAATAAAAACCTAGACTGAAACTCGATGACCACCTTCATAAGCCTTATATGTAAACACCCCAAGGCCTAAACGATCAAAATAAGATTGTACGAGAGCCCCATCAATTACTTCATCGTTTTTTCCTAGAAACACATTATGGCTAGTCTCTTTTAAATTACTTTCATCAACAAAAGGTTCAAAGGATCTTCCAATAACAGCCGGATTAAATAAAATAGTTGGAATACCTAAACTAGCGCCAATGAGATATGCAAAATACCCACCCATATTAAGGATATTAATAAAAGGTATTGTAAATTTTTCATTTAATTAATTTTTATAATTGGATTTTAGAAACTTTAGAATTATCGATGTCAGTAAGTTCTCTTTCTATGAGAGCCATCTCAATTAATTTGTCTATTTTTTTATTATACATCTTCTGTAAATATTTCTGACTAATCTTCATTCAAAGTTTGAGGTAAAATGTGCTCTAAATGTAAATTTGTAATTAAAGTAATAAAATGTTTTTATTTGTTTTAAAATTCTCGAAGACAAAATTACATTTCTTCTATTAATTAAGTATGTAGATTCCCGTATTTTGGTTTGTGGATTTCCGCAATTATGGTTCTGTATAAGATAATATTCTTTTTGTATGTTGTGTCTTTTTAATTTAAAGAAGAATTTTTAGTCAATCTATTGAAGAAAAGTAAACTATTGCAATAGTTTTGTTTGTTTTGATTTTTTCTATTGCTACCAAATACTAATTCACTGATATCATACACTTGAATAATTTATCGGCATTTAGAAATATTTAAGGAAACTATTTAAAATAATAAAATAAAACTATTGCACGGCAAATCTTAACTGCTTCTAATCACTAATTTTTTATTCGTACTTTATTTAATTTTGTATAACTCGCTCAGTATTTTATTTATTTTTTTTACCTTTATTTTACTATTATATGTTTCGTATTTTTTAGCTACTATTGGTCCATCTCCTACTAAAACTTTTCTAACACTAACCAAATCATTTGAACCAAGAAATGAAATCATTTTTTTAATTTTCGAATTTTGTGACGAAATATATGCATTAATAGCATTCACAGTTTTTTCATTGATAAAATCAAGTTCCGAAGAAATATTTGATTTTTTTAAATCTGTTATCTTAGAAAATTCTAAATAGTTACTTTTAAAATTTTGGATAGACCCTCTATTCTCAAAAGGTCCAAAATCATCATCGAAAGACAATATTTGTAGTTTTAAAGAATCAACTTGGGATTTATTTAGCTTGTTTAAAACTACCGTTTGGTGCAGGTTATTAAAACTCTTAACTACATCTCTGTAAGCGGGAACCAAATCATTAATTAAGTATTCATTCAATTTTAGATTTGAGTTAAAGAACTTTACAGTCTTATTACTAGAATCCAAATTTAAAATATCATTTTTTTCAATTAAATATTCTAATGGATATAAATTAATTGCTAATTCTTTAAGATTCGAATTAATTTTCGAAGACACTTTTTTATTAAAGGTTTCTTCTAAATCATATAAAATCGCGAGCTGGTTTTTCACCTCGAAACTACCTGATTTAATCCCTGTATTTATAGCTGAAGCAGCTTCTGAAATTCCAGTTGTTATATTTGAGAAAAGACCACCCACTGTATCAGAATCTCCTGTAAATTTGAAACCACCAGTGTTACGAACAATAATTCCTTCAATTTGTGCATTCAGGGCGCTGGTTTTTGTTTCATTAATTGTTTCGAAAACTGAAGCAATAAGTTGATTCTTTTGTAAAGACTCATCTATAAAAACTTTATATGTTAAATTTTCATCCAATCTTATTTTATTTGTTTTATTACCATTGCTGCCACACGCATAAATTAGAGAGATAAAAAAAAGGTATTTTAATTTTTTCATTTTATTTATTATTATTTATTAATAAACTATTTAAAAATTGGGTTATCCCAAAATAATTACTCATTACATCTTTAACGCCCTGAGCTAAGATTTTTATTTCAATAGGCTCCATCCATTCTACTTTTCTGTTATTATTATTTTTAAGTCTAAATGAGTCGAAATAATTATGCAATAATTTCTCAATATTATCGATATCATCTCTGTCCTGAATTTTAGCTACAGCATAAGTTTTTATGTCATCACCGCAGTGACTTTTATATCTTTTGTTTATTCCTAAAAGGTCAAGGCTTTTCCCAAATTTAACAGCGCCAGAAGGAACAGTTAGGTATTCGGGGTTATTTTTTTTATCATAAAATGATTTGCCAATATTTATAACTAAATAAATTCCGCGATTAATATTTTTATGCTTTTCTGGGTTAGTTGCTGTCATCTTCTTTTCTATGCAATTAGTTATAATTTTTTTTTTTTTAATTTATCCGATAAACTGTTTTGCAACTCCAAGTAGCTTTAAGGAAATTTATGTATTTATTAAAATAAATATTATATTCAATTTTGAATTTACTTCCTCTTGTTATTGTCCTCATCTTGATTCTCTTTTTCTTATTTTGGGTTGCAATTTTCCCATCATTATTCTTACAAATATGTAAGTTAATATTTTTATATTAGGCCCAATTATAGCCCATATATTATTTCATGTATAAAGACCACTCACAATTATTAATAGATGTTCAAAAAAAATCTAATATAAATATTACGAATGTCAGGGATGTTAAATATTTACAGGAAGAAATAGAATCAATTAGCGATTTAAAAATAGGCTTTAATACACTTCGCCGCTTGTTTGGGTTTTTAAAACAAACGAAACCTAGTACCGCAACTTTAAATATACTTGCTAACTATTTAGAATATAGTTCATACGCTAACTACTTAAGCGATAGAAGGAATTTTGAGGATTGGTATTTTCAGCAAAAAATATTATTAATACAATTGTCTAATGATATCACTGAAGAGGATATGTATATTATAAACAAAGGCATTAACTATCGAGATAATATCGTTGCTATTGCTTATTTTATAACAAATTTAATAGTGGAAAATAAGACTATCTTATTAAATAAAATCTTTTGCAAATTAGTTTTAAGTAAATCTGAAATCGGTAATTTAATGAAATTTGCAACCATTATAACACATAGTTTTTATAGAATTAGTGATACTAGGGCTTTAGAAATTTATAACTCTTTAATGAAGCATGAAAGCTTTAGAAATTATGTTCCCTTATTATACATAGATTACTCAAACTTAAGTACTATTTATTCTAAAGTTCTAGGATTGGTGGAGTTACACAGTACTAAAAATTCAGATCTGTTTTTTGTTTTATTAATGAAGTTTTACAAACAATTTTATACTTCAGACAAGTTCAATTTTGAAAAAATAAAACAGCCTGTAAATTATTCTAAATTTCACCCCATACTAAAGGGAAGGTATTTTGCATGTAAAATTATGACTTCAAGCTCTGTTGGCACTACATTAAAAAAATCAATTTTTATAGAATGTAAAACCAATAAAGCATATTTAATAATTCAAGAAGTTATTCCTGCATTAATCATTAAGGGAGAATATGAAATACTTAGTGAGTTATCGGAGAAGTTTTATGAAGATATTTTTGAGTCTTGTAAATGGTTTAACAATACAACCAACGCAATTTATTTAATAGCATTAGCAAATATTAGTTGGTCTCAAAATTTACCCCAAGTGGCAAAAAAAAACTTAGCGCTTATCGAATTAGACAAAATTGAACTGAGTTATTACGATTTTATATCCCTATTTTATTACCACACACAAGTAAAAATAAGCCATTTAGACAACGACTTAAAGACAAATACTTTGGCACACAATGCTTTAAAAAAAATAGTTTTAAAAACAGGTTTTATAAAATTTCTGAGTATTACAAAAATGTATATTTTAAGTTAAACATCCAATATGTTATTTATTATACTCTCTGTTTTATTTTTCTCTTACAGTAACGTTTTATGGAAAAAGTACCTATATACTGCTTCTATTCCATTCTTAGTTTCTTATCGTGCCTTGCTTACAAGTATAATATCCTGTGTTATTTTATTTTCTTTTTTTAAGATAGACAATATTACAATTTTAGGGTTTATTAAAATTACAATAGGCTCATTGTTTGGTGTTATTGGATTGTTTAGTATGCTATTCGTTATAAAAAAAGCATCACTCCAATGGTTAGGGGTCTATAGTTTAATAGGAATTATTTTTACGATTGCATATCTCGGGTTATTTGAAACAATAGATATTAAAAAATCAGCAGTAGGGTTATTAATCATTGCCTTGGGTTTTGTTGGTTTTACATACAGTAATAAAGAAACCCAATTAAAAATAACACGGAAGCAACACTTGTTATTACTTTTAATGACCTTTAGTTTTAGTTGCTCTGGATTATTGCATTGGAAAAATTTAACTTCAAACACACCTCCTTTACTAATCATCGCAAATCAAGAATTTATTGTTTTTTTGACAGGCATACTATTTACCTTCAGACAAGGTGATGGCAACCTGTACAAAAGTCATATGAAAATCTATTTTAAGCGCGTGCTACTGATGAGTGTTGTTATTTTTTTAGCACTATTATTCAATTTTTTAGCACTAAAAGAAACCAATCCTATGATTACAAGTTTACTATTTCTGGCCATACCCTTGACAACCATAGTTTTTAGTGCTTTCTTTTTTAAAGAAAAACTATCTTCTAAAAATATCCTGTGTATTAGTATTATTGTAATGGGCTACCTTTTAACTGAGCTTTAAGCATTTTTTTTGACTACTTAATACTTTAGGTTTTATGCTAAGCTTTGAGTTTAATTCTTATTTAAAAGAGATTTCAGCGCTTTTAAGCATAGATAAGAAGTGAACACATCACATTTGACTAGAAAGACTTTTGCAACTACTTATTTGCTATAAAATAACATATCAATGGAGGTAGTTTCAGAATTGTTTGGGCATTCAAATATGCATGTAACACATACTCGTTATGGTGAAGTATTTGGATTTATAAATAAACTTTTTTTAATAATTGGAAGTTTCTAATATAAAACACTTTTTTAGATCCGAATTATACGCAGAAACAATAAATTAAGTTTGAGCTAATTCTACTAAATCCTCAACAAAATTGTTCGACTTCACTCCCTTTGGCTCCACCACACGGGACAAACTCATGTTTTTTGAGATTTGACCCTTTTTATTTTTATATAACTCCTTGTCTATTTGTAAGATACACCTCAACACACCATTGATTCTTGTAGTTCGACATTTTTTTCCATCAAATTCTATTTTATCTAGAAAAACCGAACTTATTAGCTTCTTTTGTGCGTAATTGCACTGTTGGTATAGGTTTGCTTAAAATTCTCTAAATGTATAAATGCATTTTCAATAAGACCCTTATATTCCGAATCTGAGGTATTGAGCTCATTAAAATTAGAAGTAATTTGATCGCGCTGCTTTGTATATCGATTTAATGTTTGCCTATAAACTTTTGGAGAAATAGTCTCACCTACTAATAAATCTTGTAAATTTTCAATTCGCTGATTAGCGGAAACTAATTCCTTCTTAAGCTTTTTTCTTTTCCTGAGTATGTCTTTTTGATTAACTCTAGATAAAGACCTAAAAAACCAAATGAAATAGCTAAATTTTGATTAAGAATTGAAACTTAGTTAAAAATTAATTACGTACTAAATTAAAAATTTGACTTGAAGGGAAGATCTTCATTTACCCAATGAACAGAAACTAAATTGATTAATAGTTAAACTTTAATATTGTTGTTAAAATTAAATTTTTTATTTTTGATTATAACTTCTATTTTGATAGCTAAACTAAAATTATCATCTAATAAATTATTCTGGTTTCTAGGCGTGTATTTATTATACACTACCTGTTTCTCGCAGGTTACTGATTATGGTTTGAGCTTTAACGGCCAAGGATTTAAGCTGGACGACCGAACACAACTAAATCTAACTAAAAACAATTCTTTAAACTTTAAAAATAATTTTGAATTGGAGTTTGATGTTCGATTCAATCAAAAAAAACGAGTTTATGGTTATATTTTCAGAATTATCAATAATGAAAATAATATTGATCTTTTAATTTCAAACAAAACAAAAGATTTTTTAATCGTAGAATCAAATAAAGAATCTACATTAAGTCCTTCATCAGAAAAAACAAATCCAATAGTTCAAGGAAAGTGGTATCATGTTAAAATAAATGTATCTATTCCAAACAACTTACTAACGGTATCTGTTAATGACAGAATATTAAAAACCAAAACAAATTTTAAATCTTTAAAAAAGCTTCAATTTTTATTTGGGGCAAATGACTACAAAGGATACATAACTAGGGATGTGCCAAATATGACATTGAAGGATATTAAAATTTCTGAAGAAAACGTATTAAAATATCATTTTACCCTCCAACAATGTGGAGGCAACAACACAAAAGATAGGTTAAAAGGAGTTGTTGGACATGTTATAAATGGCAATTGGAATTTATGTAAAAACTCCTTGTGGAAAAAAAGATTTTCTACAACAACTAACGGAGAGATGTTGTCTACAATTGATGAACAAACAGGAGACGTATTTTTACTCTCCAACAAATATCTCACAAGATATAAAAGCAATACTATTGATTTTATACAATATGATTTTATTGATAAAAATTATAAACTAACATTAGATCACCGGATTTTTTATAATCAAGAAGACCAAAAGCTTTATTGTTATTTAGCGGATACTAAACAAGTAGCTGCATTTAATTTTGAAACTAAAACATGGGACAATGAAGATATTTTCCAAAACAAAAAATCTTTAAGTTTATTTCAGCATCACACAAGTATTCACGATGAAAAAAATCAAACTTTATATATTATTGGAGGATATGGTCAATACGCCTACAAGAATAGTGTTTTAAAAGTAGATTTAAATACTAGAAAATGGTCTCAAATTGATTCAATTACTAACGTCCTAAAACCAAGATATCTGTCTGGTGGAGCAATATCAAATAACAACATCTATATTTTAGGGGGGTATGGTAGTGAATCAGGAAAACAACAAATTAACCCTAAAAGTTATTTTGAATTAGTTAAATTAGATACAAATAATATTTTATCAAATAAGGTATTTAGTTCAGCACCCTTATTTAATGAAATGATTGTTAGCAACAAAGTTATAATTGATGAAACCACTAATAACTTTTATGCTTTAGCTTCAGAAAAGTCTAGATTTAAAGGAGGTCTAAAACTTATAAAAGGAAATCTTAACACCACAAATTTAGAGACTTTTAGAGACTCTATACCATATAAATTTGAAGATACATACACCTATTTTGATTTATATTTTGACAAGAAAAACAAGCAGTTAAAAGCGAGTACCTCCTACTTAAATGATAACAAAGAAACAGAGTTTTCATTATATTCAATCAACTTCCCTCCCGCTGATATTTTTATAGCTTCAGAAACTCAAAAAATATTAAAACCTAATTATTACACATACATCATTTTAATTACACTCACATTACTCTTAGGTTTTTTAATTGTAAAACGACTTAAAGTTAATAGAAAATCTACTATTAATAAAAAAGAAAGTAAAATTAAGCTTAAGAAAATAGTTCAAAAAAGAGACTTTCAAATCCTATTTTTTGGAGGCTTTCAAATTTTTGATTCCAAAGGGATAGATATTACAGGTATGTTTTCTCCCCTACTTAAAGAACTTTTTCTATTAATATACTTGTACACATACAAAGATGACAAGGGGATTTCTTCAGGAAAACTCAAAGAAATCCTTTGGTATGATAAAAATGATAGAAAAGCTCAAAATAATAGAGCTGTTAATACTACTAAACTTAAACGAATACTGGAAAACGTAGGAGAATTAACAATTAGTAAAAAAACTGGTTATTGGAGAATTGAAAATAATACAACTATTCAATTTAATGATTATTCTTTCATAAATACTACTATTTTATCTAACAAGCCAAATAAACAAGACGTCATACAACTTATATCAATTATAAAAAGAGGAGCTTTCTTAAATAATCTAGAATACGAATGGTTAGACAGATTCAGACAAACCGTTACAGATTCAATCATAGATTACCTCACAGATTATGTATCTACCTATCGAAAAGAAGAGGATTTAAATTTATTAATTGAGATTTCTCAGTGTTTATATAATTTTGATTCGGTTAATGAAATTTCTCTTTATCTAAAGTGCAGAGTATACAATACAAAAGGCAATCACAAAATAGTTGACGAGACTTATAAAAAGTTTTCAGCAGAATATAAATTACTTTATGGTCAAAAATTTAAATACACTTTAAATGATATCCTAAGTAAAGATTTAGATTCGTTACTTTATTAAATTTTTTTCTTTTTACATTTAAGATTAGTTTTTATTAGTTTAACTTTACAGAGCACAACTTCCTAAATTCATTGGGCTTATATGGCAATGAATATATCTTTTTTTTTAAAACCTACTTATATTAATGAATAATTAATATGAAATTAATGGTAGTTAATTAACATTGATTAAATTTAAAAGGATTTGAACCAATGAAAAAATTAATTACACTTTGCTTTATTTTTAGTTTTTTAATCACTCCCAACCTTGTAGCTCAGCAAACTGTTTATGTACAAACTGGAGGGTCTGGTGATGGAACAAGTGAATCAACACCTTATGGAAGCTTTAATACTGCTCTAGCAGAAATTAATTCTGCGGGAGATAAGCTTATTATTATTGGAACTATTTCGCTACAAGGAATTAATCTTACTTCTAAAAGTTTTGCATTTACAATTGAAGGCTTAAATTCAAGTTCAACTCTAGAAGGAAACGGAGGTACATCAAGATTATTTACAATCAATGGAGCAACCTCTGCCGATGTAACCTTAAAGAATCTTACATTTTCAAGTTTTAATACAACCCTTGCTGGTGGTGGTGTCTTCTACAACAACAATGCTGGAGCTACAGCTACCTTTGAAAACTGTACTTTCACTGGAAATTCTGTAACTAATGGAGCGGGTGGTGGTGCAATACGCTTTGCCAATGGAACATTGCATATCATAGAATCCTCATTTGAAAATAATACTTCCTCAGACGAAGGAGGTGCTATTTCTGCTGCTTCAGGAACAATTACAATAACCAATACACTTTTTAAAACGAACTCTGCGGCTACTAAAGGAGGAGCTATTTATACAACTAGTGGAGATTTTACCATATCAGGGTCTACTTTTTATGATAATGAAACAACTGGCGCAGGTGGTGGATCTGCGTTCTATGTTGCAAGTTCTGGAAGTACCAATAGTATTACTAAGTGTACATTTTTTCAAAATACAACTGCAAATGCAAACCAAGATTATGGAACTATACGAACAGACAATGGCAATACTACGGTTACCAATAGTTTGTTTTACGATAATAAAACCAATAATAACACTGGAGGATATTCAGATTGGGGTTCAGGTCCGAGTGGAACACAAACATTCAATACCTCTATTGCACAATGGATTAGTACAAATGTAGATAATCAAGATGAAGGAAATGGTTCTATTACTGGAATAAAAGGTGGTGGAGGTACTGCAGCAGACCTTACCAATTCTAGTTTATCTTGGGATACTACATTAAACAAAATAATCTTTACAGCGCCAAATGCCTTAACAGACAATTCTCCAATTGATTTTGGAAGCGACACAGAAGATGTAGGAGCTTGGGATTCTAAGATAAATATCTTTAAAGCTACTACCAACAATGTTTGGAATGAAACAACCAATTGGTCAAATGGTGCTTTACCAACTTCAACAGACAATGTTGCGGTATTATCAGGAGCAGAAGTAACGTTAAACACAGATGCTACTATAGTAGATTTAAAAGTAAAGTCTCCCATAAAAATAAATTTTGGTGAAAGTTTAATTGTAACCGGTGAGGTGTCTGGAGATGATAACAAAGTATATTACAAAAGAATTTTAACTGCAATTGCAGGAGATGCAGAAGGTTGGCACTTAGTAGCTTCACCTGTCTCTGGAGAAACATATAACAATGCCTATGCTGATGCAGAGAGTTTAGCAACAAGTACCACTAATATATCTCTTCGGGGTCTAGGTTTTTATGCCACTGCAAATGATACTTGGTCCTATCTCGTAAACGATGATAGCAATGCAGGAACTTTTAGCTCAGGTATTGGTTATACCATGAAAAGAGCTACAACTGGTCAAGTAAAGTTTATTGGCAATTTAAATACAGATGATACTGGGGTTGATGCTACAATATCTACTGCTGGTAATGGATTTAACTTATTAGGAAACCCTTACACTGCTTTTATGAATAGTCAAACTTTTTTAACTGATAATATCAATATAGACCAACAAATTTGGGTTTGGGATCAAGATAACGGAGGAAATTATGAAGTAAAAGTTTTAGCAGATGATTTTGAAATAGCTCCAGGTCAGGGATTTTTTGTTAAAGCCATCAGTGGAACAGCTGTTAATTTTGCTGAAAGCAACCAATCTGCTCAAGGAACAGATACTTTCTTGAGAACAAATTCTTGGACAGAAGTAAAACTTCTAATGACTGATGGTGAGAAAAATCGTTTTACAAAGTTGTATTTTACAGACAATGCAACTACCGGTTTTGATGCTGGATGGGAAGGAGAAGTTTTCGGGGGGGTTCAAAACGAAATAGATGTATTTACTCACTTAGTTGAAGAGAGTCAAGGAAAAAAATATCAGGTACAATCGTTACCATTATCTGATCTTGAATCTTTGGTTATTCCAGTAGGTGTTATCACTGAGGCAGGGAAAACTGCTACTTTCTCAATAGAAAATACAAATGTTCCCTCCAATATTAATGTATATATAGAAGACAAACAAGACAATAGTTTTACTTTGTTAGAAGAAGACGCAAACTTTAGCTTTACACCAGAGAATAATCTTGACGGTATTGGACGTTTTTATATCCACACTACCACTAGTTCGTTAAGTGCAGATGATTTTGGGTTTAACAATACTCTAAGTATCTATACTTCAAGTAGAGAAAACTTACGTGTTGTAGGTGTGCAAAACGGAACAGCAAATATCCAGTTATATAACATCCTTGGAAAAGAAGTACTTAAGAGTTCTTTTGAAGGAAATGGTGTAAATGACATTGCATTACCTAGACTAAACAGTGGTGTATATATTGTGAAAATTGCCACAGAAACAGGAACAACTAACAAGAAAATAATTATTCAATAATATACCAATACTATTATGAAAACTCACAAAGAAACTAACCATAAAGAAATTTCTCGTAAAGATGCGCTTAAAAAGATTGGTGATTACGGAAAATATGCAGCCTTAACAGCTATGGGAACCTTTTTAATTTTAAATCCTAAAAAAGCACAGGCAATGAGCCCATCAGATCCTGGTAGTGGATTTTAAAAAATTAAATAGTAAATTTATAACATATAAATAATCTTTATAATTTATTTAACACATTTAAATAAAAACGTATTAAACTTAAACCCATGAAAAAAATTACAATTTTAACTTATCTATTCTTAATATTGGCTTGTTTTATTTCAACAGCGCAAACCACTGTCTATGTATCAGCTTCAGGAGGTGGTGACGGTACCAGTGAGTCCAGTCCTTTAGGAAACTTTGGAAATGCTTTGAATCAAATTACTTCTGAGGGTGACAAACTTGTTATTATTGGAACTATTTCGACACAAGGAATTAATCTTACTTCTAAAAGTTTTGCATT
>ENA-UZXB01018401-UZXB01018401.1-metagenome-genome-assembly--contig:-Day-2-1m-contig-18401_pt1 | contig 18409 bp, 20 predicted proteins | sample MGYA00260339_ERZ794899 | MGnify/ENA metagenome assembly ERZ794899 | reverse complement strand
ATAAAAGAAATTAAAGAAATTAACCCTGATGCTGAAATTATTATCTACTTGTATAGTCCTGTAGCTACCGAAGGATCTGAGTTGTATGAACAAATTCAAAAAGCGGGCTTTAGTTTTCCCAAAAAACTTGAAGATTGGCTAGATCCAGCTTGGGAAAATTTCGACCTTAGAAAAAATCCGCTTACACCCTGGTTAACTCCAAAAATGGTAGATCGTATTATGAATTTTGAAACAGTTTTAAATGGCTATTATCCCACAGCAACTGATTTTAGAATTAAAGGAGTAAAAAGGAAATTATTGAGAAGTGTTTCAAAAATTAGATACAAAACAGGTTTTTACAAATATCCTTATGAAATAAAGCTGATGCATAAAATTTGGAAATATCGTCAGCCTGAAACTCAAGGTTTTTATTCTGAATAATGTCAAAGTTAAAAAATATTATAAAACGCATAACACAGCCATTTTTAAAAACTGGTTTAGCTTATTATTATAGAAAACCAAGAAAATACAACTATCAGGACATTGAAGTTTTGGTGCACCCAGAAGTGTTCCCTCCTCATCTAACCTTAAGCACCAAAATATTACTGGATTTTATAGTTGAATTAGATTTAAAAAACAAAGCTTTTTTGGAGTTGGGTTGTGGTTCTGGAATTATTTCTCTTTTAGCAAGTAGAAAAGGAGCTTTTGTTACCGCAACAGATATTAATAATATCGCATTGGATTATTTGAAAAAAGCCTCTATTGAAAATCAACTTAAAATAGACGTCATTAATTCCGATTTATTTAAAAACTTAAAAAATAAATCCTTCGATTTAATTATAATTAACCCACCTTATTACCCTAAAAAAGCAAAAAGCATAAAAGAAAAAGCTTGGTTTTGTGGTGAAGATTTCGAGTATTTTAAGAGTCTTTTTAGTCAATTACCAAACTTTATAACTACCACCAACAAAGTAATTATGATCCTTTCAGAAGATTGTCAAATCAATACTATTATTTCAATTGCATCAATAACTAAATTAAAACTTATACCAATACATAAAATTTCAAAAATGGGAGAAATCAGCATTATATACCGGATTAATTACATGTAATACACTATTAAAAAAAAACATTTATTTAACATGTCCCTTAGTAATCAACATTCTTTATGTTGGATATCAGTTAATTTGATATAAATATTATAAAAATAAAAAAATGCGACTGTTTGTAATTCAATAAAATAATATTACATTTGCAGCCCGATTTATCCAAAAGAAGGAATGTTTAACACTGCTTGTAGGTGAATGCAAGTAGCAAAAAAATTAAAAGTGGATACACTAAGTTATAAAACAATTTCAGCTAATAAGGCTACCGTTACTAAAGAATGGTTGCTCGTTGATGCTGAAGGTCAAGCTTTAGGTCGTCTTGCGAGTGAAGTAGCAATATTATTACGCGGAAAGCACAAACCTAATTTTACTCCTCATGTTGACTGCGGTGATAATGTTATCATTACCAATGCCGAAAAAATTACCTTGTCAGGAAATAAATGGGAAGATAAATCATACATAAGACACACAGGTTACCCGGGTGGTCAGCGTAGTCTTACTGCAAAAGAAATGTTTGGGAAAGACCCTGCTAGACTAGTAGAAAAAGCCGTAAAAGGAATGTTGCCTAAAAATAAACTAGGTGCTGCTCTTTTCAGAAACCTAAAGGTTTATGTTGGTACTGAACACGGACAAGAAGCACAAAAACCAAGAACCATTAATCTTAACTCTAAAAAGTAATGGAAGTAATACACAAAATAGGTAGAAGAAAAAACGCGGTTGCGCGTGTTTATGTTGCCAAAGGAAAAGGTAATATTAGCATCAACAAACGTGAGTTCGAAAATTACTTTACAACAGGTACATTACAATATAAAGTAATGCAGCCACTAATGTTAACAGACAACACAAAGAAATTTGATATCACTGTAAATGTTTTTGGTGGAGGAAATACTGGTCAAGCAGAAGCAATTCGCTTAGCAATATCAAGAGCAATGTGCGAATTGAACGAAGAAAATAGATCAATACTAAAACCTGAAGGGTTATTAACTAGGGATCCAAGAATGGTAGAGCGTAAGAAATTCGGTCAGAAAAAAGCCCGAAAGAAATTCCAATTCTCTAAACGTTAAAAAATACAACTTACTTAGGCGCCTTTGGGCGCCTAAATTAAGTAACAAGTTCTTATACAGTCAAATATATTTGACAAACAAATTTTTAAAAACCGCTGTTACTCCGAGAGCCGGAGAGTTAGTTTAGCATCTAAACTTTTTTATAAAAAAGTTGCTATCTATAATAACACAAGAACGTAAACTATTACAAAAATGGCAAATAATAACGAACAAGTAAAACAGTTACTTGACGCAGGTGTTCACTTTGGTCACCTAACCAGAAAATGGAATCCTAATATGGCACCGTATATATATATGGAGCGAAATGGAATCCACATTATCAATCTTTATAAAACAGCTGCAAAATTAGAAGAAGCTAATGAAGCTCTAAAAAAAATTGCAGCAAGTGGACGAAAAATTCTTTTCGTAGCTACNNTACATTACTGAAAGGTGGCCAGGAGGTATGCTAACCAACTTTGTAACGATCAGAAAGGCTGTTAAAAAAATGGCTGCTATCGACAGATCTAAACAAGATGGAACTTTCAATTCTTTATCTAAAAAAGAACGTTTAGCGGTAGATCGTACCAGAGCAAAATTAGATAAAAACTTGGGTTCAATCGCGGACATGACACGTCTTCCAGGAGCATTATTTGTTGTAGATACTACTCGTGAGCACATTGCAGTAAAAGAAGCTTTGAAATTAAAGATTCCAATTTTTGCAATGGTTGATACGAACTGTGATCCCAATGTAATTGATTATGTAATTCCATCAAACGATGATGCTTCAAAATCAATTGAAAAAATTATGACCAGTGTTTCAAATGCTGTTATTGAAGGTCTTAGCAGTCGTAAAAACGGAAAAGATAAAAGCGAAAAAGAGGCTGCCACAGCTCCGGAAGCTACACCAGCAGCAGAAGCTACACCAGCTCCAAAAGCAAAAACAGCTCGCAAAAGAGTAGCTGCTGTAGATATTAAAGAAGCTTCTTCAGAAGAAGAATAAAATAAGCATACTTACCAAAAAAAGTCGTTTTAGTTTTATTCTTTTCAAGGATTACTTTAACGACTTTTCTATAAATTAATTAAATAACTAAAATTCTAATAAAAGATGGCAAATATAACAGCCGCAGACGTAAAAAAATTAAGAGATGCAACCGGTGCTGGAATGATGGATTGTAAAAAAGCTCTTGTAGAGGCAGATGGCAACTACGATGAAGCTGTTGCTATACTCCGTAAAAAAGGACAAAAAGTTGCTGAAAAAAGAGCAGACAGAGAGTCTAGTGAAGGTGCTGCAATTGCAGTAGTAAACGAAGCAAAAACGGAAGGTGCATTAGTTGTATTAGGATGTGAAACTGATTTCGTTGGTAAAAACAGTGATTTTGTTGCATTAGCAACTAGTTTAGCTGAATTAGCAATGAACCATAACGATCAAGAATCTTTCTTAAATGCAGATTTTGGTGGTATGACTGTTGCAGAAAAAATGATTGAGCAAACAGGAGTTATTGGAGAAAAAATTCAAATTAATGGCTTTAAAAGATTAGCTGCTCCATTTGTAGGTTCTTATATTCACGGAAACAAAATTGCTGCTTTAGTAGGGTTGGCTTCTGGTGAAAATAGTGCTGATGTTGTTGCTAAAGATATAGCAATGCAAGTTGCTTCTATGGGAGCTACTACTTTATCTTACAAAGATTTTGACCCCGCATTTGTTGCTTCAGAAACAGAAGCTAGAATTGCTGTGATAGAGAAAGATAATATTGAAAGAGGACGTTTAGGAAAACACCTAATCAACGTGCCTCAATTTATTTCTAGAGCTCAATTAACTGATGAAGCAATTGAAGCTGCAAAATCTAAAATACAAGACGAACTAAAAGCAGAAGGAAAGCCTGAGCAAATCTGGGATAGAATTCTTCCTGGAAAATTAGAGCGTTTTATTTCTGATAACACAACATTGGATCAAGAACAATGTTTACTAGATCAAAACTTTATTAAAGACGAAAAAATGAGTGTTGCTGATTATGTAGCGTCTAAAGGAAACGAAGTTGTTTCTTTTGAAAGAGTTACTCTAGGTTAAACTCTTTTTTAATTGTAAAAAAAACCGATCTAAAATTTAGGTCGGTTTTTTTATTCCTAATTTTCTTCTGGAGTCGGTCAAATTTTTTCTTTATTTTTGCATAATAAAATTCTGCTATGCAATACAAAAGAATACTACTAAAATTATCTGGTGAGGCATTAATGGGCAATCGTCAATATGGAATTGATCCCGATCGTCTAAAAGAATATGCCGAGGATATTAAGCAATTAACAGATAAAGGAGTCGAAATTGCAATAGTAATTGGAGGGGGCAATATTTTTAGAGGTTTAGCAGGTGCAAGCAAAGGTATGGATCGAGTACAAGGAGATCATATGGGAATGCTTGCAACAGTTATAAACGGTCTTGCTTTACAAGGTGCTCTTGAAGACGAAGGAATTCCAACTCGTTTACAAAGCGCTATTAAAATAAACGAAGTTTCCGAACCTTTTATTAGACGTAAAGCTTTACGACATTTAGAAAAAGGGAGAGTTGTAATTTTTGGAGGTGGAACAGGAAATCCTTATTTTACTACAGATTCTGCTGCGGTACTAAGAGCTATTGAAATAAAAGCTAATGTGATTTTAAAAGGAACTCGTGTTGATGGTATTTACACCAGCGATCCTGAAAAGGATGCTAAAGCAACAAAATTTGATTTTATAAGTTTTGAAGATGTACTCAAAAAAGGGTTGAAAGTAATGGATACCACTGCATTTACCTTAAGTCAAGAAAATCATTTACCAATAGTAGTTTTTGACATGAATACAAGAGGCAATTTACTCAAAGTTGTAGCTGGAGAAAATATTGGTACAACTGTAAATTTATAAACGATAACAGCTAATTGCGTAACTAAAATAAGATTAATTACTTATTTTTAAGTAAAAAATAAAAGAACTATGGACGAAGAAGTACAATTTATAATTGATAGCACGAAGGAAGCTATGGACAACGCATTAACTCACCTCAATAAAAAATTTTTAAATATCAGAGCTGGTAAAGCATCTCCTTCGATGGTATCTGCAGTTATGGTGGATTACTATGGCACTCCAACCCCACTTAATCAAGTCTCTAATGTATCGACCCCAGATGGTATGACTATTTCTATTCAGCCATGGGAAAAATCACTGATTCCCGAAATCGAAAAAGGAATTCATGAAGCTAATATTGGCTTTAACCCTATGAGTAATGGTGAGAGTGTTATTATTAACGTACCCCCTTTAACAGAGGAAAGGAGGAAAGAATTGGTAAAGCAAGCTAAAGCGGAAGCCGAAGAAACTAAAGTAGGTGTTCGTAATGACCGAAAACAAGCTAATAATGAAATAAAAAAAGCTGATCTTTCTGAAGATTTGGCTAAAAATTTAGAAATTGATATTCAAGAAATGACTGATCGACACATCAAGCGAATCGATGAATCATTAGTACTAAAAGAAAAAGAAATCATGACGGTTTAAAAAATATTTCATCACATTTCTTAAAGTGGATTTCGATCCACTTTTTTTGTTCAATGTCATTTTTTTATGATAGAAAAGTTCATATTAAACAACATAAACACAAATGATAACCTCTATTTTAATACCTTTGCGGACTTGTATATTTGTTATTCATCATAATTATTTAGGTTGAACAAACTTTTTAGTATTGGATTTTGGAGTGCATTGGCACGGTTTATTTTAAGAAATAGAACTTTTCTGTTAATCCTAATTGCCATTATTACTTTCGGATTGTCTACTCAGTGGGAGAATATGCGTTTTTCTACAACTGAAGCAAATTTGTTGCCAGATGATCACGTCGTTAATCTTGAATACAATACTTTTTTAGATAAATTTGGAGAAGAAGGAAATTTAATAATTATCGGAGTTAAAGATTCATCTCTTTTTACCCCAGAAAAATTTAAAGCCTGGAATAAATTATCGCAAGATATTTTGAAATACAAAGAAATAGATTTTACTATTTCGGTTGGTGATTTGTTAAAATTAGAGAAAAGAAAAGACACTACGGCTTTTAGACTAGTGCCATTCATAAAAGATTCAATCTTTACTGACAAAAAACTTAAAAGTTATCAATACGAACTTTACAACAAACTACCTTTTTATAACGGGCTTGTTTATAGTCCGAACAAACAGTCCATTAGAACTGCCATTTATATGGATAAAAGTATCATTAATACTTCTGTTCGTAGAGATTTTATTATTGACGATTTAGTTCCAATTATAAATAAATTTGAAAAAGATACCGGTATTAGAGTATATACATCTGGCATGCCTTATATACGCACTCTTAATTCTCAAAATATTATCGATGAAATAGGCCTCTTTGTAGGAGCTGCGTTATTAGTTACTTCCTTATTATTTTTCTTTTTCTTTAGATCCTTTAGAGCTACTATTATTGCAATGTTTACCGTTATCATAGGAGTGATGTGGGCATTTGGAGTTTTAGGGCTATTGGAATATGAGATCACCGTATTGACCGCTTTAATTCCTCCTTTAATCATTGTAATTGGAATCCCTAATTGTATTTTTCTGATAAATAAATATCAACAAGAAATAAAGCTTCATGGAAATAAAGCAAAATCATTGCAACGGGTAATTACAAAAGTGGGGAATGCCACTTTAATGACTAACTTAACGACTGCATCAGGATTTGCAACCTTTATTCTGACCAATAGTGTATTATTAAAAGAATTTGGTGTCGTTGCTTCTATAAACATCATAACTATATTCTTATTGAGCTTATTTATCATTCCGATAATATATAGTTATCTGCCACCTCCAAAAGAAAAACATCTAAAACACCTAGGTAAAAATTGGATCATTCAATTTGTAAATTGGACTGAACATATGGTTAAAAACCACCGAATTGCTATTTATATTATTTCGGTATCTGTCCTTTGTATTAGTATTATTGGAATAAATAATATTGGGATTTCAGGTAGTATCATCGAAGATATGCCTAAGAAAACAGAATTTTTCAAGGATATTAAATTTTTCGAAAAAGAGTTTGAGGGGATTATGCCACTTGAAATACTCATAGATACAAAAAGAAAAAAAGGAGTTTTAAGTCTTGCATCACTAAAACGAATGGATAAGTTACAGACCTATATTAACGAAGTCCCTGAGCTATCAAAACCTCTCTCTGTAGTTGAATTGGTTAAATTTTCTAAACAAGCATACTACAATAACAATCCTGAATATTATCAATTGCCTAATAGTCAAGAAAGAACCTTTTTACTTTCATATGCAAATAGCGGAACTGAAAGCAGTCATTTTTTAGAAAATTATGTGGACAGTACTGGACAATTTGCTCGTATTACCACCTTTATGAAAGATACCGAAACAGAACGATTTGACCGGATAGAAGAGGATCTAAAGTCTGAAATAAAAAAAATATTCCCAAAAGAACGCTATAATGTTATCCTCACTGGAAAAGCACTAGTTTTTCAAAAAGGAACAAAATATCTAGTTAACAACCTAATCGTTTCCCTGTCACTTGCTATATTTTTGATTGCGTTATTTATGGCATGGATGTTTAGAAGTTTTAAAATGATTTTAGTTTCATTAATACCTAATTTGCTTCCATTAATAATTACTGCAGGACTCATGGGGTTTATAGGAGTCCCCATTAAGCCGTCCACCATACTCGTTTTTAGTATTGCTTTTGGAATTTCTGTTGATGACACTATTCATTTTTTAGCAAAATACCGACAAGAATTGATTGCAAATAAATGGAAAATTAGAAAATCTGTATACGCAGCTTTGAGGGAAACCGGAGTTAGTATGTTATATACTTCGATTGTTTTATTTTTCGGATTCTCAGTATTTGCGATATCTAGTTTTGGGGGAACGGTAGCCCTAGGCATATTAGTGTCTATAACATTACTATTTGCGATGCTTTCTAATTTATTACTACTTCCCTCCCTACTGTTGTCTCTTGAGAGAAGCATAGCAAATAAGAAAACCCTAAAAAAACCAAGTATTCAAATTTTATCAGACACTAAACTCGATGAAGAAAATGAAATCTTATAAATCATTGTCTTTTTTGAAGTAAAAAGTATCTTTGAAAACCAAACTTACCAGAAATGCAAGAAAATAGAATTAAAGATATAATAGCTAGTGGCCCCTCTCCAACAGAAATTAGTACTCAAGGATGGGTTAGGGCTTTTAGAAGCAATCGTTTCATTGCCTTAAATGATGGTTCTACAATCAAAAATTTACAATGCGTCATTGACTTTGAGAATTTTGAGGAATCGCTCTTAAAAAAAATCACTATTGGAGCTGCTATTAAAGTGACAGGAACTATTGTAGAAAGTCAAGGGAAAGGGCAAAAAGTTGAAATTCAGATTGCAAAATTAGAAATTTTAGGAGAAGCAGATCCTGAAGAAGTAAAACTTACCATACTCTCACCAAAAAGACACTCTCTAGAAAAATTAAGAGAAGAAGCTCATTTAAGAGTGCGTACCAACACCTTTAGTGCGGTTATGAGAACCCGATCAAAACTAGCTTTTGCGGTCCACGAGTATTTTCAAAAAAATGGATTTAATTACATGCATACTCCAATTATCACAGGAAGTGATGCTGAAGGTGCAGGAGAAATGTTTAAAGTGTCCGCTTTAAATCCAAAAGATCCACCTCTTAATGAAGAGGGAGATATCGATTATAAAAAAGATTTTTTCGAAAAAGAAACAAACTTGACCGTAAGTGGCCAATTAGAAGCAGAAACCTATGCAATGGCGTTGGGAAAAGTATACACCTTTGGGCCTACCTTTAGAGCTGAAAACTCAAATACTTCAAGACATTTAGCAGAATTTTGGATGATTGAACCAGAGGTTGCATTTTACGATTTAGATCAAAACATGGATCTTGCAGAAGATTTTATAAAATATGTAGTCAGTTATGCGCTCAAGCATTGTAAAGAGGATCTAGAGTTTCTTGAACAACGACTAATTCAAGAAGAAAAAAGTAAACCGCAAAACGAGAGGAGTGAAATGTCACTCTTAGAGAAATTGATGTTTATTGGAGAAAATAACTTCAAGAGAGTTAGTTATACGGAGGCCATCAGTATCCTTAAAAATAGTAAACCAAACAAAAAGAAAAAATTTAAATATCCAATAGAAGAATGGGGAGCAGATTTACAAAGTGAACACGAACGTTTTTTGGTAGAAAAACATTTTAAATGTCCTGTGATTTTGTTTGATTATCCTGCCAATATTAAAGCGTTTTATATGCGATTGAACGATGATGGAAAAACAGTGAGAGCAATGGATGTTTTATTTCCTGGAATCGGCGAAATTGTTGGCGGCTCACAAAGGGAAGAACGATTTGATGTTTTAAAACAAAAAATGGCTGATTTAGATATTGATCAGAAAGAATTATTTTGGTATTTGGATTTGCGAAAATTTGGAACCGCTGTTCATAGCGGATTTGGCTTAGGGTTTGAAAGGTTAGTTCAATTTGTCACCGGAATGAGTAATATAAGAGATGTTATTCCCTATCCACGCACTCCTGGTAATGCGAGTTTTTAAATAACTATTATTTTATAATTAGACATTAAAACAATCTACGTTCTTATTATGTAGATTGTTTTTTTTATTTTTATGATATAGAATCAACTATGCTAAAACAACAATTAAACTTTAAACTCTCACAAAAGCTTTCGCCTCAGCAGATTCAATTAATGAAACTGATACAGCTACCAACGCAAGCTTTTGAACAAAGAATTTCTCAAGAAATTGAAGAAAATCCGGCACTTGAGGGAGGAAAAGAAGATTCAAATGAATTTGATGATGACTTTAGCAACGAAGAATTTGATAACGATTCAGTTGAAGGGAACGAAGTAATTGAAACTGAAATAAATATTGATGAATATTTAAGTGATGACGAAACACCCAATTATAAATTATCTGCCAATAATTATAGTCCGGATGATGAGGAAAAACAAATTCCATATGCCTCTGGAACTTCTTTTAATCAATATTTGCTTCAACAATTAAATACCTATCATTTCAATGAAGAAGAAAAAGAAATAGCACATTTTCTTGTAGGGAGTGTTGATGAAGGAGGATATATTCGGAGAGATATACTAGATATTGTTGATGATTTAGCATTCACGCAAAATATCTTTACTTCTGAAGAAAAAGTTATTGAAATTATTAAAATTGTTCAAAATCTCGATCCCGCAGGTGTTGGCGCTAAAAATTTGCAAGAGTGTTTATTAATACAACTAAAAAGAAAAAATAGTACGGAGGCAACTTCATTAGCGATTAAATTAATTGAGGATTCTTTTGATCAGTTTTCAAAAAAACATTACAATAAAATTCTATCAAAACATTCAGTTACTGAAGATCATCTTCGAGCTGCAATTCATGAAATTGAAATTTTAAACCCCAAACCAGGTGGCTCATATGCAGGTAATACAAAAATTATAGAACATGTAGTTCCAGACTTTACGATTAGAATTCAAGACGGAGATCTACAATTGACTTTAAACGGTCGTAATGCACCAGATCTTCATGTATCAAAAGATTATAGTGAGATGCTAAAAGGATTCAAAGTGGCAAAGCAAAAAACTAAATCTCAAAAAGATGCTGTTTTATTTATTAAACAAAAACTAGATGCAGCTAAATGGTTTATAGATGCTATAAAACAGAGGCAACAAACTTTATTTATTACGATGAATGCGATTATGCATCATCAAAAGGAATATTTTTTGACAGGCGATGAACAAAAGCTTAAACCAATGATTTTAAAAAATATTGCAGACGAAATAGCTATGGATGTTTCCACAGTTTCTCGTGTCGCAAACAGCAAATATGTAGATACTCCTTATGGAACAAAATTAATAAAAGAGTTTTTTAGCGAATCCATGAAAAACGATAAAGGAGAAGATGTTTCTACTAGAGAAATAAAAAATATTCTCGAAAACATTATTTTAGAAGAAGATAAAAAAAAGCCTTACACAGACGACAAACTGGCTGAAATTCTTAAAAATAAAGGTTATCCAATCGCACGAAGAACCATTGCTAAATATAGAGAGCAATTGGAAGTCCCCGTTGCTCGTTTGAGAAAAAAAATATAATGAACTATTTTTTACGAAGTGCGTCTTTTATTTTTCATCCTTTGTTAATGCCGTTGATTAGTGTTGGGGCCTATTTCACATTAGCACCAAGATTTAACGACTTTGAAATTGTTTTTTTTAAAGCGTACGCAATTATAATTATTACTGTAATAATTCCTTTAATTTCATTTTTAGTATTAAAAGTTTTAGGACTCGTCAAAAGTATCGATCTAAAGGAGGTAACAGAACGAAAATATCCTCTTATGATACAAATAATATTAATTTTTATAATTATCAATAAGGTGTTTCCAATATATCAAAATCCTGAATTGTATTACTTTTTCGTTGCAGTTTTACTTTCTACATTAGCAGCTTTGGCCCTGGTTGTTTTTAATATTAAAGCCAGTCTTCACCAAATGGGAGTGGCAGTAGTTCCCTTTTTTTTAATCGGACTAAGTGTCCACTTTTCAGAAAATTATTTATTTGCGATTGGTTTATTTTTTTTTATTAACGGATGGGTAGCTTCCTCCAGATTAGCAACAAAATCTCACTCTACATCAGAATTAATTATCGGATTCTTTATAGGGGCATTACCACAAGTTGTAATGTTAAAATATTGGCTATAATTTAAAAAATATCGAAGTTATGAGATTGACTATTGTGAGACTAAACAGCCAATTATTGGAAACAAAAAACACCTTCTAATTAAAGAAGGTGTTGTTCAACCTTTCGGTGTTAGGTATCATTAACCACTAAATAAATAAAACCTAATGCAAACAAACAAAACGGACTACGAAACTTAACTATAAAACGGAGTCCTAAACATTTGTTTGGTAAGGTATTCAATTCTCCCAAATAAATACCTTTGTTATTAATTCCAAATTGTCAGCTCAGATATGGGGGATAATAACATATCCTTACTGTTGTTGTTTGCAATTGCAAAATAACTTTTAAAATTATTCTAGAATGTAACATATGTTACAAAAAAGAAAAATATTTAACACTTTGATAAATGGGCACTAACCCATTAACAGAACAAATATACCATCCATTACCAATTCAAAAAATGACATTTATCATCTTTTTGAATTAAAATCGTTTTTATTCTAAAAAAATCTGCTATCGCAATTGTGGTTTTAAATAACTTTTAACGAGTTAATGAAAAGTTATTAAAAGATGTAAAAAATTAATCCCACTTTAATTCCATGAAAATTTACTTTTTGACCATCATTGGTAACTGCATCCTCGTTGAAAAAGGGGTTTATGCTATAGTATGCAAACAAATTAAATTTATTATAACCTAAACTCAAACTAGCTCCCATACGTAACTTTTCTAACTCAGTTATATTTTGAATTTTAATAGTTTCATCAAATCTTTTAAGAGAGGATTGGTTCCAAACAGTATATCCCAATCTAAATCCAGCATAAACTCTCCAGAACTTATAATTAGAAGGGGTAGAACTTCTCCATCTAAACTCTATTGGAGCTTCAACAACAGAAAGGCTAAGACGATTTCTTAAGAAATCTTGATTAGAAGTTAATATTTCAAATGACGTTGTCCCCTGTCCGTTTTCATTAATAAAAAGATTTTGACCAAATTGATCATATGAAAACCCCGCTCCTATTGCTATCGCTAAATTTCGTCTTTTATTGATTGGGAAATCTCTCAAAAATCCAAATTGAAATCCAGCAGAGATTCCCTCAGGATTCATCCCTGAAGGAGTAAAGGCAAAAACATTGTAAGAAACACCAATGTAAAATTGATCTTCTCTATAACATAGATCGTCTTCTGATTGAGGAATTAATTCTTGTGCAAAAGTAAGACTGTAAAAAAATAAAAAAAGAAGATATACAGCGTAACGAATCATATTATTTATAAAAACAACTTTTTATTATAGAGCAATAAATATAGTCTATATAAATTACAACTAAAAAAATGCCTTAAATTTTGAGGAAACTTAAGGCATCTCTGTATGTTACACTAAAAAATTATTGTTCTAATGGATCTCCTGAAGTAGTAATATAGATAATTTTAACCATATTAAGTTCTCTTAGTTTTTCCTTAATATCAGTTACTAATCCAGTGTTGGTATCGTCGTCTACTTTTAATGCCACCACAACTTTACTCTGTAATTCTGGATTTAATTTACCCCTTGCCTCAGTTAGAGCCAACCCTATATTTGAAACATCGGTAAATTTATCTCCTATTTGTATTCTTCCCTCGTCCCCAAAATTCTTCTTGTATTGTATACTTGGTTTTCCAGCAAAAATAAAAACTGACCTATCCTTTTTAAGTTTTTCAATTTGATTTGCTTTTGGCAGGTTTTGCTCAACTTTTAATTCTGTATCTCTCATTACTGTAACTACCATAAAAAAGAATAATAACATAAATACAATATCCGGAAGGGATGCAGTAGATACGGGAGGTAATTCGTTACTTTTTTTCTTTGTGAATTTTGACATTTTCTCCTTTTAATTAATTTTTTTTAGGTTGTGCTTCGGATAATTTTAGTGGGAATAACCTTTGTATTTCCTTCAATTTGTCTTGAGCGTCACTCTGATTTCCTAAATAAGTACCTGCATCAATCTCTTTTTTGACATCCGTAAAATCCCATCCATATAACCTTTGTGATTCTCTATTCCTGAGGAAATTATAAGCTGCCACCAGTTCATTTTGAACAGAAATGTACATATTGTAAGAGGTTAACCTATCGTTTTGTACTGAGATAACTGCTTTTGTTGGATTATCTGATGAAGTAATCGATCTATTTCCTTTACAGTAATCACAGTATTCAGGGGAGCTAGATAAAGCTCCTCCATTATCTAAAAAATCAATTGCATTTTCTCGTAATTCCTCCAATTCCATTGGAGAATCATTTACTAAAAGTTGGTCATTTTTATTTACCAATACGATAAAAAGATTTTTTTCCTTAATTTTTGGAGGTTCAATCTCAGATTTATCGATAGGTGGCAGTTGTCTCGCAATTCCATTATCTTTTTCTAATGTAGTGGTTACTAGAAAAAAGATAAGTAAAAGAAAAGCTATGTCTGCCATAGAACCTGCATTTACCTCTGGTGCTGATCTTCTTGCCATTTTACTTTGCTTTTTTAAATCCGCTAATAACCATTGAACCTATAGCGACAATCGCTAAAATATAAAAAGTGTAAAGTCCTGCCCCAATCCATTTTGAATTAGCTTCAGATAATAATTCACCGTTGGCAAGTGTTAGTTGGTTGCTATCAGCTAAACCATAAGATAAAGCTACTATCAGAATAAAAGATCCTACAGTGATTAACGTATTTTTTATATTTCCAGACATCAGTCCTTTGAATCCAAAAACAACAACAGATATCAAAACCAATGCAAATATTATATATGCAGTATATAAAAATCCATCAACACCAGATCCTGTTTCTTTGATAACATCATCACCTTTCATTATGATCATACCTAATATTGCTGCTCCAACTACACTAAGTATCAATCCGACAATTTTAATTATTTTATGTAAACCCATCGTTAGGATATTAAATTATTATTTGTTTTTGTGTTCTACAAGCATATCGATTAAAGTAATAGAAGCGTCTTCCATACTATTTACGATACTATCAATCTTGGCAATAATGTAGTTATAAAAGATTTGAAGTATAATTGCAACAATTAAACCGAATACAGTTGTTAATAGTGCTATTTTTATACCTCCGGCAACTAGAGAAGGATTCATATCTCCTGCCGCTTGAATTTTATCAAAAGCATCAATCATTCCAATTACTGTTCCCATAAAACCAAGCATAGGCGCGATGGCTATGAATAACGAAATCCATGAAACATTTTTTTCTAATTGCCCCATTTGTACACCACCATAAGCTACAACAGCTTTTTCAGCAGCATCTACTCCTTCATCAGCACGATCTAAACCTTGATAATAGATCGATGCAACAGGCCCTTTTGTATTTCTACAAACTTCTTTTGCTGCATCAATTCCACCACTTTTAAGAGCGTCTTCAACGTTATCAGCTAATTTTTTAGTATTGGTTGTAGCTAAGTTTAAGTAGATAATTCTTTCAATTGCAAAAGCTAATCCTAAGATTAAACATAAAAGAACGATTCCCATAAATCCAGGACCACCCTCTACGAAACGTTCTTTTAATTCTTGATGAAATCCTTTTTCTTGTGTTTCAGTTCCACCATCATCTTGAGTAATCGAAATCGTTGTTGTCGCCATTAAAAGTTGAACATTAATTGGCATCGTTTGAACATTTGTTGCTTTTGAGCTTGGTGTTCCTGCAAAAACCAGCGCGGTAATTGCCAAAATAGAAAATAATTTTTTCATTGCTATTGACTTAAGTTTTGTTTTAAATTTTAAAGATTTTAAAGATATAAAAAAATAGTTAATCTCCAAGTATATTACGTTATTATGAAATGCTTTGAATTACTTGGAAAATTAAAGCATTTTGTTGCAGAGAGGAAGGGATTCGAACCCTCGATACGCTTTTGGCGTATACACACTTTCCAGGCGTGCGCCTTCGACCACTCGGCCACCTCTCTATATTTTTTGTTCAAAAAGAACACCCCGCCAAATGGGTTGCCAAATAACAAAAAAAAACTAGTATGCTAAAACTTTTAGCGTAAAATTTTACTTCATTTCTCCTCTTAATGAAGTTTCAAATTTAGTTTTGAACATATTCGCTGAAATATTTTGTCCTAACATTAACATTAATTTAGTTATGGCTGCTTCGGTAGTAATATCTTTCCCCGATACAATACCTATATTTTGGTATAATTTATTGGTACTATATAAACTCATATCAACACTACCTCCAAAACATTGTGTAACATTAATAACAGGAATATTTTTATCTATTACTTTTTTTATAGCTTTTAAAAACCATTTTTCGTCTGTTAAGTTACCGCTTCCATAAGTTTCAAAAATCATGCCTTTTAAATTTGGCGTGGTTAAAATATGATTTATCGTCTTTTCATTGATTCCAGGGAATAGCTTTAAAAGCAATACGTTTGGTTCAAAAATTTTATGTACTACTAATTTTTTGTTTGTTTTTGTTTTCAATAAAAAATCATAATTAACAGATAAATTTACCCCACTAATTATGAGTGGCGGATAATCTGGAGAATCGAAAGCTTCAAAATGTTCTGCATTTATTTTAGTAGTTCGATTTGCTCTGTATAACTTATATTCAAAATACAATCCCACTTCTTGAACTACAGGCTGATTATCTTCTATTAAAGATGCTATTTGAATAGAAGTGATTAGGTTTTCCTTTGCATCAGTTCTTAGGTCTCCAATTGGAAGTTGCGATCCGGTAAATATGACTGGTTTAGATAAATTTTCTAACATAAAACTTAGCGCTGAAGCGGTGTACGACATCGTATCGCTTCCGTGTAAAATGACAAATCCATCATAATTTTTATAATTATCTTCTATGATAGTTCCAATTTCTACCCAGTTAGATGGTTTCATATTGGAGCTATCGATAGGTTTTGAAAAACTTTTTGATGAAATATTGCAGTCCAAGAGATTTAACTCTGGAATGTATTCTAATAATTCATTAAAATTAAAGTTTTTTAACGCTCCCGTGTCTGAATCTTTAATCATACCGATCGTCCCTCCGGTATAGATAAGAAGTATATTAGGTCTCTTTTTCATTTATAATTTTTTATATTCCAAAAACATCTTTTGAGTTTTGTGTAGTAATTCTCGAAATTTCTTCTTCGCTTAATTCATAAATTTCAGACAACCTTTTACTTATGAAGGTTAGGTAACTACTCTCATTTCTTTTTCCACGATAAGGAACCGGCGAAAGATAAGGGGAGTCTGTTTCAAGAACAATATTTCTAATATCAATTTTATTTAAAAAAGTATCAATTTTACCATTTTTAAAAGTTACTACTCCACCGATCCCTAATTTCATGTTATATGATATTGCTTTATTTGCTTGTTCTTCAGTTCCAGTAAAACAATGAAAAATACCAAATAAATCATCATCATTTTCTGATTCTAAAATTTCAAATACTTCATCAAAAGCATCTCTGCAATGAATTACAATGGGCAACTTATACTTTTTAGCGAGTTGTATCTGTGCTTTAAATGCTTTTTGTTGATTTTCTAAGTTACTTTTATCCCAATACAAATCGATTCCAATCTCACCAACTGCAAAAAAATTTCTTTTTGAAAATTGTTTTTTTACATGCTCTAATTCTTCTTTAAAGTTATCTTTAACTGAGGTTGGATGCAGGCCCATCATCAAAAAAACATTATCGGGATATTGTTTTTCAAGAAAGTACATAGCCTCTGTACTTGACGAGTCAATGGCAGGGATAAATAATCGTTTGACACCCGAATCGAATGCTCGTTGCATCATTGATGAAAAATCATCCTTAAAATGATCGCTATATAAATGAGTATGTGTATCTGTTAACATTATTTACAAAATTACAAGATTGATTTAAATGATAAATCATATGTTCATTATATTTACTAAAAAAATTGAATCAACTTCGCAATTTTCTAGAGCAAAAAGGATTTTATCGCATTATTCTTAAAAGGATAAAATCAGGGCATTATACTTTTAACGTTAAAATAAATAATGTTGCTGGTGTTTTTATTTTAGACACAGGAGCCTCCAATAGTTGTATTGGGTTTGTTTTTGACTCCTATTTTAATTTAACTAAAGAAGAAAGTAATATTAAAGCGGCAGGAGCGGGTGCCTTAAATATGAAAACAGCACTTGCAAAAAACAATCTTTTAGAGATTAGAGATTGGAAAATTAAAAAAATGAATTTTATCCTTATGGACCTATCGCATATAAATAAAGCTCTTAAAGAAGCTGATGACTCGCCGGTCCACGGGGTTATCGGTGCTGATTTTTTAAAACAACATAGAGCTGTGATTGATTACGGAAAAAATTGTTTTTATCTTATTTAGAATGATGGTACTATAACTCTAAAGCTTTTTTAATTTCATTATTCATCAATAATTCTGTTGGGTTTTCTAAAGCTTCTTTTACAGCTACCAAAAATCCTACAGACTCTCTCCCATCAATGATTCTATGATCGTAGGATAAAGCTACGTACATTATTGGACGAATTTCAACTTTCCCTTCAATGGCGACTGGTCTCTCTACAATATTATGCATTCCTAAAATAC
>ENA-UZXB01012221-UZXB01012221.1-metagenome-genome-assembly--contig:-Day-2-1m-contig-12221_pt1 | contig 18566 bp, 40 predicted proteins | sample MGYA00260339_ERZ794899 | MGnify/ENA metagenome assembly ERZ794899 | reverse complement strand
GCTTCTTGCATCATCACAACACCAACTGACTTCATACCCCTTCGCAATACTCCGATATCTTCTGGTGAAGGTTCTTCCACAAACTCATCATCTGATTCGTGTTCTGAAGCATCACTACCCAACATGTGTAGTGCTTCTTTCCAGTGATGGATACGGTCTTCTAAACCAATGTAACCACCATTAATACGTTTCGTCATTGTTTTGATATCACCACTATCTGCATAACGGTTCAATCCATTTTTGTTCCAGTACCAAATGGCGGACATGAGAGCTACCTCTTTATCTTCTGAAACCATGTCTGGATTGTCAACAACGTCAACATCCATGTCGGAGGCAAATGCACTATAGTTTGCTTTACCTGTCAACTGGATTGGGCCTCTGCCACGATACTTCCATCCATCACCAGATTCAGTATCACCATTAGACATACGATTTGCATAAACTACATTTGCAATCTTTTCTGGTTGTCTGTGGTATGGTTCTGAATCTCTGGCGGCACGTTTGAAGTACTTGCCGAAGATTGCATCCAGCGCCTTGGCGCTGTAGTTTAGGTTTTCAGAGAATACTCTCCAACCACCGCTCTCATGTCCACACTGAGCAATGAAAGATGCAATACGTTCTGGTGTATTGATTTCATACTTAGGGAACACTTCGTTCATTGCATCTACCCATCCATCAGGGTCTTTGCAATTAGGAAAAAGTTCTTTGAACTGACTTGCTGTCAACATTGTTATTGACTCCTTTGATAATTGTCATTCCATTCAAAGGCTTCTTTTACTACGTTGTCAGATAGTCCCTTGAATACCTTATGTAAGGATTTGTCTTTTGCAGCGATAATTAGTTCCGCCTCTGAAATATGCAAACCTTCAAGCATCTGAATGAACATATTTTCTTTCTTGAATAGAGGAAGGCCATTGTTTCCACCTTTAATAAAGTGGTATAGTTTCCTAGACTCTCTACGCAGTACAGTATGTTCAGTACCTTCTTTTGCTTCGTTTGCTGTGTAAGGTACTTCCCCAGCAGGGATTACCCATTCGATTGCTGGGTCAAAAGAAGATTTAATAACCATCCTCAAAGAATCACAATCGTATTCTTTAAGAATTTCAACCTTCTTTGACTTAGTTTTTGCATTGTGTACTTTCTTTAATACCTCAGAAAGTAGAGGTGTGTATGTTGATTTGCTCATAATCAAAAGTCTCCGATATCATTCATAAGATTTCTCAATCTTTTATTTATAAAGTAATTTAGTAGTTTACTCCTGTCACCTTTTGGAGGCATTCTATACTCTTCTAGAATCCTACCTGTCAGTTCTTCTGGAATACACTCTAAATCAATAAGTGTTTTATTACGTTGATAGTTACGCATCATCTCTTCATTGAAAACATCTTCTGGTTCATGTTCAATCCAACCAGCAATCTTTTTCTTTGACATAGGTTTTTGACGCATCTCATCTACGAAAGTATTATCAGGCGATAAGAAGTTTGGTATACCATCACTCCTGTCTCCCTTTAACACATGCTCCTTAATATATATAGTCGGATCAACACCATTGATAAATTTCTTGAGTACAGGACTGTACTGTTGAACAAAGGCGTGTTTCTGTAACTGAATAAAATCCTTGTCACCAGATAGTATTAAGATGTGTTCGAATTCATTCGGTGTCTTTGATATATGTTGACAGATAACAGCAATGCAATCATCAGCCTCTGCACCTTCCACCTCAATAACTTTGTAGGGGAAAGTCTCACGAATTTCATCACGAATAGAGTTAAGTGTCTCAAAGATTGTATTCCAATCTAAGTCTGACTTCGCCCTATCCTTCTTACGGTTTGATTTGTAATTGGGGAAATATTCTCTTCTCCAATACTTTTTGCTATCATAACAAAGTACAAGTTCACCAAACGCTTCTGAGAACTTTGAACGGTACATCCGTAAAGAATTCAAAACCATATGGCGAACCAAGTCTTCATCGACTTGTTTGTTCTTTGATTGATTTATTTGTACCATCAAATTACTGATAGTCACTTGGTTCATATCTACTAAAATCATAATTTTCTCACTTTTTCTTATACTATAATACCAGACAACAAACCAAATGTCAATACATTTTTGGTCGGAGTATAAGGATTTGAACCTTAGACCTCTACGTCCCAAACGTAGCGCACTACCAGACTGTGCTATACTCCGTAAATGGAGCTCCTTGTCGGAATCGAACCAACGACCTACTGATTACAAATCAGTTGCTCTGCCTGCTGAGCTAAAGGAGCGATAACTTATTCTGGTTGAACACCATTCTCTTTAAGATATTCGATAATCGCTAGACGATCTTTTTCTTTCTTTACCTTAACTCGCATCTTTGTACCCTTAACCAACTTCTTAGAATCAGTTAACCACAAGTCCATAAGAGTTTCATCCCATCCTTCTGGAAAGCTTTCGCTCCATTGTGAGAATTTCTTGCTATACTTAAAACCCTCTGACTTAGCAATACCACGATTCATAATGTTCCATAGGTTAGGCCCATTCTTATTCTTTCCACCTTCATCAATGGAATGACAACTTGCACATTTCTTAAATGCACGCTGTCCATCTGCACTAGCAAAGTTTGCAAACAACGCTGCAATCCCTGCCAAAATTAAACTATTCTTCATCATCTTCTTCTCCAAACAACTCTGATGATACGTCCCTAATCATGTCAAGGTCGATATCCATAGTAGGTACACCATCTTCATTTGTGTAGTCTATGAATAATTTCGTAAATTCTTGTAGCGGATGTTTCAGTCCACCATCTCTATATATCATACTCTTAATCAGTTCGATTAAGAATGCTGTATCTCTAAGAAAGTCTGGATGGTCTACGTCCAATCCATTCTCAGACATATTGTGTATCATGTTAACAACAAGTCCTTGTGTTAAATCATCAGTGAACAACATATGCTCACGAGCTATACCACCAGTGTTGTCAATCTTAACTATCTTTCCTTTTGGAAAATTTATAACATTATCTTTTTTATTCGACATGAGTATCCCCCTGCCAAGTATAACCAAGGTCAGGATAGAATACACCAACTGATCTTTTAGGTGTTCCGTCTGGATAATATGCCATTGCAATACAACGGTACTTTATTTTATTCTGTTGATGTTCTCCATAAGCAGTATCGACATAATCACCATCACGCAAGTATCTCTGAAGATTACGAATGTATCCTTCGTGTAATGACACACGAGCTTCAGCGCCTTTAATTTTTCTACGAACATCTCCACGAGCACTAGACAATAAATCTTTCTGTGTCTTAATCCATGTCTGCACTTTCTTCATGCTCAAAGGGTCATCATCACCCTTTGCAACTACACTAGGATGAATACTCTTATACTGTGGTGGGTTCTCTGCAAGACGTTTCTCCCTTGCAAGAGCAAGACGTTCACCAGCTGCCTTCTTTTGTTCAGGCGTCATTGGTTTACGCTTCTTGCGAGTTTTCTTTACAGTCTCATCAGTAGTCGTTGTTATACGCCGTGCCATTTTTCACCTATCAGTAACCAAGTTCATCTTTTCGTTTCTCCATGTTTCTTTTGAAACGTCTTGTAGCTGCCTTCTTGGCTTTCCTACGTTTTGTTCCTCTAGACTCATAGAATGTTCTGTCTCTGAGTTCTTGGAAGAACCCATCGTTCAGTAATTTTTTCTTTAAGATACGCATGGCTTTGTTTACATCGCCGTCACGCACCTCTACCGTCAAACCACTAGGTTGTGGTTTGGGTTGTTTTCTTTTGTTATTGTATTTATTATACCTCATTCGTTCCTCAAAAAATAATTGGCCTGCCCGATAGGACTCGAACCTATAACCTACAGCTTAGAAGGCTGGTGCTCTATCCAGTTGAGCTACGGGCAGAAAGATAACCATTAATAGCGGTTAAATCTAACTTTATGCCTGCGTCCATCATGGTAGAACGTCACGATACTATGAGAATAAACCTCATTAGTTTCTGTAGTATATGTAGTCTGTCGATTACATCTCTGTTCTTGACGATAACCAACAATCTGTTGTTTACCTTGTTTCTTATCAGCAGAAATAATTCCACCTAAGACTGCACCAGCAGCTGCGCCGTTATCTTTACCAGTGACACCCTTACCAAGCAGTCCACCGATAATCATTCCACCTAGTACGTCAGCACCAGATGCACCACCACCTACATTTCCATAGATAGGAATATCTACAGTATTGCAGATATTTTGCGTATGGGGGATTTGTTTTGTTACTGTTTTATAAAAATCTTTAACATTAGCATCACCACTTCCAGCAAAAGCTGGTGCGGTTAAAAGACTTGTTACCAAAACAGTTCCGATAATTGATTTTTTCATAATTTACTCCTTCACATTCATTACGAGTTCACCAGTACCAAATAATTCATACCCTGTACCTTCTGGACACAAAGTAATCTTTACATAGGTTTCTAGTACCTCACACATTTCCTTAGCAGCAACAACTGCCTCTTCTAAAGTTTTATACATTTTTTCACTCATTACTAATACATAGTACCAGACTTAGGTTGTCTTGTCAAGAGGTATTAGTTCTTTTTCTTTTGTTTTTTCATTATAGACAACTTTAACAAAATTGCCCTTCTCTAAAGTATTGAGGGTTTCTTCAATAATTTCTTCAATTGAATTCTTTTTACCAACATGAATTCCCCAATAATAAAATGCGGCAAGCAGTCCTGTCGCAAGTAACGTATGTTCAATTGCACCCATTGGTTTACCTCTCTAAGATAACGTAATTGCCAAAGTATTTATCAAACACAGAAATCAGGTTTTCATAATCACCAGACTGCATCTCTTTAAGGATTTCAGATTTATCAAACTCTAATTGTTTTGCGAGTTTTGATGCCTGTCCTAACAGAGAAAAAGCATTTCCTGCTGGGCCTGTCAAATCAATTACGATTTGGTCATTAGGCTGCTTGTTGCGTATCATCTGCAAACTCCTTTTCAAACGCAGANNTTTTCGATTGACTGAAGCGCCATTCGCTTCTCATCAGACGCACCTTCATCCATAGCAATCAATAAAGACTCTAGGATATCAATGTCACGAATCACATCTACCATTATACAAACTCCTTGTATGTTACAATATTCATTATTTTTTTGACAAGTTCTTTACCATAGTCTGTGAATAGGATGCCATACCCATAAACAAAAGACTCAACGTCTTGACTGTGGTAAAAGTCTTCGCCCTCTACTAACCAACGTAGAGCAGTCTCTTCATCACGAGCCCCACAGTTGATAGTGTTAGTAAGAATAGTCTTGAATGTATCGACACATTTTTGCGCCCACTCAGACTCTTCTTTCATATTCGCCTCAATGGTATTACCATATTGGTTGCACAAGTCTTCCAACTCAGCGTCAGACATAGATGTAAAGTCCATCATACGAGCATATGATTTGGAATAGGCATCAGCACACATATAGTATGCATCTTCTTCCAACATAGCACGCTTGTATTTCACGAGAGTAGTCCAACCATTCTCTTCAAAGAAAGCAGGGTCGGTAGGTATCATTCCTGCCCAACGTCCCTCAGCAGCATCAACCCATGCTTGGGTTTCGGCGTTCTGAGTGGTGATATAATCAACTAGTGCTTGTTCCATAATCATTTCCTTTTCTCAATCTTACCTATACAGTATACATGTTATTAAAACAAATGTCAAGCACTTTTTTCATTTAATTGTATTTTTATTTGAACAATCAAAGTCTGGAGTTCAGACAAGTACTCAGTAGCCTCATGCTTACCGTAAAAGAAAGGCGTACCATTTGTTGAGTGATTTAGAGATTCGATGCCAGTGCTGACACCATACTCCAAATCTCTATTATAAGCTTCTAGAAAACTTAATGTTTTTTCTAATCTAGACATTCCTAGCCCTCCACTCTATCGTGGACAGCAACAGCACCATAGAAATTCACACCAAGCAGTTTCTCACAAAGTTCTGAAAACCTTGAGTCAGAAGTTCCAGCGTAGTTACCACCGAACATTGTCCACTTATCTTTCTTGGATTCTGGAATCAATCGTAGTATCTTCTTACCACCGATTGGTTCTGCCATCACAAGTTCAGCAGCAGGGTAATCTTCAGACGGTTCGAAAGGCCCATCAGCATTCACAACAGTGAACCCTTTTGCATAGGATGATTCACCACCCATTGTACAATCAATTGAACCTAACCAAGAATCTTCTTGTCTTGCTTCTTTATAGATGTTTACATGTAAACCCATTATACTTCTCCTAATTTGATTCCGCCTTGGGGGAATATTAATCCAAATTGTTCGATCATTATATCACGAACCTTTTCTCTGTCGAGACTATCTCCACAGAATTCAATCTCACCTTTAGAGATGTATTGTTGAGTCGCCTCAAGAATCATCTTTGGTGTAGCACCCATTGGGTAAATCGCATCAGGCACATCACCATAGAAACTTTCAACATAAGCAACGAAATCAACAATCCCATCAACAATTTTTTCAACACTATTAGTCATTTTTTCTCCTTATTTCTCAATCTTACATATACATTATACATGTTATGAGAACAAATGTCAAGCACTTTCTTCACTTTTTTTGAAAAAAGATTGGTGCGCCTGAAAGGATTCGAACCTTTGACCTTTGGTTTCGTAGACCAATACTCTATCCAGCTGAGCTACAGGCGCAATTAAATTAATCATAAGTGATTTGAGCAGCATAATCAATTCGATCAAAGATCTCTTCAAGTTCTGCAATCTTCTCTTTACACTTCATTTTGGCAAATCCATTGCCAGGCGTTTTCTTTTTTATCTTTTCGATAGACTTCAACATGTCTGTAAAGAACATATATTCTTTTTGTAACTGTGCGATATCCATTATACTAACTCCATTCCAGCATTCCAAAGTTTCCAAGCACCATCGTGGGATTCAAATCCCTCTTCATCAGCAAAGTCCATTGAAGAACTGTGGAAAGCATTAGAAGCGATACCTTTTGTTTTGATAACATAGGCAATCATATTAGCAGTATCACCCCAACCAACAACGCCCTCACCAGAGAACATTTGAATCCCACCATTGTGGGCAGCGATGAAGTCGATTTCGTTTTGATTTGTCATTTGAAGTACCTTTCTCATTAACTATACCTATACTATACATGTTATTATAACAAATGTCAAGCAAAAAATGAAAAAAAGTACAAAAAAAATCCCTGTAAAAACAGGGACTTATAATTTTTTTGAAAAAAAGTTGAAAAACTTTAGTGTCGCCACCCATCTCTGGGTACGTTTTCACCCATAGCAATGTTCTTGATATCTCCACGACATATACCCATGTCGTTTAGTTCTCTGTCAGTCAATGCATGTAGTTCCCTATATGCTTTCTTATCCATCTTTGGTGTGATGCTATCTCTAAAGTTCTTGTACAAATCAGATACTATATCACAAAATGCACAATACGTTGTTGTTAGTGTTACCATGTTGATGCTCCCCACATTATAAGTGCAGGCAATATTAGTGGGAATGTTACAAGGAACAGTCCTTCAACAATATCACAGAACTTACATAATTTATCGTTCTCTTTTAATTTCATAATCATTTCACTCATAGTCTTTCTCCATCATTAATTTTTTTGCTTCTGCGTGATATCCCATACGAGATAATTCTGCAGCTGCTCTAGCTCGTCCAGCTGACTCCGTTACAGAAATGCATGTAACAAGTACCGCTGTAAGTGCTGCTCTCATCCAATCACAAACCGCACAGGTATGTTTGTAACTTTGGTTTATTAATAAACCGACTGACATTTCTAGGTTCTCCTTTTAGTCATTATGTTATCGTAATATGCAAGTACATCGTGGTCGTGTAAGTGCTTTACTTCGTTTGAATATTCTGTCCGTATGAAACGTACAATATCATTCGTCTTTGGTTTTGATTTGAACAAATCCAGCATCCATCTTGTCATTTTATTTCTTCCTCTTAAAATGATAAAGGGATGCATAGCATCCCCTTGTTAATTATTTTGAGCACTTAGGCTCGCTCTGTCCATTTGATTGGGCATTTTTTGAATCTCCTTGGGGGTGGTTCACATTTATTTAGGTAAATGATGCTGTCATATGTTACAAAAAGTAATGTTATTTCTGCATGTTCGCTAGAACTTTTTTGCATACTCTTCTAACAAAACTTTAGAACTACCAATTCTAACATTGATTATACCATTATAGTATTCATCAGTGAGCAAAACTTCTCTGTCGAATTGTTCTTTAGCTTCTAAGTAACTAAGCATTCCTCTACTTTGACAATAGTAAAGGATCTCTCTGGTGAACTTGTCTTCACCAAGTTCCTTAACATCGGCATTCAAATGATCTGAAGAACCCCAATAGGTTCTCCAATCACTTTCTTTACTTGAACGCCGTTTGTTCTTTCTTCCTTTTAGTGGGGGTCTTGTAACCTTAAAACGTGCTAGTTTCTTTCCAATGTACTTCTGTTCATTAGTAATATTAGTTATAAGATATACAAAACCCTCACAATCTTCTGGTAGGTCGTCAACAGGTTTTCCTTTATAAGTCCACTGTGACATTAGTAATCTTCGTCTTCTTCCTCATCGAACAAAGCATCTTCATGCTCTTTCTCAATGCTCTCAGAACAGAATGGGCAGTATGATACATCATAACTCCACTCATCCATATTATGAGATATTCTAAAAACTGCTTCACAACTGTCACATAGTATTTCTTTCCTGCTCATTAACTACCTTACCTTTTATTATGCGGCGTCATAAACGTCATCCCACTTACCTGTCAAACCAGCAACCTCATATTCGGTTACTCTGTTCTCAAAGAAGTTAGTGTGGTCTGCGCCGTTCAGAACCCACTCCAACCATGGCAAAGGATTGTCTTTTACTTTATAGTTACCTTTAAGTCCTAGTTGTAGAAGTCTTCTATCAGTAATGTATCTTACATACTGTTTCACTTCTTTTTGGTCTAGTCCTTCAATGTCACCCATTTTATATGCCAAGTCAATGAAGTTATCTTCCAACTTCACAGCCTGTCTTGCCATCTCATATATATGTCCCTTAAATTCATCATCTACAATACGAGGATGTTCTGCACAATATGCCTTGAATAGTTTTGCAATACCCTCAACATGAATTGATTCGTCACGAATACTCCACTCAACTACCTTACCCATACCTTTCATCTTACCGTAGCGTTGAAAGTTCAACAACATTACAAACGATGCAAATAATGCCACACCTTCATTCATTACAGATTTTGCCATTGTAAGTCCAAGTCCACGAACAGTGTTTGGATCACTCTCCATCATAAACTCAATCTTGTCTGCCATCTCTGTGTATTCTAGGAAGGCATGATACTCGGCATCAGATAACCCAAGTGTCTCATTAAGAAGTGCATATGCACGTTGGTGAATGGCTTCTCTATTCGCAAAAGAACCAAGCATATTCCGTACTTCATTATTCTTAAACTTTGGTATAAGTTGGTCATAATAGTTCTGTCCTACTGCAACATCAGACTGTGTAAACAATCTTAGAATGTTTGTGATATATTCCTTTTCAATTGCACTCACCTTACCAGACTTCCAATCAGATACATCTTCAGACAAGTCAAGTTCATCTTCAATCCAGTGAACCTTCTCATGTCTTGTTGTGATTTCAACTGCCCAAGGGTAGTGGAATGGTTTGTATGTTTCAGAGAACACCATCAACCCACCACCTTTCTTTTTGACAAAGGTATCTGCAACAGCAATAAACTGGTCGTATGTACCAATCAACTTATCATCAATAAAGATTTGTGGTACTGAACGAGCGTTTGGTACACGTTGATAAAATGCAAGACGTTCTTCTTCATTGTCCATCTTGATTTCTGTGTACTCATATCCATGCGAGTCAAACCAGTGTTTGGCCTTCTCACAAAATGGACAATGTGATTTACTATAAATTTCTACTTTCATTTTTTCTTTACCCTTATCCTTCGCAAGCGACACATTCGTCTTGCGATTCCATTGTTTGTGTTTCAAAGTCTTTCAATGCATCACGAGCAACTTTCATTGATACATTTTCTGCTCTTTGTGAAGTCTCTGTTCTTAAATAGTACAGACCCTTAGTTCCTAACTTCCATGCGGCAAAGTGTGCCCTATGCAAGTCTTTCTTATCTGCCCCAGCAGGGAAGAATAGATTTAGTGATTGTCCTTGACAGAGATATTCTTGTCTATCTGCCGCCTGTTCTACCAATACCAACTGATCAAGTTCTATTGCTGTTTTGAAAACATCTTTGATTTCGTCTGTTAAGAAATCCAAATGTTGTACTGAACCACCATTAGTGATAATACTTGACCAAACATCTGGGTGATTCTTTCCAACCTTTTCTAGTTCTTCTTCCAAATATATATTCTGCACCAAATGTGAACCAGCACGAGTACGGTGTGTATATGCATTCGCCTTCATTGGTTCGATAGATGGTGAAGTAGAAACAATAATACTAGAGTTTGCATTGGGGGCAATTGCAAGTAGGTGTGCGTTGCGTTTACCAGTACCCCTCATATCTGGAGCCTCACCCTTTTCTGTACCGATACTTAATGTTTCTTTAGTTGCTTCATCTTTGATATGTTTGAATACATTACGGTTTAATTCTCTTGCTTCTGGTGAATCAAATGGAACTCTCTTCTGATGTAGAAGTGAATGCCAACCCATTGCACCTAGTCCAAGACTTCTTTCTTGGGTTGCTGAGTAGCGAGCACGTTGAATTTCATCGCCTGCGTTATTAATGAAAAACTGTAATACATTGTCGAGAAACCTAATAAGATCACGAACAAGAGTTGTATCTTTCCATTCATCATACTTCTCCAAGTTTAATGAAGAGAGACAACACACAGCTGTTCTGTCTTCAGATGTTGGTAGGTGGATTTCATTACATAGATTAGAACCATGTATCTTTAATCCTTTTGCTTTCATTGTATGTGGCATCGCCCGATTAGCAGTATCAATAAAGTTTAGATATGGTTCTCCTGTACGATAACGTACTTCTAGGATTTGTTGCCATAACGTCCTAGCAGGCATACTTTCACGAACTGTATCTTCATGTGGATCTTTCAAATCCCAAACTTCATCTCTTTCAACAGCACGCATGAAATCATCAGTGATATTGATAGCGTGATGCAAGTTTAAGTTCTTACGGTTGACATCACCTGTCGGCACTCGCATGTTTAAGAATTCAATCAGGTCTGGGTGTGAGACATCCATATACGCTGCGTATGAACCTTTTCTAGTTTTTCCTTGTCTGTATGCAGTCATATCTGCGTCTACCGTATGCAAGAATGGCATTGGCCCAGGCGCCTTATCTGAGATGGCACGAATGTCACTCCAGTGTCCACCGACACCGCCACCTTTGACTGACAACCAACGCAACTCAGCAGAGTGGTCGATTAGTCCTTCTAATGAATCTGGAACATAAGTCAAGAAACATGAGATAGGTAATGCTTTTGCTTTCTTGCCTGGCGATGGTGCATTTGATAATACTGGAGATGCAAACATGAACCAACCTTTTGATACTGCATCATACACACGTTGTGCAAGTTCCAAGTCACCATCGCAATATGCTACTGAAGCACGAGCGAAAGCTTGTTGTGGTGAATCTTCGTTGTCATTACAATAATAGTCTTTAAGAAGTTTGTACGCTTGTTCTGATAAATCTTTGTCTTTGTTTCTGTCTATTCTTATACCGAGGTGGTCGAGACCTGTTCTTTCCTCAGTCTTGGTGAAGGGGATGATAACTTCTGCCAGACTTTTCATATTTTTTCTCCATTGTTTCTAATATGTGCGTTTCCACGAATTGAAAACGGTTTTTGCTTTTAACCCCGAATGGGAGTTACTATGTATAATGCCTAGAACCTCTGCCGGAGTTTTTCCAGAAAGAATCATGTCATTTATGTCTTTTTCTTTTATCGTACTAGGCCAAAGACATACCTTGTATCCTTCTTCGATGCACCGCTCAATCTGTTTACAAATCTCTAGATTTCTAGGTTCGTTGTCTGGCACCAAAACCGCCTTATCTTTAAACTGAGGTACACGCAAATCACTCTGAGCAACAGCAATAGAGTTATCAAGAAACAGACTGTCGAAAGGCCCCTCTGTCACATATATGTTACGATTGGGGTCAAGTCTATCCATCCCAAATATTTTGGGATATTCTGTATCTAGTATTATTGTTATGTACTTCTGTTTTTCGTCACCGAATGATCGACCCTGATAGGCGAATATTTGTCCGTTCTCCTTTCTAAAGGGGATAATCATACGAGGATGATCTCCGTCCAGTGAAGGGAACTTATCTTGGACTTGAGTATTGGTGAACTCATAAAACTTAGGACTGAAATATATATCATTCCAAGAATCTCTAGGCAACGATCTTTCGTCTAAAAACGACAAAGCAGGATGATTTTTTTCAAGTTCTGCAAAAGTTTTTAGGTCACCTAATCGACTCTTGAATTTAGGTGCAGTGAAATCAAACTTTGGTTTGGGAGTTTTGTATGCGCCTTTGAATGGTGTTCCATTAGAACCATCCTTGTAGCGTTCCATAACATATTCTTTATACAAGTTTGCATCAACATATTCAATAAGCTTTGCAATAGTTGTACCCATAGCACAGTTGTGACACTTATAGAACAAATCATTCTTTGTTCTGTAAACGAAACCTCTCGCCTTGTTCTTTTTCTTAGATGAATCACCACAGTACGGACAGGAGAAATTCCACAAGTAATCTTTCTTCTTGGAGAAGTTTCTAAGTCTGGGGCCTATGAGGGAGACATACTTTGTATCAATATAATTCATAGTACTAATATACCAGAACTATACAGCAAAGTCAATAGATTTACATCATTGCTGGAAGTATTTCTGTAAGAGCGAACCCTACTACAATCGAACCACCGATTATGACATAACGCCACTTTTCAAGAACACCTACCCTAGTAGATAGTTCTTCACGCAATTTGATGAACTGTTGCGCCTCGTTATGTCCATGTTCACGCATAGCGTCAACCAGACGGCGCTCCATTTCACCCATTTGATTAGAGGTTTCTTTAGCATTAGATGTAATTCTGCTATGAAGTTCTTGTACAGTATTTTTGAATTCTTTTTCTTGTTCGTCCAAAGCTTCTTCCTGACGTAATAATTTTTCTTCATGCACTGCCATAATGGTATGCAAGGATTGAGATACGTCAGCAATTTTTTCAATTGCAGAATCCAAACGAAGATGAATTTGTTTCATCTCAGTCACTTCTCTTTTGAGAAGCTCTACTTCGGTATCTAGAGTTTTAACTGTTGCCATCTTCTAATTTCTTTATGCGAGTTTCTAGTTCATCAATTTTCTTAGTAACAAAAGGATACTTCTTTCTCCAAGCATCCTCTGGTTGTTTTAACCAATTCCAGTTATATTTAGTAACTAAGTAATCTAAACAATTGTCTAATTTACCATAACTCCATATACCCATTTTGGTATCTTTAAAGTATGCAAGGAACGCTGCACCAAGCAACGCACCAATTATACTGGTGTAAATCCATAGAGTGTCATCAAATAATCCCATTACAACATCTCCGTATGTTTAACATAGTTATCCATACCGTGATCTGTAACTCCATCCAATGCACTACTTCTCCAGCCTCTCCACTTATCTTTAATCATCTGCCAGAATGTGAGTGTTCTAATATTACCATAAAAGTTGATGTATGTCAACTCTCCATGATGTTTATATCCCATCAACCATAGTGGTACTCTTGTTACAACATCATTATTATTTACTACTCTCGTGTGTGGTGTTTGAATGTTTTTAACAAACTTACGAGTACCAACACGAGGCGAACCAAATGTGAATAGTTCTTCTACTACTTGTGTCTCTTCAAATCTTGAACATGCAATAGTTGCCATCGCAGCACCTAATGAATGTCCAGTGATAAAGAATTTCTTTTTGAGATGTTTTCCTCTGTGTGCAACAACTTGTTCCCATAACTTATTACACTCGCCCACGAAACCAGAATGCACTAAACCATGTGTCATCGCACCCTTTGGAATAGCATTCAAGTCTGCAAGTAAGTCAGATAGTTCATCTGGTTCTGTTCCTCTGAAACATAAGATGTATTCTTTCTTATTCCATACTGCATGACATTGTGCGCCATCCACATCAAAAAACTTATGAGTAAATCCCATATCTCTAAAAATAGGTTTTGCTTCTTTCCCATCTAAGTATGCATTAGCTGCCAATTTAGCCATCAGATTGATCATCTTGTTCTCCTTGGTTAGTTATTGCACTCTCGTAGTAAAGAATAATTTGTTTTTGTTGTTCAATATATCGTCTTAACTCTGCAATATTTTTTGATAAATTTTCGTAGTCCTTTACGGATATAGCAATGTATGAGTCTGCTCCGTTCTTCGCTTCGAATTCCTTTTTAAACTCTTCAAAGTTTTCTTCTGGTGATACAACGTAAATAGATATATCATTCAGTTGAACTGTCTTCGGAGATGGAACAGTTGGGATTTGTCTTTCTACAATCTCCGTTACTGTTATAATTTTAGGTTCTGGTCTAATTGACGAGCAACTACTCAGTAGTACTGTCGCTGTCAGAACTAGTAATAGACTCAAGGTCATCCCATAATTTGTCTGTCGCATTTTGCATCCTCTTTTCAATTAGCCCAGGCTTCTTATTCGCCAAATGAGTCAAATTGTGTTTATTCAAAGTGTTACGCAACTCATCTCCATACTTCTCTGACTTCTGCAAGTCTTGTACAAGTTGATTAGTAAGGTTGTTTAACCTTTCTGCGTCTGCACCCATCTTATCAATAGTCGCCTGATTTGTTTCATTAGCGACTTCTAATTTTGCGTTGTTATCACGCAACTGTGCAATGGTATTTTGGGTGGTGTCATAATAGTATTTAGCACCATAAGCTGCACCACCCAATAACCCCACTACAATAATTATTGCATATAATCTAAACATGTTATCTCCAAGGTAGCATGGTCATACCAAGAAGGTTTAGTAACAATTCAATAACAACCAATGCAATACCACCAGCTCCTATTTGCCATGCCCACCATTTCCAACCTTCTAAACTGTCTGCCCATGCTTTTAGTTTTGAATTTCTTGCTTTATCATAAGCGCCAGATTTTTCACCAACATGTTCTGCCCACCAATTAGGGTCAAGAATGTTCTTTAACATAATCAAAGGCCAAAATATGATACGCAAGATTCTCATTTATTCAGACTTCCAAATTGTCCATACGCCCCATGCGATTGCAATACCAGCAGCAATCTTTGCAAGTGGTGCCATGAATAGAATCATAAGTCCTAGTCCGATACATACTGCACCATCCCAAGATGTTCTTTCTTTCAGTCTTCCTTTAATCCATGCTCTCATTTTCTTCTCCTGTTAGAAGGATAGTTTTGTATCTGGAGTTTTAAAGTCTTTCTTTCTCATTACCGTCTTGGCAACTAAATCCAGTTCTTTACCATCCCATTTTAATACAAACGGCATGTTAACATCCGTTTGCATATCATTAATTACTGCCTCGGCATCAGGCCCAAGTTTGGCAATCTTCTTACCATACTTCTTATAAGACTGTTTGAACAATCTAATAAGTTCTGCAACAGTAATTTGTTTCTTGTTTCGTGTATCATTCACCCTATCTAAAAAGTGTCTGGTAAACTCTACATCAATACCGACTGCCTTATATAATCTGTCGGCATACTTCTCAACACCATCTAAGTCTTTCTTAGTGATCTCTTGTTCTGATAACAGATGTTGTCTGAAGGTTTTCATTTGATTACTTTATCTTTGACAATGCAAAGTTAGCAATCTTTTGAAATTCTGCTTTCTTTCCGTTAATCAACTTTTGCATTTTCTGTTGATTGGACTTGTTAACCAAATCGAAAACTTGTGTCACTGCCGATGCAGTAAACATATCAACTTTCATAGAACCATCTTTAAACTTAATTGATTTCGCTTGTTTGTTCTTTACGATATTCTTTAGAACATCTACATTATCTTCTGCGAGAAGATACTCGTGTTCTCTGTTGATTGTATTCTCTTGAACCTTTGCGGCAAGTTTAGATTGTTTTTTCATTTCTCTTTTAGCCTTTAGTTCACTCATACGTTTATAGAACTTTCGTGCTTCCTTGGTTCTACCGTCATATGGTTTCTTTTCTTTCTTTTTCTTCTTATCCATTACTGCATCTGGCGGGAGTGCAACTCCACCACCAGCGACAGAGTTAGTTGGTGCATCTTCTGACTGCAACCCTAACATTGGATCGTCATAAAACTTTTTCATTAAATTATCAAAGTTAAGTGACATACTATAAGTCTCCTATGTCTAATTCCTTTATATCCTCAGATGACACAAATATCTTCTGCTTAGTTCTATTGTGAATAACAGGAAACACATCAACGCCAAGGATAGTGTCGGCTGGTGGTGTGTCTTCAAATACTTCAACTTCGTCACCACTAAGGGCATCAAAGTCATCCTCTTCTTCACTTGTTACAATAACATCCTGTGTTAATGTATATATGCCTTTAGACAACTTACCGTTATCCAAGGTCACTTCTTCAACAATACTATTATCAAGTTTAATATTATTCTCTTCCAAGTACTTCATAAATTCTTTTTCAAATACTTGTGGGTCTTCTACATGTTCTTTAAATGTATCTTTTAACAGGAATAGGGCTGCAGCATACGTTCCTACCTTGGAACGTAATCCTGGCACTTTACCAAAAATTTTCTTGATATTAAAGACAAGTTTGTGGAGTACAGTGTATGCACTCTGTTCTGTTTGCTTGTACAGTTTCTTATCTGTTCGATTTCCATTCTCATCAATGATACCTAATTTGTATGCATCGGTTTTTACAAATGGAGTTGTTAACAGTCTAATGAAACGGTAGGTAACAAATAAATCTATTGCTCTTCCCATTATAGTTTCCTTAGAACTTTCTTAATTCTTTCGTCTTCATGGATATCAGACAACTCTGTTTCTGTCAACATTCCTAAAAAATTCATAAAAGTTTTTAGAGTTGTCCAGTAAACAGGTTCAATCTTAAATATCAATAAAGTAGAACCAGCATCAGTACCGAATACATTACTAAGAACAATCAAATGGTTCAGTATCAAGCGTTCTTTCAGTTCACCACTCTCATGGTATTTTCTGAATAAACGCTTAAGATACTTGAAGCGTTTCATGTCATCATCGAATTCGGGTTCACCTTCACACTGTGGATTGTTATAATGCTTCATTGCAAACATTCTAACATTATCATTAGTTATAGTTTCAAACATAATATACCTTAACCGTTTATACGATTCTGGTTTTTAGAAAGTGCGTTCCTCCGACAATAGTGTGTTCAATCTCTAAAGAAAGTCCACCCTCAACTCTATGTGAGATACCATCATCATTAATGTCTTCGCCAGTTTCATCCTTACCAGTACGTCCACCAAACTGTGTTAGTGGCATTGATACTTTGCTTCCCCCTTCTGCAAGGTTGACTTCATCAAAAGATAGTCCTAGTCTACTAAGTCTTTCTCTGATTACACCTAAAGCATGCTCAGGGACAAGATATTCCATCTGTCCCATTGCACCTAAAAATGAATTGATTCTTTCAACATTCTTGGGGTTAGCAACATCATTCGAAAACGTATCTGTGTCTACTGGATAACCAGCATCTGATGCTTTTTCAGTTATGAATTTGCTAAAGTTTTTCATTTCCATCTTTTCCCTTTTTCAGAAATCACTTCTTCTTCTTCTACTTCTTCTACTGTTTCTTCAACAACTTCTTTAGTAGAGTTAGGATTGACTTCTAGGATTTCTTGGATTGTTTCTTGAGACTCTTCCCAAGTAACAATTTTCTTTTGGATTGGTAATCCATTTGCGCCCATACGTTCAGCCATGATTCTCTCCTTATGCTAATGTGCAACCCACATGAGATAAGATAACCCAATTACTATTTGTGAACAAACATGTAACTGTATCACCTACGTCATTTAGGGTAATTGTTGTGTATCCAGCAAGTGCAGCAGGAGTGATAACAGAATCACCAGAATCAGCAATCATTGTGATAATTTTGATTTGTCCGTTAGTTCCGTTTGCCATTGAACCAGCATGTGCGCCGCCAGCTGCGGTAGTATCTACATGAGTAATTGAAGTTGAAACATCAATCGCTTCTGTAGTAGTATCCACTGTGTGGACTGTATCGTCCAATGCAATGTATGTTGGAATGTTATTAAAGAAGTTAGCAACAGTCAACTTTTTGTTAACAGGGTTGCCACTTGGGTCATCAATAACGTGTAATAGATCTTCAGCGGCAATGCCTGCTCCAAGATCCGCTAGTGCAGTAATTTTTTTATCTGCCATTTCTTTTCTCCTTAATTGTTAAAACCCTCAACTCAATACCTCATTTACTGCGGCATTATTGTCTTGCGAGGGAATGCTACTGTCGGGACTCGACTCACTTAATAGGTTTAGAAACACATCACATTGTTGGATTGCACCTTGTATGGCATTACCCTGTGATGTTAACTGCACCTTCATT
>ENA-UZXB01017351-UZXB01017351.1-metagenome-genome-assembly--contig:-Day-2-1m-contig-17351_pt1 | contig 19004 bp, 24 predicted proteins | sample MGYA00260339_ERZ794899 | MGnify/ENA metagenome assembly ERZ794899 | reverse complement strand
ACTCTTTAGATGGTATAGGTAATAACCCACAACAAAATGTGTTAGCACCTTTTGATAAAGACTCACAAGTTAAATACCCATACTTATTGGATACTGACGGAACTACAACATATGGTGTACCTGTTATGGATTCTATAACAGAAACCATTAAAAATGGTATGGGACCAGCTGGATTTATTACAGAATATAAACCTTACGACAGTGATGAATGTTCGGGTACTACTGTAGAATGTACGAGTGTTCGTATACCATTAAGTGGTACGTCTACAAGTTTTATTACAGGAACCACTATACAATTTACTGAGACATTGGCGTACTTAGATTGTAATAACGGTGCAATCACAGATATTGACACAAATAATCTATCAAGATTTAATGGTTGTGAATATGTTACTGTAGTATACAATAATCAGTTTGTTTCGGAAGAACAAGTCGTTACTGGTAACTCAACAAGTTTAATATATAAGATAGTTGATATAAGTGTAGTAACGGGTTCTACAATAACACCTGAATGTGATACAGTCATTACGGGTCAAACAACAATAACAATAGATAGAGTCGTACCTAATTTTACGAGTTTAGGTGGATATGCACAAGTTATTTGTAATAAGTGTAATATTGAACATCCTTTAGAACCTAAAGTGTCGCCATATTGTGTTTCAAATCAAGTCGACCCAAGAGAACAACACGACCCATGGTCGTTAAATGTTGTTTGGCAGGAAAAACCTATAGGTGCAGATGTTGATGGTATTGATGAAAATGTATCAGGATATACCAGTAGTAAACATATTTCAACAATGGAATATCTTGGATATGGAATATCTGATGGACAAGTTAGTAATACAGGTGTGACATATTCAAATTCATTTGATGAACCAATAAGTGTTTTACCTGAAGAACAAAAATGTATTGCGGTAATTCACTATACTGAATTGGGTCATATATTTCAAGATCCCGATAGATTCTTTAAATACGATGACTACATTGGTAGTTCAACGACTGAAGGTGTCTTAGTTGATGATGAAGTAGTCGAAGATGTAAATTTCTTCAATGTTTATTTACCATTTATTTACTATGAAAATAGTACAGGTACTACTATAGGTGCTGAATTTAAAATGGATACCACAGACTACTATATAGATTCCACTTTTGCTGGAACACCTGGAGATATTAGAACTAATAACATAAAATATAGATTTCTTATTGATGAAACAGGTGAAAAAGTAGGTAAGGTTTTTGTAGATAAAAAAATTATAGTGTTTGATGATCAAGAATTAGTGGCACTACTTGATTACAGATCAAACAGAAGATATACATTACCAACACCTAAAGCATATCACATACCAAGTGATACACCTATAAGTGATTCGTGTTTCTCAGGAAGTACAGCACAAACATATTGGGTTACGTATATGTTAGAGTATTCGGGAGATAAATCGTTAAATGGGTTACCATGTAATAATTTCTCTAAAATACAAATAAACGAAGTAGAGGGTACGTGTGATGTTGTATACCCATCTAATATAGCACTAAAGTGGGGTGGTTCAACAGATCATCCAAATGGGGTTGGATCTTTCCAACATTTACAAACATCGTTTATTGGTGCAACACAAGGATTTATTGCTGATAAGTTAAAAGTCTTAGTTCAGGAAACAACTAACAATACTGATTTACTACCTGATCCAAATTTATGGACTGAAATTGATATTACAAGTAGAATACCAAATCATGTAACAAATAGTTTAATCAACCCAATAAACTTAAGAGATTTTTCTTTTATAATAACAGGATCTGATATTGAGAATGGTTCTTTATTTGATTTGGAAAGTTATATTACAAATGATAACGATTATTTAGGTTATACGGGATCAACAACACAACCACAATTTGGTGATGAACAACCGTTCCCTGGTAGTGTTAAACTTGTCAGGTCAACTGATATCGAAGAAATGAGATTTTTAGTAAATTTACCACACTCACAGTTTACTAATACACAGAACCCCACATACAATACACAACAGAAAGGTACTGAGAAAGATAGATATGTAACTGAAGTGGTGTTATTAGATCAAAATAAAGATGCCTTGGTGACCGCAAAAACCTCATCTCCCGTCAAAAGAAAAGGGACACAGGTAATTTCAGTAAAAATAGACTTCTAAAGAATTTAATTAGTGTTTACTATTGAATGATAATTATGTATAATTATCACATATATAACATTATATGAATAGTAAATTTAAAAATAAACCTAAAATTTTAGGTTTGGACATCTCAACTAAGACTATTGGTTGGGCTTTATTTGATATAACAGGTTCTCATTTATTGGAGTTAACTCACTTCACACCTAAGATTAAACCAAAACCAGAGGATAAAATTGAAGAGTTACTTAAGAAATCAGAAGGGTTTGCAGAACAACTTGAGAAATACAAGGATATGGGAATCACAAAGGTTATAATTGAGGAACCATTACTAAATTCTAACAACGTTTATACTGTTGGTACTTTATTGAGGTATAATAGTATGGTTTTAAAATCATGTTTCGATATATTGGGTGTTGTCCCAAATTTCATATCTACATATAATGCTCGAAAGTTTGCATTTCCAGACCTTGTTGGTAAAAACACAAAAGGTAGAAACGTACTATTTGGTGGATACCCGAAAGACATAGATAAAAAACATGTAGTATGGGAACACGTCAATGACTTATTTCCTGAAGTTGAATGGGGTATATCAACGAGAACTGGAAACTTGAAAAAGGAAAATTATGATATGAGTGATGCTGCAACAGCGGTAATTGGATATATTAATAAAATAAAAACAGAAAAAACGTAGTGGGGACTTTACTTTACGGAAATGTTTTGTTATATTAATCATAGGACGGGGCGTATGAAGTTAACGTTAAAGATAAAGTGAAATTATTTCATTAGATTCTGTTAATTTTAATACGTTAGTTGGTTGTCCCCAGGGAGTGGTGTTCCTGGGGACTTTTTTTTGTCATTTTTTTTTCGTATATTATTCTATAATGACCAAAGACGCAGATTTTTCGTTAGTTGTTGATGTTCTACAGGACATTTTCGGTGAACCTCATAATCATAATGATTATAGAGGTCAAATCTCTTTTGATTGTCCTGTGTGTTCAGACATAAAAGGTTTAGATGATGGGGATGGAAAGGGTAATTTGGAAATCAATTACATGAGTTATGTTTACAAATGTTGGTCATGTGCGGAGACTGAAAATACCAAAGGTCACTTAAATAGATTAGTTAGGAAGTATGCGTCACCGAGACAATTCAAACAATTTAAATTATATACACCTGAAGACTTAGTTACTGTTGTAGATAAAAGAGACACAATTGTTCGACTACCATATGAGTTTGTTGAGTTTAGTAAGTCCTCAGAGGGTAGACAAATGACACACAAATTTAGGGAGGCGTTTAACTACCTAAAGTCGAGAAACATCACAAAAGAGATGATTATAAAAAATCGAATTGGGTATTGTGATAGTGGTCCATATGAAAATAGAATCTTAGTACCATCTTACGATAATAAAGGGTATGTAAATTTCTTCGTTGCAAGATCATTTCTTAGTTGGACGAGAATGAAATATAAAAATCCACAGGCAGATAAGACAAGTCTTATTTGGAATGAACATATGGTGGATTGGTCTAAACCAGTTTATTTGGTAGAGGGTGTGTTCGACAGTTTATTTTTAGATAATTCAATACCAATGTTAGGTAAGTTTATAACCGAACATCTTTTTATGACCCTTTATGAAAAGGCAAAAAAAGTAGTCATTGTTTTAGATGGTGATGCTTGGGATGACACAGAAAAGTTATATCACAGAATGAACGCAGGAAAATTATTAGGAAAAATATGGGTAATGAAGTTACCAATGGATAGGGATATTGCAGACATGCAAGGTGATCTATCAGAGTTTAAAGAAATACAATTAGATTAATGGATTTAAAATTAGAAGCGGAAAAAATTAGAAAAGTATTAAATAGAAGAAGAAAGAACATTGATTTGTCTTTTATAGAAGAGGATCACATTTACTATATGAGAGACGAACATGGGATGATTAGGTCAAATTATCCATCGGTCTCAAAAATCATAAAGAAATTCTACGAGGAATTTCAGGCAGATGCAATATCACTAAGAATGTCTAAAGGTGATAAAACAAAACAAAAACTATTATTACAAGAGTGGGCGGATAAAGGTACATATGCCACCAACCAAGGAAGTCGAGTACATTATATTTTAGAAAAAGACTTAATTGAACAATATGGTGATTATAAAAAGGTAAGAGAACCGATTTATACCTGTGATGACGAACAAATAGAAAGAAGTAATAATATGATTGATGCGGGTCATAAGTTCCTTGACTTGATGCACGAAAGAAATGCGGTATTACTTGATACTGAAATTGTTTTAGGAGATCCTGACTTAGGTTACGTGGGTCAACCCGATAAAGTGTGGTTAGTTGAAAACAAACAAGGTACGGACTATGGTATTTTAATAACTGATTGGAAAACAAATAAACCTGTCAACTTTAAAAAACAAAGGTACACTAAGAAAATGTATCCACCATTTAATAATATTGATAGTACTGCACTTGGACACTATTATTTACAACTACCTTTCTATGGTAGGTTAATTAATAAAATGTTAGAGGGTACGGAGTTTGAGAATAAAAAGTTATTGGGTTCTATAATTGTACTTGTAAAAGAAGATGGTGAGTTTGAAGAGTACAAAGTACCAATGGATGTTATTCAGAAGGTATACCTATTAGATATGGAAAAAGTGTTAAAATAATGAGAATTGTAACTGATAATAAAATAGTTGGGTTTACTGCGGGTAATTTTGACTTATTACATCCAGGTTACATATATACATTTGAAACTGCAAAACAACACTGTGATTGGTTTGTGGTGTTTTTACAAAAAGACCCATCACTTCATAGGAAAAGTAAATATAAACCTGTCATACCCTTATATGAGAGATATAAAACATTAATGTCCATACAACATATAGATGAAGTGTTTATATATCAAACTGAGGAAGAATTGTTAAATTTAATATCTATTATTAAACCTGATGTTAGAATATTAGGTGAGGATTATCTTGGAAAATCATTTACGGGTGATGACTTACCAATAGAAGTAATTTACACAACCAGATCTCATGGTTGGTCGACAACTAAAATAAAAGATCTGATCACAAAACAGACCATAGAACAAAACCCAAACATATTAAATGATGGAGAAGAAATATAAGAAAGGGATAATTGCAGGTAATTTCGATATTATTCATCCAGGTTATGTTCATATGTTTCGAGAGTGTAGTGAAATATGTGAAAGATTTGTAGTTCTACTACATACAGACTCGTCAATTGAACGACCCGACACTAAATTAAAACCAATCCTCAGTGTTGAAGAAAGAATAAAAACTTTACTATCTATTAGATATATAAATGACGTACACATTTATACGTATGAGAAAGATCTTTTGGAGTTAATAAAGGACACTAACCCTGACGTAAGGTTTTTGGGGGATGATTATAAAGATCTAACCAATTTTACGGGGTCCGAGTTAGATATACCAATACATTATGTGGGAAGAGAACATGGTTGGAGTACAACTAAATTTAAAAAATTAATACACGATGAATATCGTAAAAAAATGAAATTAGATGATTAAAAAAATTATACATACCGCAGATATACATATTCGTAGACAATTATATCATGAGAATTATGAAAGACAATTTCAAAAATTCATATCAGAGGTTAAAACCCAAGTAAGTGAATACGAATACGATGAAGTACGTGTTGTCATTGCTGGTGATTTGGTTCATGAGAAGATTAATATTTCTAATGAACAGTTAATGGTAACCTCAAAGTTTTTAAATGATATTGCAGAACAAATATCACCTGTAGTAATAATACCAGGTAATCATGATTTCTTAGAGAACAACCATGAAAGAACAGATAGTATAACACCAATTATTGAGTTATTAAATAATGAAAATATAAGATTCTATAAGGATAGTGGTGTGTATAAAGACGATAATATTAATTGGGTTGTTTACTCTTTGTACCAACACAACCAAAGACCCGAATTCGAAAAAGGTGATGGGTTATATGTGGGATTATTCCACAGTCCGATAATGGGGTTATCAACTGATACTGGATATGAGTTTGAAGACTCGTTCTCACCACAAAGTTTTACTGGTTTAGATTTACTTTTATGTGGTGACATACATAAAAGACAGGTTTTTGAATTACCTGAAGGTGGTCAAGCAATTATGGTTGGATCATTGATACAACAAAACTTTGGAGAAACGGTGCAACACCATGGATATGGAATATACGACGTACCAACAGACAAATACACATTCTACGACATAGACAATGAAGAACCTTTTCTTCATTTTTCAATAAGTGATATCAAAGACATCGAAGATGAAAAAGAAATACTCCTTAACCTTAAGTAAAGAATTTATTCAGTACTGTGAGTTAAATAATATCGATAAAATCGAAGAATTGGCTCATGATGTGTTTGATAGAGGTTATACCATATTAAAATTTGGTGAAACACCTTCAGTTGCACGTGGTAAAGACGTTATTAAGGAAGTGGAGAAGGTTGTTGAGGTCGAGGATACCAAAAAAATAGAGGAATTATCTCAGAAACTCCTAAAATTAGAGGTTGAATTAAACAAAAAACCTAAAATAGTCACTAAAGAAGTGGTTGTTGAAAAACTTGTTGAGGTGATAAAAGAAGTTCCGATCAAAACCGATAAGGAAGTTATCACTAAAGAAATAATAAAAGAGGTTGTTGTTGAAAAACCGATTTATATAACTGACGATCAAGAGATTGAAAAGTTAAAATCTGAAAACGCTAAACTTACCGAAGATCTTAATAAAATTACAACCACACTATCAGGTTTCAACCGAGCAAAGTATATGAAGAGTTCCGATTTAGGGTCTTTATATGACGAATAGGGGGTTGATTATTAAATTAATAATCTGTATATTTTACTATGATCGGATTATTAATATTTTGGACTTTTATGGCGTATGGAATGACGACCATAATTGTGTACGGGTCAATCTTTGAGGGATTACGTACATGGATAGAAAAACACTCTAAATTTTTTGGAGAACTAATTAACTGTCCCCTTTGTACTTCAACATGGGTAGGATTCTTCCTATCGATTACATTGGGTGGAATAACTAAGGATTTATTTAATGTTGGATACTTTGGTATCTTTTACGATGGTCTCTTCACGGCAGGTGCTGTGTGGGCATTAAACTCTGTCATTGAATTCTTCGAAGAGAGTAGGATAAAATGATGGTGAATGTTTATACCAGGTAAGTTTAATGACACCTTAATAAGAAATGCTGTTATAGAATTCTTTAAATGTAAATTTAAGGTAAATCTAAAACATAACGACGTACACAATAAAATTGACTTAGTTGGTGTAAAAGACAGTAAGTTGGGTGTGGAGGTTGAACATGGTAAATGGATTGGTAATTTTTGGGACAATCAAAATTACTCACTGATTTCAGAACAAACGTTTCAAACCGCTAACATACCCGGCAGAAAGGAAAAATATTGGTTAGATCAGTATTATTCGTATAACAAGTTAAGGGAAAATCCAAGTAGTGAAAAGAATATTTTTGTAAGGTCCAATGTTGACTTTACTCAGTTTATTGTTATAAGACCTAACACTATTAGAGACACTAATAAATTAGTCAGAACAAAATTTAAACCAAGAAACACTAACGAAGTTGAGGAATGGTTATCTTTTAGAAAGGAACATGTCGAAACTTACGATTTAAGAAATGGAAAATACACCAAACAAAGAATAAATGGAAAACATAAACCCACTAATTAAAGTAACATGGGCCGATACACCTGAAGCATTCACACCAGAAAGAATAAAGAGGGTAAAGGAATATTTTAAAGACAAGTACAACACTCGTCATGTAAAAATAATCACCAAGGTACATAGTAATGGTAGTAACGCGAAACTAAAATCTCTTGAAGTTTCTGATAGTATAACCGACCCTAACTATCAAAAGACCTTGATGAAGGACTTCATTATTCAGAATGACATCAAAGCGAACATAGATTATCTCGATCGTTTAGATAATAAAGTTAATGAGGAAATTTTCAATAAGGAAGAGAATCGTGTTAAGTATAATAGGTGGTACATAAAGAACGTTGAATTTTCTAATTTTCTTTCCTTTGGTGACAATAACATAATTGATTTTACGGGGTTAGATGGTATTACTGTGGTTGAATCAACACCTAAGAATTTTGGTGGTAAATCCACATCAACCGTAGACTTACTTCTATTTCTTTTCTTTAACACAACAACAAAAACCAAAACAAATGCGGAGGTTTTTAATAGATTCACATCTAAAGATAGTGTAGAGGTAAAAGGTCGTATAACTATCGACGGTGATGATTATATTATCGAACGTACTATTACAAGGAAAAAAAATAAAAGGGAATTGTACATAGTTAAAACTGATTTACAATTTTCTAAAGTATTACCTAATGGTGAGATACAAAATTTAGCGGGAGAACAAAGAAGAGAAACAGAACAATTCATTACGAAAGCAATTGGAACTCAAGAGGATTTTTTATCTACAATACTAACAACAGGATATAATCTTGAGGAGTTGATAGATTCAAAACCAACCGCAAGAGGTGCAATACTGACTAAATTTATGGGTCTCGACACTTTAAAAGAGAAGGAATCCATATGTAAGGTTATGTATAATGACTATTCAAGAACAATGATTTCTAACACTCACAATGCATTTACTTTGGAAACTCAAAATACGGGGTTTAGTGATAGAATAATTGAGGTTGATAAAAACATCGTTAGTGAGGATAAAAAACTTAATGATTCAACGGTAAAATTGGGTGAGTTAACTACAAAGAAAGAAAGTCTTTTAAGTGAGAAACATAACGATATTGACCAAGAACTTTTTAAAACAAATGTACAAACATTAAATAATGAGATTAATGATATTAATCTTAAAATAAAAAAGATAAAAGAAACTTTAAAAACCACTGTTGTTGTAGAACCTAAGGAATACTATTTTGAAGATAAACATGACATATTAAAAGATAAGATACGAGATCTTAATTATGAAATTAAAGAACATGATCTATCAATTAAAAAAATTAACACACATATTAAGCACCTGACAGAAGGTAGTATTTGTTCTGAATGTAAGAGACCTTTGGATAATGTTGACCATACCAAAGAGATTAAGTTGAAGAACGACTCGATAGTTGAGATTGAGGGTTCTATTAAAAAACTAAAGGGAGTTATTGATGAGTCAGTTAAAAATGAAGCTGTCCTTTCAACACTTAAAACGGGGTATGATGCATATGAGAAAAATAAACTTATTTCAGCAAAATACGAATTAGAGATTGATCAGAAACAACTTGAGTTAGATGTAAAAACTAAGAAGATTTCTTATTACGAAGATAATAAGATAAAACATGAAAGGAACATACAAATTGATAAGGAATTAGTTATCCTTAGAACTCAAATTGAAACTACGAATTCTAATATCAAACAATCTAACATTCAAATTGAAAGATTTAGAAATGAAATAAATAATTTAAAAGAGAAGATTACAATTAACAAAGAACTAATCGTCAAAATTAAAAATGAAGAACAGGTACAGTTAACATATAAAACGTATCTTTCTGTTTTTGGTAAGAATGGTATTTCTAAAACAATATTAAGGGATATGATACCGTTACTAAATAATGAATTGAGTATGTTGTTGGATGATAGTTGTTACTTTAAGTTAGAGGTGAACATTAATGATAAGAACGAATTGGACTTTGTTATGATTGATAGTGATACGAGAGTTGTAAAACCACTGAATTCGGGATCGGGTTATGAAAGAACGATTGCGTCTCTTGCATTACGTGCTGTTCTTACTAAAGTGTCTGCATTACCGAAACCAAATATAGTTGTTATGGACGAGGTGTTTGGTAAGATTGCGGATGAAAACTTAGAGATGGTTGGTGAGTTTTTTAAGAAAATAAAAGAATATTTTGAAAATATCTTTGTAATTTCACACAACCCATTGATACGAACTTGGTCGGATAACTTATTGATGGTCAAGAAAGAGGATAACGTTTCCGTTATAGAATCAATCACCACAAAAATCTCTTAAAAAAATCTTAAAAAAACACTTGTATAATAGAATTTTTATTTTAACTTTGAAACAAATAAATTAATCATGATATCAAAAGAATTAAAAAACTTTAATTTGTACGCTAAAGACCAAAAAGTAAGTTCTTTAGACCTACACTACTATAATAAACAAATTGAAAACAATCTGACACCTTACATACTTGAGGAGAGACAACTTAATGTGACTGCAATGGATGTCTTTTCAAGATTGATGATGGAAAGAATTATTTGGGTTGCAGGACCTGTTAATGACCAAATGTCAACAATAGTTCAAGCACAATTAATGTTTCTTGATAGTATTGATAATAATGATATAACGATGCATATTGATTCACCTGGTGGGTCTGTTAAGTCGGGTCTATCTATGGTTGATATTATGGATTATATAACTTCGGATATTCGTACGGTAAATACGGGTATGGCGGCGTCTATGGGTTCTATACTATTAGGTGCGGGTACGAAAGGTAAAAGAAGTTCTTTAAGATTTTCAAGAACTATGTTACATCAATCAAGTGGTGGTTTTAGTGGTAACATACAAGATGCGGAAATTGATATGGTTGAGTGGAAGAAACTTAACAATCAATTATTTGATCTTCTTGGTGAGTATTGTGGTAAATCTTCAGAGACCGTCATGAATGATGCAAAAAGAGATTTATGGTTATCTTCAACTGAAGCACTTAAATATGGAATAATTGACGATATAGTTAAGAAAAAAAAATAACCTATTTATAAGTTATGGGACTATCTGACAAATTTTTTAAACTTGACATAAAAACAATAATTATTGTAGGGCTAATAATATTTCTTCTTCTTAGGGGTTGTGGTGACACATCAAATGGGACTAAAGAAATTGTTAAGGTAGATGGTAAAAAATATGAATTGGTTGATAAAACTATTGACACGGTATTTGTGGAGAAACGTGTTGAAGTACCTAAATACGTACCTAAATATGTAGATAGAGTTGTAGAGAAGGTGGTTAAGATACCTGTTGATGTTGATTCATTACAAATCATAAAAGACTATTTCTCTAAGTTTGTTACAACAGACACATTATCTTTAACTTATGAGTTTGCACCTGAAATCACTATAGATTCCATTGGAACAAAACCTAACCCAACCTTAGGATTTGGGGTTGTGACCGATACAATAACACAAAATAAAGTGATCAGTAGAAATGTTGTTTGGAATTTTGAGGTACCAACAATATATAATACAACTATTGTTAAGGACTTACCAAAAACACAGGTTTATTATGGTTTTAATATTGCAGGAAATAAACAAGATATATTTTCAACTGCATCAGGTGGTCTTATATTAAAGACGAAAACAGATAAATTATACCAACTGAATTTAGGTGTACAAACTAACGGAGATGGTGTTGTACCTTTTATTGGTGGTGGAATCTTTTGGAAAATTAACTTAAATAAAAAATAAATGTCAAAAACCTACGCAATCTTTTTATACGGGATGTTCGATGATATGGAAGATATTGAATTCTTCTGTCTAAACGTAATTGGAGAACACAAAACAGTAAAATCCGTAAAATACTTAGTAGAAAATGGTAAAAATTTAATCATAATGGTTCAAACAGATGTTGACCATGACAAGTTTTTGGAATCAATACATGAGGTTTTGGTTGCACCTGAGGTTAAGTTTTACTTTATATTTGATATTAACGACGTTGCGTCAGCACACTTACCAGAAAAAGTTAAACAGTTTATTTTTAGTAAAATAGACGACCAATATTTAAAAATTGAGTATCATAAACAACCCATTTCAATGGACATTGATGACCTACTTGAAAAAATAAATAAAACTGGTATTGATAGTTTATCAACAGAGGAAAAAAAGTTCTTAGATAATTTTGAAAATTGATAAATTAACATTATTTTAGTAGTATATTTCACCTAATACAAAAAACCCGTTCATTCATGCAAAACACAAATTTCCTAAACACCGAAGAGATCCAATTCTACCTTAAAGACATTAAAAAATTACCTGTATCCGATAAACAAAGATTAACAACAATTGTTAAGGGGTTACAGAATAAAAGTATTACCACAGAAGAAAGGACGGATCTTTTAAAACAATTGGTGTTAGGTAATTTACGGTTTGTAATTTCAGTAGCTAAAAACTTTCAAAATCAAGGGATGGACCTACCTGATCTTATTTCTGAGGGTAACATAGGTCTAATAAAAGCGGCAGAAGAATTTGACCCAAAAAGAAAGATCAAGTTTATTTCATATGCGGTTTGGTGGATAAGACAGTCAATTATGTCGTCGCTAAACGACAACTCAAGAACAATACGTATTCCTTCTAATATTATACAAGAACAACAGAAACTTAAAAAGATGTTCTTTGATGAATATGAAAATCCTGAAAAACTTCTTGAAATCCCTACACTTTCAATACCAAAATGTGTAAATTTAAGTACACCGATTAATGAAGAAGGTGATGAATTAATTGATATCATTGTAAATCATGATTCATTTAGTCCTGAAGCTTACGTTATCAATCAAGACCAAACAAAGGAACAGGTGAGAAAATTATTGACACTATTAAGTGAAAAAGAAAGGATAATCATTACCAAGTATTTTGGATTGGATGGTGTTGAATGTAATTTAGAAGATCTCGGTGAACAGTTTGGTTGTACCAAAGAACGTATTCGTCAATTAAAAGAAAAGGCGATGAAAAAATTAAGAAATGAGAGTTTTACTCTACTAAACTATTTATAAAAGTAATATATAAATTATGAAAAATTTTATTGAAAAGTATTTTAATGTTATTGTGTTTGTTGTACTAATATTCACATTCTTTAGGGGTTGTGGTGACAGTAGAGAAATGTCTTCTATTAAAAAGGAGATGAAAGAACTAAAAGAATACAATGAAAATAACACATTTACTAAAGATGAGTTAGATCTTAGATTAAAGATTGAAGGTTTGAAAAGTGAACATAGAATGATACAGGCAACTGATAGAAAAATGTTTGATTTACAAAGACAAAGTCAAATAGAAAAAGAACTTGAATCCTTAGAAAACGAATTAAAAAAGTAGTATGAAGGGTACGAATTGGTTTAGTAGAAATTTTAAAACAATTATCTACGTAGCGTTTCTTGTTCCTATCATAACTGTTGCAATTGTGTCAATATCACACGTAACAGGGTGGTATGGGATATCAAACCCTATGTCGTGGGCACTATATCTTTCAATAGGTATTGAAATTGCTGCATTATCCGCGTTAGCCGCAATTTCGGTTAACATGGGGTCTAAGGTTTACGTTCCATTCGGTATTGTAACTATAATTCAATTTGTGGGGAACATATTTTTTGCATTTGAGTATATAGACATTACATCTACTCAATTCCTATCGTGGGTTGATTTAACGGGACCTATATTGGAATATGTTGGTGTTGAAGAAGGAAATCTACAATCACATAGACGTTTTCTTGCTATATTTTCAGGTGGTATGTTACCATTAATCTCATTATCTTTCCTACATATGTTAGTTAAGTTTAATGAAGAAAGAACACTCACATCTAAAAGTGAAAGTGAAGATTCTAAACCTAAGGAAGAACCAATACAGGCGTCTGATTTAGTTGGTGAGATTGCAAGATATAGACCAACAACTGACGAGTTAGATAAATTAAATGAGATATTGTCTAAAACTAAGGAAGAACCTAAAAGTGAACACTACCACGATACTGAAAGAAATAAAATACCTGAACCACCAACAAGGTTTAATGATGTTCCTGAACCAACTGAAGAATATCTACAAACCATAATTGATAATGACCAAGAAATGGGATTATGGGATAATACTATTAACGATGGTTTAGGTGATGAGGAATGGGATGAAGACCATGCGTTAGATATGGTTATGAATGATATGGTGAAGGATATGGATGCTGATGACTTTGAGGACTTGGATATTGATGATGACATTAATGAAATTGTCGTCAACGAACCCGAAATAGTCCAACCAGAAAAAGAAAGTGCTGAAATTAAACAACCTACCAATACCGAAGAAGAGAAATCAGATGATGGACAACTACCTGATGTAGTTGAAAGTGCTGAATTAAACTTAGATACGGGTAAAATAGAAGAGGTAACGGAAGAACTTCCACAGGTGAAGTTTGAACCAATAAAACCTAAACCAAATTTTATTTTTAAGGAACCAATCAAAGAGGAAAGTAAGGACAACACAAACGTTGATTCTGAAAAAAAAAAATAATAGAAACTACCGAAACCCCAAGTCCAACATTAAGTTCAACACCTTTCAGTAGTCCAACTCCATTTCCAACGGAGAACCCAACACCAACACCTTCACAAACTGAAGGACCAACATCTACACCACAAGCAACGGAGAAACCAACCCCTACACCAAGTAGTACCCCTCTCCCGACAGTAACACCATCACCCACAGTGTTTGTGGACGATTTGTATTTGGAACCCACAACAAATGTGGATATCCCATTAGAACCTTTCATGAAGATTGGTAAAAAAGTAATTAGAAGAAATGTTGGGAATTCGAGACGTAGAAATAATTAATAAGGATGAATTAAACCATTCCAAGAGATCGTATAAAAAGAGACAAATTCTCTTGTACGATACCAAAAGAAGGATTGATGATTTTGTAAAAAAAATCAAATATCGAAGGAATGGTGAGTACGAAGATATACCACACTTCATCATCAGTAAAACAGGGGATATATATAAAGTCTTAGATGTGAAATATTCGTCTAAGACTTTTGACGTTGATAAAATCGATAGACAACAAATAAAAATTGCAATCGAAAATCTTGGGTGGTTAAATAAAAATACAATAACAGGTTTTTTCTCAAATTGGATCGGTGACCCATATCGAACTGAACCATTTATAAGAAGTTGGAGAGAAAAATTTTATTGGGACCGATATAATCCTGAACAACTAAAAACCTTAATTTCCTTGTGTGACCACCTCTGTGAGGAGTATGGGATCAAAAAACACGTGGTTCCAACTAACGGAATTATAGAAAATATAGATAAATTAGGTGGAATTGTATGTAAATCGAATTTTTCAAATATTTATACAGATATAAACCCATCATTCAATTTTAAAATGTTTGTGGAAAATGAAATATAAGACACATATGAATTACGATAAAACAAAAAAAATGTTAGACACACTTAGACATCTCAATGAGTCGTCAAGTAAAAGTGTAAAAACCTTACAGGAACAAGAGGAGAAAAAAGAAATGAAAGATACTGTCATTGTTATTGATGGTGTTGAAGTTAGGTTGATTGCTAACAACAAGGAGGATTTAGAATTAAAGGATCCACAAAAGAAGGTCATATCCGACGTTATTAAGAACTTTGGTACTCAGGTATCGGATTTGGGTGATCTAAGACCAGGCATCACTATAGAGAGTGGTTCAGTAAGGTTAGATGGTGTTTTACCTGACGTAGGTCTAAATTTTGTAATCATTGCTGGTGTAAATAAAGGCATATACTTAAACACGAGTATGTTAAAGGTCGATTATGACGTATTGGAATCAACAGAGAAACTCTTAAAATTTGAAGATATTTTCTCTGATTCTATGAATGATATAATTTCAGAAAGACGAATAGACTAATATGGCATTAACAAACACAGATAAAAAAGATATTGAAAGAATTGTCAAGAAAGAAATCAAAAGTTTCCTTGATACCACTCAAGCACATAAAATAGTGATTGACGTTATTAAAAAAGAAATGGGTACAAGAGACATAAATGGTAAGGTGGTTGAATTATCAACTAAAGTGGTTGTGGAGTTGTTTAAACAACTTTGGCAACGTAAGTCTTTTTGGGAGTCACCACTTAAAAACGTTAAATAATGAAAAAAGAACCGACAGAACAGACAATGGCAGGATCTTCAGGGTCCTTTTCAGCACCTATGGGTTTCGTAACTAAAAAGGAAATCTATAAAATACACAATAAGAAAAAATACAACAAGAAAGATGTTGAGGAAGATGTTGAAGAGGGTGAATTTACTGAAGCGATGACCGCTGGAGTATCTGCGGCGGCTATGTTTGATGCACCTTTTGGTGATGGTGGTAAAAACCCACTAAAGATAGGTGGAGAAAAGAGTGTCAAAAAGAGAATGAAGTCCATGAGGAAAAACAAATTTCCTATGTATGGTGGACCTGACGGTGTTTATGTTAAAATAAAAGATAAATGTAAAACATATCCTTACTGTAATCAAGGAGATGTGAATGCTCTTGAGTTTTATGAAAATGAAGAACTAAACGAATCAGTGAAACAAATTTCAAAAAAATACGGATTACCGTTCAAAGAGGTTGAGAAATTAGTGATAAAAGAGATAAAACGTATATTTATATAATATGAAAGTTTCAGAATTAAACAAAATTATCGAAGAAACCATCTCTAACGAGATTAAGGGTAGAATCCTTAATGAAAATGATGGTAAAAAAACCGTACATTGTGTTAAATGTGAAGGTGAATATATAGAGGTTTGTGAATCTAAGGACGAAGCAGATCAAAAATGTGAAGAATATAATAAAAATAACCCTAACAAAACATATGTTGTTGAGGTTGAAACATTTGAATCTAACGAAAGTTTAATTAACAAATTAGACGAGTTAGGTGAAGAAAAAGACATAGAAGACATGAAAGAAAACCAATCAATGGAAGAAAAGTTACACGGAGATCAACACAAATTAGATGTTGATAACGACGGTAAGATAGACGCATCTGATCTTAAAAAAATAAGACAGGATGACACTAACGAAGATTACGCAATTACTGAAATTGATTGTGAAGCATGTGGTAAGGGGTTATGTGAATGTGGTGCAATGGAAGAGTCTGAAGATAAAGATTCACTACCGTCAATGAATGAAATGTCTAAATGTGTTAAAGAAGGTATGACGTACGAAGATATATGTGAAAAGTATTCAAACTGCGATAAGAAAAAATTAAAAGAGATGTATGAATCATGTGGTAAAGATTCAGACCCATCAATGAATGAAATATCTAAATGCGTTAAAGAAGGAATGACGTATGAAGACATATGTGAAAAGTATTCAAATTGTGATAAGAAAAAATTAAAAGAGATGTATGAATCATGTGGTAAACAATATGAAGGTAAAGAATCTAAAATACTTAGATTAACTGAATCACAAATGATTGATATGGTAACAAAAATGGTTAATGAAGCTAAGTCAAATGTACCTGGTGTTAGAGAAGTGGAAAACGCTCATAAAGCAAACAAAAAAGAAACTGAAGAACATATGGGTAACGTAGATAAAAAAATTAAAGACACATTGACTATTGAAGGTGGTGATAATCCTGAATTCCCAAATGCAAATGGTAAGGGAGAAAAGAAGGCAATACACAACACTGAAGAAGATAATGAAGAACTAAATAATTCAAGAGGTGAGAATTCATTGGATTTGGATTATGATCATGAACCAAGTGAAGAGTTCAAAGAAAGATTAAAGAAGTCTTTGGAGGGTGATTCAACTATGGGTAATGCTGAGGGTGGAAACACTATCAAAACAGATACTGGTGAGGAAATTAATAAGGTTGCTGAAAAAAGAAAAGAAGTTAAAGAAAAGGCACCTATGTATGTTAAGGATGTACAACCAGTAAAAGAACTTAAAGAAGAAACAAGTGAGGTTAAGAATGTTTTAGAAGAAGAGATCAGTAAAATGAAAAAAATGTTCTCTTACAACGAAAAGACACAATAACCTATTGTTTTTATACTCTTTTATATGTATATTCTATAGTATAGAAAAACAAGTAAGAGAGATGGACGATAATCATTTAATTCATGATGAGAATTACGGTAAACAAACTGAGGTTTGGTATCGTGCCTATGATATATCTACAGAAAAAATCATTCTATTTTATGACTTCCTTGACTCTATTCATACTTTAATGGATAGAACTTACTTAGGGAATGATGTAATGGATGAAGAGATCAATCAAAAAGGTCACTTCACGTGGTGTTGGGATAGAACAATCAATAATTTTAAAAAAGAAAGAATAGTCTTTAAAGAAAGAGGTATCCACTATGAATATTTTTGGAACTTCTTCATGGAGACCTTCTACCATGCACATATGGATGGTGAAGATACTGACCTTAAAGATTACCTTTTTAAATTATTTAATTACAAACACAAAAAAACGAGACCAGAGTTAGGTGTACTGACAGAAATCTATAAAATATTAGAGAAGAACTTGACCTAACAAAAAAAATTCCGTATATTACTATTAAAAACGTAATATAAGTATGGAAACGTTAAACAAAATCAAAAATCTCGTAGAGAAGATGTCCGTTGATACTAACAAAGTATTCGATAAAGGAAATCGTTCAGCATCCATAAGAGCACGTAAATACGCTCAGGAGATAAAGAGTCTTATTAGTGTCTACAGAAAAGAAGTCTTAGAAGAAATCAAGTCACATGATAGATAATATAGAACTATTCGTAATGGTTTTAAGTGTTGTTTTTATACTTAGATTCCTTGGTGAATTTGTTGTTAAATTATTACAGACATCACCTAAATCGTTAGAAATAAACAAATATGAAAGAGTGTTTCTTTATATCGCAATTTCATATATAATAACATATATAATCATATAACAGTGTATAAAAGTATAAAACCGTTACAACCGTATTTTTTCTCATTGAGGGAAATAAAAAATAATGTTAGTTTAGATTTAAAATTACCAGTAACATGGAAGTATGAAAAAATCGTACGAGTCTATAAGACATTACAAGTTAAAATTCA
>ENA-UZXB01015059-UZXB01015059.1-metagenome-genome-assembly--contig:-Day-2-1m-contig-15059_pt1 | contig 19325 bp, 17 predicted proteins | sample MGYA00260339_ERZ794899 | MGnify/ENA metagenome assembly ERZ794899 | reverse complement strand
TAATAGCTTTCAATTCCAACTTAATTACATCACTAACTTCCAATGTTTCTATGAAGTTTGAAATAGATTTTTGAGTTATTCCTTCATTTGTTCTGGTCAATCCTTTAAGAGCTTCATAGGGGTTAGAATAACCTTCACGCCTTAATATAGTTTGTATTGCTTCCGCTACAACTGCCCAGTTTTTGTCTAAATCTTCAGAAATTTTAGATGAATTTAAAAGAAGTTTTTTAAGTCCTTTTAATGTAGCCTTAAAGGCTATGATTGTATGTGCAAATGGAACGCCAATGTTTCTCAAAACAGTACTATCTGTCAAATCTCGTTGAAGCCTAGATATAGGTAATTTAGCAGAAAGGTGTTCAAACATTGCATTCGCAATTCCTAAATTACCTTCGCTATTTTCAAAGTCAATTGGATTAACTTTATGAGGCATGGCAGAGCTTCCGACTTCCCCTTTTTTAATTTTTTGTTTAAAATAGTCCATAGATACATAAGTCCAGAAATCACGATCTAAATCAATAATTATGGTATTAATGCGCTTAAGCGTATCAAAAAGTCCAGCCATATGATCGTAATGCTCAATTTGAGTAGTTGGAAAAGAATGATCCAAGTCAAGTTTATCTTTTAAAAACTTATTTGCAAATGACTGCCAGTTTATTTTTGGATAGGCCACTTTGTGTGCATTAAAATTACCTGTAGCGCCACCAAATTTAGCAGCATTAGGAATTGAGTTTATTAATTTAAATTGAGCTTCCAAGCGTGTTACAAAAACTTCAATTTCTTTTCCTAGACGAGTAGGGGAGGCAGGTTGTCCGTGTGTTCTTGCAAGCATCGGAATTTCGGACCATTCATATGCTAATGCTTTCAAACATTCAATTAAAGATTTATATTCTGTTGTATATACAGCTGAGATGGCTTCTTTTATACTTAATGGAATTGCAGTGTTGTTAATGTCTTGCGAGGTTAATCCAAAATGAATAAATTCTTTGTATTCAGAAATTTTAAGCGAATCAAATTTATCTTTGATAAAATACTCAACAGCTTTTACGTCATGGTTAGTAATGCTTTCAATATCTTTAATGGCTTGAGCGTCTTTAGAAGAAAAATCAGTATAAATTGCTCTTAAGTCCTTAAAAAAAGAGCTATCAAATTCCTTTAGTTGAGGTAAAGGAATTTCGCACAGTGCGATGAAATACTCGATTTCTACTAAAACTCGATATTTGATAAGTGCTTCTTCTGAGAAGAAATCTGCGAGAGATTTAACTTTTGATCTGTACCTACCGTCAATAGGTGATATTGCATTAAGCGTAAACAAAGACATAATTTGTAAATTTCGAAGGGTCAAATATACGTATTTTCATAACAAAATTTGTTCTCTAATTGGAAGTTTTAATTTGGTTGTTTTAATATGTTTGATTAATTCTTTTCGTTTTTCATTATCTTTGATTTTTATTTTTAATGCTTATTACTATATGAATCTAAAAAATAAAATTCTAGGCGCTATTACATTTTTCTTCATAGCTTCTCAATTTTTAAGTCCAAAGAAAAATCAGAACAGTTTTTATGCTACGGATCAATTCTTTTTCGATGCAAAACCCCCTAAAGATGTGCAAAAAATATTAAAAGAGTCCTGTTTTGACTGCCATAGTGATCAAACCGAGTATCCCTGGTATAACTCTATCACTCCAATAAATTATTGGCTTAATAGTCATATTAATGGGGGAAAGAAACATTTTGATGTTTCAAAATGGTCTACATACTCAGCTAATCGTAAAGCACATAAATTGGAAGAATTAGTTGAAGAAGTTAATGAAGGTAAAATGCCTTTAGGTTCTTATACATGGACTCATCAAAATGCAGTTTTAGATCAGAATGAGATTAATGTCCTAGTAGATTGGGCTCACAAGCAAATTATTGAATACAATCTAACCAATATTTCTCCTCAAGACTAATTGTTGCGTATGAAACCAACCGTACTTATTATAGGTTTTGTTTATCCTGAACCTAATTCATCTGCAGCTGGGACACGTATGCTTCAATTAATTAATTTTTTTAACGATCAAAATTATAAAATTGTATTTGCTACAACATGTAAAAAATCTGACAATGCATTCGATTTAGAGTCCTTGAATGTTCAAATTGTCAACATTTTACTAAATGACTCTAGCTTTGATGTTTTTGCCAAGGAATTAGATCCAAAGATTGTTCTATTTGACCGTTTTATGACTGAGGAGCAATTTGGCTGGCGTATTATGGAAAACTGTCCAAATGCTTTAAGGATTTTAGATACAGAAGATTTACATTTTGTCCGTAAAATAAGGAGTTTAGCTCTAAATTATCAAGAAATTTGTTCAGATGATTTTTTTTCTCATGAGATTACTAAACGTGAGATAGCAAGTTTGTATAGATGTGACCTTTCATTAATTATTTCTGAAAGTGAATTCAAAATTTTAGTTGATAAATTTAAGGTAGATTCTACCCTTTTACTCTACTTACCTTTTATGCTAGACACTAATCAGAATTTAAAAATAAATAGGTTAAAATCATTTGAAAATAGATTTGATTTTGTATCAATTGGTAATTTTTTACATTCACCTAATTTAGATGCAGTAAGTTATTTAAAAAAAGATATTTGGCCTTTTATTAGATCACGCCTNNCCAAAAGCTAATTTACATGTTTATGGCGCTTATGATACTCAGGCCGTCAGATCTTTGCATAACAAAATGGATGGGTTTCTTGTACATGGCTATGTTGAAGATGCTTTTAAAGTTGTTAATTCTGCTAGAGTACTTTTAGCCCCGTTGCGTTTTGGTGCAGGACTTAAAGGAAAGTTAATTCAAGCGATGCAATGTGGAACTCCTTCTGTAATGTCAACAATAGCTGCTGAAGGTATTTTCGGATCACTTCAGCCAAATGGCTTTATTGAAAATGATCCTAAATTATACGCAGAAAAGTGTATAAATTTATACTCAACAGAAAGTGTTTGGAATGACTTCCAAAGTAAGGGTTTTGCAATACTAGAACAACGATTTAATAAAGAAGAATTTTATTTAAAGCTTGTAGATAGAATAAAATTACTCACGAAAACAATTGAAGCGCATCGATCTAGCAACTTTACAGGACAATTACTAGCTTATCATCAATTTCAAAGTACTAAATATATGTCGCGCTGGATTGAAGAAAAAAATATCCGTTTAAAATGACATTTTACCTTTTTCTACTAAGTATTTTGTACTCTTCATAACACTCGCTTATTGCATCTAATACTTGAAGATCATTAGCATTTCTTATAAAATCTTGTGAGTAATTACATTCACTAATAAGTAAATCTAAATCAATCTTATCAACTTGTAATAGTGCTGTTAGCATTTCTCTATCAAAACGAGAAGAAAGTAGATTTTTGATTTCATCTTGTTTTTTTATTTCGCGTAATTTTCGCATTTCTCTGGGTTTTTTACCAAAAATGTTATGTAAAAAATCTGCAGGATTAAAAATGGCTCCTAAAACGTTTTGTACCATATTTAGAGACCGTTGTCTAGATTCATAACCACTGTTAAGCCCAGAAATACTATAACGAGTGTTTTTTCGGATTGGTACTTGTTTTATGTCTATTTCTAGAAAGCCAGTTAGCTTTAGTTTATTTACATTAACTTCTTCAAGTGCTAATGCTAGTTCGGTGAGCTCTATAGTAGTTGATGTGCCATATTTTATCCAGTCGTTAGTTACTTTGACTTTAATAGATTTATAACCTAGGTATGAAAGATGTAATGTGTCATTTGCATTTGCTCGAATTTCAAATTCACCTTCTGAGTTGGTTGTAGTTCCTATTACTTGATTTAAGTTAACAATATTAACGCTTTCCATTGCACTTGGAGACTCAGACTCAATAATTTTACCTTTTACAGTTGTGTATTGCTGGGTAAATCCCAAAAAAGGAATAATAAAAGTTAGTAATAGATTAAAAAAAAGTTTCATATCTACATATAGATACCTAAAAATAGTAAAGAAAAATTACAACAGTGATGCCAAATTAAATTTTGACTTAAAATTAACAAACAAGAATGTTATCTCCTGCTTTTTCTAGGTCTTGAAAAACTACTTCCTTTTGGTTTAAAATCAGATGAACGCCTTGGAGATTTACTTGAGCCTCCACTTTCACTCCGTCTTCCTTTTTTTTCAGATCTAAATCCTGAGTTTTTTGAGCGTTCATTTCGGCCTCTTCCATATCCACCTGATGATCTACGTTTATTACCACCTCTGTTGCGTTCACGGCTCTTTTTTTCAGTAATTTCAACATTTATAAAACGTCCATCTTGTTTAAAATCTTTAAAGAACTCTAAAACTTTGGATTTGTGATTATTATCAGTGTTAAAAAAAGCAAAACTGTCCTTTACATCAACTTTAAACACGTCGTCCTGATTGAGCTGTAAAGTATCTCTAATAAAATCTTTTAATTTCATCCAATCGTAACCATCTTTACTGCCTATGTTAATAAAAAAACGAGTTGAATTATCTTCTTTTCCGTAATCTTGTGAATGATTTCCATCAGAAGGAGAGTTTAGATCTTTGGTTTTTTTGTAGTAATTAAAAAAACGAGTAAACTCTACTGAAAAGAATTTTTTGATTAATTCATCTTTGGAGACATCTTCAAATAAATTATTAATATCATTTAAATAAGGGTCAATTTCATGATTTATTTCAGTATCATGAATTTTATTAGCAAGTGCTTTTAATTGAACCTCGCAGATCTCCATACCATTTGGAACTTCTTTTTTTGTAAATTCTTTTTTGATAATTTTTTCAATGCTTTTTATTTTTCGAACTTCACCTCTAGAAACAATAACCATTGAGACACCTGATTTTCCAGCTCTTCCTGTTCTACCGCTTCGGTGAGTATAGGTTTCAATTTCATCTGGAAGCTGATAATTAATTACGTGAGTAATGTCATCTACGTCAATACCACGAGCAGCAACATCGGTTGCTACCAGCATTTGTATTTGTTTTAGTCTAAATGATTTCATAACTACATCACGTTGATTTTGACTCAAATCTCCATGCAATGCTCCAGCGCTGTACCCATCTTCAATAAGTTGTTCAGCTACTTTTTGAGTATCTCTTTTAGTCCTACAAAAAATAACTGAAAATATTTCAGGATTTACATCTGCTAAACGTTTTAAAGCTTGGTATCGATCTCTAGCTCCAACAAGAAAATATTCGTGGGAAACATTTTCACTTCCCATATTTTTGTGCCCAACAGTCACTTCAGTTGGATTAGCCATGAACTTTTTTGCAATTATAGAAACCTCTTTGGGCATTGTAGCAGAAAACAACCATGTACTTTTCTCTTCAGGAGTGTGTGATAGTATTTCTGTAATATCTTCAAAGAAACCCATATTAAGCATTTCATCAGCTTCATCTAAAACTGCATACTCAATTTTAGATATATCTACCAGTCTACGACTTATCATATCTTTCATCCTTCCTGGTGTAGCTACTATAATTTGCGCACCTCTTTTTACTTGTTTAGCTTGATCTGTTATACTAGCACCTCCGTAAATCGCAGTTACATTAAGTCCTTTACAGTGTTTACCGTAAAGCTTCATTTCATTAGTAATTTGTAGACACAGCTCTCTTGTTGGTGATAATATAAGCCCTTGAGTTGTGCGACTATTGATATTAATCTTTTGTAACATAGGAAATCCAAAAGCGGCTGTTTTTCCTGTACCGGTTTGCGCCAGGGCAACTAGATCAATATTTTCTTTGAGTAATAGTGGAATTGTTTTTTCTTGAACTTCGCTGGGAGTTTCGAAACCTAAATCTGTAACAGCTTGGACCAAATGATCCTCAAGTCCAAGTTTATGGAATGCATTCATTTTTCTTGTAATTTTATTCAATAGTATAACCAAGTGTTAGTTAGAAGCATATTGAACGTAATATAACCAAGCTTCGTGTAACACACCCTCACCCTGAGGAATTTTAAGCTGCAAATATAACGTTATTTTATTTAAAGAAAATTCAAATAATTAACCAATTTTGTAACTGCTTTTCCACGGTGTCCAATTTCATTTTTCCGGTCCAAAGAAAGCTCTGCAAAAGTTTTTTTATCATCATTTGGTTTAAATATAGGATCATAACCAAACCCTCCTGTTCCTTTTTTATTATGAGTAATTTCTCCTTTGCATATTCCTTCGAATGTTAATGATTTTCCGTTGATATTTAGAGCTATTACTGTTTTAAACTGTGCAGAACGGTCTGATATGAGTTTTAATTCTGATAATAATAATTTCATATTTGATTCAGAACACTTTTCTGGACCAGCATATCTAGCTGAACGAACACCTGGCGAACCATTTAATGCATTGACATTTAGGCCTGTATCATCCGCAAAGCAATCATAACCATAACGTTTATTAATATAATCAGCTTTTTGAATAGCATTTTCTCTTATAGTATTTTTTGTTTCTGGAATTTCTTCATTACATCCAATAGAGGCAAGGCTGACAATAGTAATATTTGAGGGAAGTAGCGATTGAACTTCTTTAATTTTGTTCAAGTTATTTGTTGCAAATACAATCTTCATGGGTTTTTTTTGAGTTAGCTGTGGTGGTAAGGTTCATTCTTTAAAATAGTAAACGCTCTGTAAAGTTGTTCAATTACAAATAAACGCACCATTTGATGGGAAAATGTCATTTTTGAAACAGCTAATTTTGTAAATGACTTATTGTAAATTGATTGAGAAAAACCATATGGACCTCCAATTACTAAAATTAGACGCTTTAAACCAGAGTTCATTTTTTTTTGCAGAAAGTTTGAGAATTTAATTGAATTCATTTCACTACCATTCTCATCAAGCAAAATAACAAAGTCAGAATCACAAATTTTTTTTAGAATCAATTCTCCTTCTTTTTCTTTTCGTTTTTTTTCAGATAAATTTTTACTATTTTTTATATCAGGAATGATTTCAATTGAGAAACGTACATAATGCTTTAGTCTGTTTTGATAGCTTTTTATTAGCTGTTCTAATTCAGTTCTATCAGTTTTACCTATAGCAATGATTTTGATCTCCATTTTTAGTGCAAAGTTATTTTTGAATAAGGAACTACAATTGTTTACGTATTTCCTTAACAATTCATATTTTAGCTACAAAGTTACAAATATGATTACCAACGAACAATTCAAAAATGAAGTACAAATAATAATTGAGAATGCTATACGCGAAGACGTTGGAGACGGAGATTTTAGTTCTTTAGCTTGTATCCCTGAAAATGCTCATGGAAATGCTAAGCTTTTAATCAAAGACAATGGGATTATTGCCGGTATTGGATTCGCAAAAAAAGTATTCAATTATATAGATCCTAATTTAGTTGTTGAAACATTATTAAATGATGGTGACTCTGTAAAGTTTGGAGATATTGCATTCTATGTAAATGGATCAAAGCAATCAATTTTGAAAGCCGAAAGGATTGTTTTAAATGCAATGCAAAGAATGAGCGCTATAGCAACAAAAACAAATTCTTACGTGGAAATATTGAAGGGCACTAATACTAAGATATTAGACACTCGTAAAACTACACCAGGCTTTAGGGCTTTGGAAAAATGGGCTGTAGCTATTGGAGGCGGAGTCAATCACAGATTTGCATTATATGATATGATCATGCTCAAGGACAATCATATCGATTTTGCCGGAGGAATTACAAAAGCCATTACAATGACTAAGGAATATTTAAAAGAACACCAATTAAGCCTACCAATTGTTGTTGAGGCTCGTGATTTGGACGAGATAACAGAAATTTTAAAAAACAAAGGAGTTTATCGAATTTTAATTGATAATTTCAATTACACAGATACCCAAAAAGCGATTGAGTTAATTGGTGACCAATGTTTGACTGAATCATCAGGTGGAATCGATGAAGTTACTCTAAGGCATTATGCTGAATGTGGGGTTAACTATATTTCGTGTGGTGCATTAACTCACTCAGTTTCTAATATGGATCTTAGCCTAAAAGCTGTTTAATGAGTTCAACAATTAAGGATAATATAGACAAAATTCCAATTGTAAATTGGATAGCTAAATTTTTAAAAAAAATTAAGCTTCCAGGGCTTGAAGGGCTTTCTTTGTATGATTTACTAGAAATGTATATTATCGGAATTTTTAAAGGAGCTCTATCCACAAGGGCAAGCGCAATTGCATTTAGTTTTTTTACAGCGATATTTCCATTTTTGTTATTTATTATAATTTTAATCCCATATATACCATTTGAATCATTTAAAGTTGATTTTTTAAATTTTTTAGATTCTATTTTACCACCACAAACTTCTGATTTTTTCAATAATAATATTTTTGAGAATATTAATAAAGAGCATACTGGAGGTCTTCTTTCTACTGTTTTTTTAATCTCGATGTTTTTAATGGCCAATGGAGTTAATGCAGTTTTTTCAGCTTTTGAAAATTCATATCATCAACAAATTAATCGTCACTTTTTTAAACAATATGTCTATGCCTTAGGGGTAGCAATAATTTTAGTGTTTATTCTAATTCTTACAGTTGTTGGTTTTGGATATGCTCAGATATACTTAATTTATCCAATTATTGAAACATTTTCTACTGGAGATGTCATAGGTGAACTATTTTGGATTACTAGAGCCAGATACTTCTTTTTTGTAATAATGATTTACGTGAGTATGGCCACTATTTATTATTTTGGTACTAAAGATGGTAAATTATCTAGTTTCTTTTCTATTGGGGCATTTTTCACTACTTTTTTAATTTTGCTATCGTCCTATTTATTTGGTCTTTACATTGATAATTTTTCTAAGTATAATGAATTATATGGCTCCATAGGTGGATTATTAATTCTCTTATTTTATTTTTGGTTGAATGCAAATATTGTTCTTTTGGGACATGAATTAAATGCATCTCTACAGCTTTTAAAGAAAAAATGCGGTTAAAAAAATTTGATTTTGTAGATGTCATACTGCCGTTATCCTTGGAGCGTAATTATACTTATGCTATTACAGCTGCAGAGGCTAAGTTCATCAAACAAGGTTTTAGGGTTACAGTTCCTTTTGGAAAACGTAATATCTACACTGCTTTGGTGTATAAGTTACATCAATCTCCCCCCACAGCTTATGAAGCAAAATCAATACACAGTATTTTAGATAAATCACCAATTTTAAATTCATTCCAATTCAAGTTATGGGAGTGGATCTCTAGCTATTACATGTGTACAATGGGAGAGGTCTTACGCGCTTCTTTACCTAGTATTTTTTTGCTAGAAAGCGAAACTTCAATTTCCTTGAACAAATCAGTTGATTTAGAACTTTCTTCTTTTTCCGATGATGAGTATTTAATTTATGAAGCATTGCAACAGCAATCAAGCATAAAAATTAATGAAATCAGCACGATTCTTAATAAAAAACACACATTTCCAATTTTACAAGGATTAATTGGTAAGAAGTCTATAGTTTTAGAACAAGAAGTATTTGAGAAATACAAACCTAAACTTATTAGATGTGTAAAAATTCATTCAGATTATGCCTCTGAAAATTCTCTACAAGGATTGCTAGATAATCTAAAGAGGTCTGCTAAACAGCGTGAGCTAGTTGTTAACTATTTTTCATTATCAAATGTAAATCCACAGGTAAAAGTTTCAGAACTTAAGGCAAAAAGTAATGCTAGTTCTTCGCAAGTTAAAGCATTAATAAACAAAGGTATTTTTGAAGATTATTTTTTTCAAATTGATAGAGTTAAGTTTAATGATTTTGAATTAAGCATTTCAAAATCTCTAAACAAGTATCAAGAATCAGCTTTAAAAAAAATAAATTCTTCTTTCAAAACATTTGATATTAGTCTTTTACATGGTGTAACATCTTCGGGTAAAACAGAAATTTATGTTAAAAAAATAGAATCTATAATTGCTCAAGGAAAACAAGTTCTTTATTTGGTGCCAGAAATCGCATTAACCTCTCAACTAGTTCATCGACTGGAGCAGTACTTTGGAAATCAGATTGCTGTTTACCATTCTAGATATTCTCAAAACGAACGTCTAGAAGTTTGGAATCATGTTCTTAATAATTCGAATTCTGCCAGAGTTATAATAGGTGCACGTTCATCTGTTCTATTGCCTTTTCGTGACTTGGGTCTAGTTATTGTGGACGAGGAGCATGAACAGTCATATAAGCAATTTGACCCAGCTCCTCGTTACCACGCACGGGACACGGCAATAGTATTAGCAACAATATTCAAAGCCAAAACAATTTTAGGTTCAGCAACTCCCAGTATTGAAAGTTACTATAATGCTCATAATCAAAATAAGTATGGATACATAGCCCTTAAGCATCGTTTTAACAACGTACTTATGCCAGAAATTGAATTAGTTGATTTACAAGACAAGTATAAGAGAAAACAAATGACTAATCATTTTAGTAATCGACTAATCAGTGAAATAAAAGACACACTCTTGTCAGGTTTTCAGATCATACTATTTCAAAATCGTAGGGGATATTCCCCTATAGTTTCATGTAACACATGTGGCCATACACCAGAATGTCCAAATTGTGATGTTAGTCTTACGTTTCATCAGTACAAAAATCAGTTAAGGTGTCATTATTGCAGCTACATGATGTCCATGCAAAATTCTTGTGGGGCTTGTGGGGGATTAGAAATAGATACCAAAGGCTTTGGAACTGAGCAAATTCAGGAAGAGATAGAGAACTTGTTTCCCGACGCTAAAGTAGCTAGAATGGATTTAGATACAACTCGTGGTAAGCACAGTTATGATAGAATTATTTCTAGTTTTGAAAATAAAGAAATTGATATTTTAGTTGGCACCCAAATGGTAACAAAGGGCTTAGACTTTAGGCATGTGAAGTTAGTAGGTGTCCTTAATGCCGATCAGTTAATTAATTTCCCTGACTTCAGAGCACATGAACGAAGCTTTCAGCTACTTCAACAGGTTTCAGGTCGTGCAGGTCGTACGGATGTTAGAGGTAAAGTGATTATTCAAACGTTTAATCCAAATCACAGTATACTTCAGCAAGTATCTGTTAACGATTTTGAATCTATGTTTTCTGAACAACTTGAGGAAAGACGAATTTATAAATATCCACCGTTTTGTAGGATTATTAAGATTACATTAAAGCACAAAGACTATAACAAGGTTAATGATGGGTCAGAATGGCTGGCTACCAGTTTGCGCAGAGTTTTTAATACAAATGTGTTAGGTCCAGAATTCCCTTTAGTTTCAAGAATAAGGAATCAATATCATAAAAATATACTTCTCAAGATACCTCAAAATTATTCATTGTTTAAAACTAAGTCTGCCATAAATAAAATTAAAACAACGTTTTTAAGTACCAAAAATTATAGAGGTGTTAGAGTAATAATTAATGTAGATAATTATTGAAATTAAATATCTAAAGCTTGAATAAGTTCAGATTTTCGTGTTCTACTTAAGGGTAGTTTTATTTTTTCAATTTCAACGTGTTTGCTGTCGTATCTTTCAACTTTTTTTAGATTTACAATGTAAGACTTGTGAATTCTTAAGAAAACTTTTTTTGGAAGTTCTTTTTCAAAAGCCTTCATTGTTGAAAGAATTACAAAACTTTTATCATTAGTTATCAACTTAACATAATCTCCAAGCGCTTCAATCCATTTAATTTCGTTAATATATATTTTTCGTTTTTTTAAATTACTTTTTACGAAAATATGTTCACTATCAAGATCTTGAAAGTTATTAGTCATTTTAACTTCTGAAATTACTCTTGAAATGGCCCTGTCAAATCGGTGTTTATTTACAGGTTTTGAGATGAAATCAGTTATTAAATATTCAAAAGCTTTGAATGCTTGTGATTCGTCATGAGAAGTAATAACAATTCTGGGAGTTGATATTTCGTTAGTTTTATTACAAAAATCTATTAAATCAAATCCATTTAAAACAGGAAAATTAACTTCCATTATTATCAAATCTACATGGTTAGATTGTAGAAATCGCTTTGATTCGATTGGTGAAGAGAACTCACCAATAATTTTCAGTGAAATATTTTCTTTGATAATATTCAAAGTTCCTAATCTTTGAAGAGGGTCGTTATCAATAATTATACAGTTTAAAGTCATATTGATTTGGTTTTAAGATCTTTAAAAAGCAATATTACAAAAAATAAATCGTTTAAAATCATTAAAATCGGTTTAACGAATCGAACAATGAATATTAATAATACCATATAATATTGTCTGGACAATAAATAATTGCTATTTTTGCAGCCATTTTAAAAACTTAACTATAAAATTTATGAATCATTACGAAACTGTTTTCATCTTGAATCCCGTTTTATCTGACACTCAGATAAAGGAAACAGTAAAGAAATATGAGAAATTACTCGTTTCTAAAGGAGCAAAGATGGTATCGAAAGAAGATTGGGGGCTGAAAAAATTAGCTTATCCGATTCAAAACAAAAAAAGTGGATTTTACCACTTATTTGAATTTACTGCTCCTGGTGAGGCTATTGGTCCCCTTGAAGTAGAGTTTAGACGTGATGAGCGTTTCATGCGCTATTTAACTGTTACTTTAGATAAGCATGCAATCTCATGGGCTGAAAGAAGAAGAGTTAAACTTAACGAAAAAGCATAATTATGTCTATAGAACAACAAGCCAAAGGAAAGAAAGACGGTGAAATAAGATATTTAACACCATTAAATATTGACACGAACAAAGCAAAAAAATATTGTCGTTTCAAAAAATCAGGCATCAAATACATCGATTATAAAGACCCTGATTTTTTAATAAAATTCGTTAATGAGCAAGGTAAGTTATTACCGAGACGTTTAACTGGAACTTCATTAAAGTATCAAAGGAAGGTCTCTGTTGCTGTAAAAAGGGCAAGACATTTAGCCTTGATGCCTTATGTAGCTGATTTAATGAAATAAAACTATAATAATTATGGAACTTATATTAAAACATGATGTAGAAGGATTGGGTTTTAAGGATGATGTTGTAACAGTGAAAAACGGTTATGGCAGAAATTTTTTAATTCCAGGTGGTAAAGCTATCCTTGCTACAGTATCTGCTAGAAAAGTCTTAGCAGAAAATTTAAAACAACGATCTTTTAAAGAAAAGAAAATCGTTGATGAAGCACTTGCAATTGCAGATGCCTTGAAAGGATTAGATATTAAAATATCAGCCAAAGTTGGCTCTGGTGACAAATTATTTGGATCTGTAAATAACATAGATTTAGCAGCTTCATTAGATAAAGCTGGACATGCTATTGACAAAAAATATATAAATGTTACTGGTGGTAATGTAAAGCGTTTAGGAAAATACAGTGCTAACATCCGTCTTCATAGGGATGTAGCATTTGATATGCCATTCGAAATAATTCCAGAAAGTTAACAAGTTTTGTTAACAAAAAGTTAATAAATTTTTCATCAAAAAGTCCGCATATATTTGTGGACTTTTTTTTTTCACGTAATTTTAGTAAGTATTAACTAATAAAATTATAGACATGAAAAAATTAATAACACTTTTTATTTTTATTTTTACTTGTTCATTGTCATTCTCGCAAGTTACAACATCTAGTATCAAGGGAGTGATTTTTGACGAAACTAATGCTGGTCTTCCAGGTGCTAACGTTGTAGTAATCCATACACCTACTGGTACTACATACGGAGCAGCAACTGATATCGATGGAAGATTTAATCTAGTCAATCTTAGAGTTGGAGGGCCTTACACTGTTAACATAAGCTATATTGGTTACAATGAGCAATCCTTTAACAATGTGATTCTTACTTTGGGAAAGACTGAAGTTTTAAATCTAGTTTTAACTCCTGACTCGCAACAATTAGACGCTGTAGTTATTACAGCAAACAACACAAAGGGAGTTTTTGGCAGTGATCGTACTGGAGCAGAAACTAATGTTGGTCGTAAAGAACTAACAACACTCCCTACAATATCCAGATCTGCTTCTGACTTTACTCGTTTAGAACCTACAGCTAGTAATGGCTCTTTTGGTGGACGTAACGATCAGTACAACAACTTTTCTTTAGACGGGGCTATCTTTAATAATCCATTTGGATTGGATGCAGCAACCCCTGGAGGTCAAACAAACGCGCAGCCAGTTTCTTTGGATGCTATTGATCAAATTCAAGTATCTACAGCTCCTTATGATGTTACACAATCTGGATTTACAGGTGCTTCAGTTAACGCAGTTACAAAAAGTGGTTCAAATGAATTCAAAGGGACTGTTTACGGATTTTACAGAAACGAAGACATGACCGGCTCTAAAATTAAGGGCGAGGATATTTTTGTACCAAGTTTAACACAAGAACAAACAGGATTTAGTATTGGTGGTCCAGTAATAAAAAATAAATTATTCTTTTTTGCTAATTATGAAGAAGATAAAAGAAATGATTTAGGACAATCTTGGTTGCCTAATAGAGGTACAGGAGCTATTAATGAATCTGTTGTTTTAGAATCTGACTTAATGGCTGTTCAAGGTGCTTTGTCTGCTTTAGGATACGATACTGGTGCATATGAAGGTTTCACACACAATGCTAACTCAAGCAAAGGGATTTTCAAATTGGACTGGAATGTTAATGATAATAATCAATTAGCTGTGATTTATAATTGGTTAGATGCATCCAAAGACAAGCCGGCTCACCCAACAGCTTTAGGATTTAGAGGACCTAATGCTTCTATTTTGCAATTTGAAAATTCTGGTTATCAAATCAATAATAAGTTAAATTCACTTCAAGTTGAATTAAACTCAAGATTAGCTGGTAATGTGTCTAACAAAATGCAATTTGGTTATACAGTATTTGAAGACTTTAGAAATCCAATGTCTTCTCCAGCGCCAGCTATAACAATTCAAAATGGTCAAGGTCAAAACTATATTATAGCAGGTCACGAGCCATTTTCTATAAATAACGTATTAGATCAAACAGTTTTACAGTTTTCAAATAATATGACATTTACAAAAGCAAATCATACTTATACAGTAGGTTTTTCTTTTGAAAAATTTGAATTTGATAATTCATTTAATCTTGGAACTTTTGGTTATGGAAATGCTAATGGATATGTTGGTGCCTTCGGATCCTTTCCCTCTGTTGATGCTTTTTTAGAAGCCTCCAGTAATGGTCTTATTTCAGAAGCGTTAGCTAATGCACAAAATGTTCAAGACGCAGGAAATTGGGCATTAGCTGAAACAAACGTCGGCCAATTAGCTTTTTATGTTCAAGATGAATGGGACGTAAATGATAATTTTAAATTAACTTATGGAGTTCGATTTGATAAACCTTTATTTTTTGATACTGCTGATAAAGCACAAGACGTAATTGATGGAACTTCAGATTATTTTCCGGAGATTCCTTATGTAAATCCTAATACTGGTCAAGTTGAGCAATTAAGTAATACGCAAATGCCGTCAAGTGATTGGTTAGTATCCCCTCGTATTGGATTTAATTACGATGTAAATGGAGACAGCACTTTTCAATTAAGAGGTGGATCTGGTTTATTTACTGGTCGTTTTCCTTTTGTATGGTTAGGGAACCAAGTCGGAAACCCAAACTTCTGGTTTCAACAAAATGTTGATCCCGATTATAAATTTCCACAAGTATGGAGAACTAACTTAGGAATTGATCACAAATATGATAATGGATTAATTGTAACTGCAGACCTATCTTACACTAAAGACTTTAACGGAGCGCATGTTCAAAACTGGGGATTAACACCACCGTCAGGAACTTTGCAAGGAGTTGATTCTAGACCAATTTACACATCCGCTGACCATGTTGTTGGGGCTTTTGGAAGTCAAGCTAACGCATATGTCTTTACAAATTCTGACAAAGGTCGTATTTGGAATGCTTCTTTGAAGGCTCAAAAAACATTTAATAATGGTTTATACACTATGTTAGCTTACAGCTATTTAGATTCAAAAGATGTGAATTCTATAGAAGCAGAGATTACAGGAGATGCTTTTGCGTTTAACCCAGTAGTTGGTGATGCTAACGCAGATGAATTATCTTACTCTAGATACGGAGATACACACCGAATTATTGGAGTTATCAGTAAAAATTGGACTTACGGGTCTAGTGATCAATGGTCATCATCAATTTCTTCTTTCTTCGAAATCTCTCAAGGTGGACGCTTTAGCTACACTTATGGTGGAGATATTAATGGTGATGGAAATGGTGGTAATGATTTGATTTATGTTCCCACATCAAGCGAAGTTAATCAAATGAATTTTTCAGGAGCTGGTGAAGCCGCTGCATATGATGCTTTTATAGCACAAGACGATTATTTGAGTGGACGCAGAGGGGATTATGCTGAACGTTATGGAGCAGTTAGCCCATGGACCACAAGAGTTGATGTAAAGTTTTTACAAGACTATAAGATTAAAGTCTCGGAAAATAAAACAAATACTATTCAATTTAGTATAGATGTTCTTAATGCTGGTAATATGGTTAATTCTAATTGGGGGCTGATACAACAACCCAATAGTGTTCAACCCATAGGAGTTAATGTTGATGCAACTGGGACTCCTACTTACTCATTTAATGCTAACCAAACAGAATCTTTTGGTTACGATTCAAGTTTGGCGTCAAGATGGCAAATGCAATTTGGATTACGCTATATCTTCTAGTATTTATTGAATGTAATTTCATAGATTTGCGCCCATTATTGGGCGCATTTTTTTTAACTATAACTAAGGATGAAATACACACGATTAACTAAAGAACAGTTTGAAGAGTTAAATCAAGAATTTATAAACTTTTTAGCAACTCAATCTATTACAGCTAAAGAATGGAAAGAAATTAAGCAGTTGAAACCAGCTGTAGCAGAAGATGAGCTGGATGTTTTCAGTGACTTGGTTTGGGAAGGTGTACTGTCAAAAGTGAATTATTTAGAAAATATAGCGCCACAACATATGTATCTTTTTAGTGTTGACGGATCACAACTAAGATTGATTGGCCTCAAAATTAAAACAGAGGGAATTGATCTCACTACAAAAGAAGGTTTCGCTTGGCTAAGAGAGAACTTAATTTCTGACGAAGTTGAGCTTTTTAATGCCGATAAAACTATAGAAACTGATAAAAATATAAAAATATTTGAATTAATTAAGCAAGGATCTACCATCACTAAAGGAGAGCTTTTTAAGTATTTTGATGATCTAATTGGATAGGTTATCAAAAAGAAAGATATTTGTAATTAAAGAAAGCCATGGTGTCTAAACCACGTATATCTAAAGGAACCAGAGATTTTTCTCCCAGTCAGTTAGCAAATCGCGACTATATTTTTAGTACCATAAAGTCAAACTTTAAAAAATTTGGATTTCAACCTATTGAAACCCCTAGTTTCGAGCTATCTGAAACTTTATTAGGAAAATATGGAGAAGAAGGCGATCGTTTAATTTTTAAAATTTTAAACTCAGGAGATAAAGTAAAGAAAGTCGATTTACAAGCCCTTAAAGACGGTAACCTCGCTAGGTTTTCGAATTCACTCACAGAAAAAGCATTGCGATATGACTTAACAGTTCCTTTTGCTCGCTATGTAGCACAATACCAAAATGACATTGTATTCCCCTTCAAAAGGTACCAAATTCAACCTGTCTGGCGTGCTGATCGCCCACAAAAAGGACGTTTTCAAGAATTTTTTCAGTGTGATGCTGATGTTGTTGGTTCAAAGTCTTTATGGCAAGAAGTTGAATTTATTCAACTTTATGATGCTGTATTCTCAGACTTAAAACTCAGTGGGGTCACTATAAAAATAAATAATAGAAAAATATTAGCTGGTATTGCAGAACTAATCGGAGCTCAGGATAAGCTTATTGATTTTACAGTAGCCTTAGATAAACTAGATAAAATCGGTGAAGCTAAAGTTATAGAGGAAATGCTTAATAAAGGAATTCCTGCCGAAGGAATTTCTAAATTAAAGCCCTTATTTAATTTGAACGGCACCATTGATGAGCAACTTCAGTTGTTAAAAGGTATTTTAAACTCTTCTGTTGAAGGAGTTAAAGGAGTTGAAGAAATAGAGTTTATAGCTTCTTCAGTGGCTTATGTAGGACTCAGAACAGCGTTTCTGCAAATGGATGTGACTTTAGCTCGTGGCCTTGATTATTATACAGGGGCTATATTTGAAGTTTCTGCACCTGTTTCCGAACAAATGGGTTCAATTGGTGGGGGAGGACGTTATGATGATCTTACGGGTATTTTTGGACTTAAAAATGTAAGTGGGGTTGGAATTAGTTTTGGCTTGGATAGAATTTATTTAGTTTTACAGAAGCTCAATTTATTTCCTTTAAACAAAACAGAATCTACTAAAGTTCTATTTATTAATTTCGGAAATAAAGAGAGTTTATTTTGCTTGAAAGCAATCGCACTTTTAAGGTCCAAATCAATTATTACAGAACTTTATCCTGACCCTGTAAAGTTGAAAAAGCAAATGACATATTGTAACAAGAGGCAAATTCCCTATATAGTAATGGTTGGTGCATCAGAAATAGCGCAAAACAAGTACTTATTCAAAGACATGACATCTGGAGAACAACAGCTGTTGTCTCTAGAGCAACTTACAGAGAAATTTTTTTGAAATATGTAAAAAACCCTTGAAATCATCAAGGGTTTTTTTGTAGCGAGAGCGGGGCACGATCCCGCGACCTCCGGGTTATGAATCCGACGCTCTAACCAGCTGAGCTACCTCGCCTTAATTGAGTGGCTGCAAATATAAAAACAATATAACGCCTCACAAATAAATAGTACCATAAAAAAAATTAAAATTTCTTTAAAAAATAACCAATTAATGTATATATTGAATTTTTAATATTTAAAATTTAAGATGAGCGATAAAATTAAATTCGAACTAGAATTCCCTATTCAAGCATCTTCTCAAATGTTATTTCAATATATTTCAACTCCCTCAGGACTTTCTGAATGGTTTGCTGATAATGTTAATTTAAGGGGGGATTTGTTTACTTTTATTTGGGACGATTCCGAAGAGCAAGCTAAACTATTGACAAAAAAAAATGGTGAGCGTGTAAAATTTAAATGGGAAGATGATGACGATGCTAGTTCATATTTTGAAATAAGAATTCAAGTTGACGGAATAACAAAAGATGTATCACTTATGGTGACTGATTTTTCTGAAGAAGACGAGTTAGAAGAGACTAAAATGTTATGGGAAAATCAAATATCCGATCTTAAGAAAGTTCTGGGATCCTCTTAGATTTTTTTTAGTTTTATATGACCTTATTTACAGTACATTTTTATGATTAATATAAACGGACATTTAACTTCATCTTCAGAGGCTTCATTGTCTGTATTAAATAGAGGGCT